>Ga0209062_1001658_pt1 | contig 36381 bp, 27 predicted proteins | sample Coa_R2_2_FD_187158 | JGI IMG/M metagenome (GOLD analysis project Ga0209062, IMG submission 187158) | Surface soil microbial communities from Centralia Pennsylvania, which are recovering from an underground coalmine fire - Coalmine... | ecosystem: Environmental > Terrestrial > Soil > Unclassified...
AAGGCGAGGGCGAGCGTGAGCGAAGCCAGCCGCTGCGGCATGGCCGGGGCGACCAGCCCCGCAATGGCGCCGAGCGCCAGTCCAACGGCCGCATAGGCCGCCATCAGCATGGCGATGAGCCGCCACTGCCAGCCCAAAATCTCCATCTCGGGAAATCGCCAGAGCTGAATTCCGGAGGAGAGAATCAGCTCGACTGTGCCGTAGATCAGCCACGCCACCGCTCCCCAGGCGGCTCCTCTCGCCAATTTTGCTGTCAGGCGCGGCGTCATTGCACATACCCCAGCGACTTCAGCCGCTCCCGCACACCCGGATCGAGCGCCGCGGGCCGGGCATTTTCGTGGGGCATGGTTTGAGCCCAGGCGTCGAGCCGGTGGAGGAGATCGGCGGCGCGCGGATCGCCGGCCGAGTACAGGTCGCGCTCTTCGTTGGGGTCGGCCGCCAGGTCGTAAAGTTCCGGAGGGCCGGTGGTCGAAGCGATCAGCTTCAGAGAGCCGGCGAAAATGGCCCTCCGCGTCCCGGCGAATCTGGGATTCAATCCGGCCAAGCTCTGCGGACTGGAGGCCGCTGAGTAGACGTTTCTATCGCGGGCTCCCTCTGGCGAGAGCAGGTCTATTCCCTGAAGGCCGGAGGGCGCCGGAATGTTCGCCGCCTTGAGGATGGTGGGCATCAGATCGACCTGGCTCACGAGCGCCTCCACCCGCGCCGCCGAGCGCTGGTGGGGATACTTGATCAGCAGTGGGACTCCCACCAGGTCCTGATAGACGAAACCCTGGTCGTGCTCAAGAAGTTGGCGCTCCCCGAACGCCTCGCCGTGATCCGCGGTAACGACGATGAGCGTATTATCATAACATCCCAACTGGCGCAGCCTGTCGATCAGCCGTCCGATGCTGGCGTCTTCCTCGGCGATGCCGCCGTCGTATTGCGAGACCAGATAGGCGCGCTCGCCGGGACTCAACGGATGCTCATCGAGCCGGGTCTGGCGGCGCGCATCGATGGCCGGCTCCAGGCCCGCGCCTTTTCCTGGAAATTGCGCATTAAACGGAGCATCGGGAATATAAGGATAATGAGCGTCCATGTAATTGACGAACACAAAGAACGGTCCGCCGCGCGCCTGGGCGCGTTCCAACAAAGCGCGGGCGCGCGGCTCGACATCGGCGGCGGTCATCACTCCCTTTTCCAGCGGAGAAACGTCGAACGCCAGGCGGAGCAAGCGCCTGACCAGGCCAAGCAGATAGAACGGAAGCTGCGCTCTTGCAAGGTTCACGGCCTTGCCGGTCACGGTGACCGCGAAGCCTCGGATCAATCCGCTCCAGGGCGCCAGATACGCGAAATTGGCGACGGCGCCCGCCGTCCAGTAGCCGTGGCCGCGGAGAAGCTCCGCTAATGTCGGGCGGCCGGGGCGGAGGGGCAGCGGGCTTTCGCCGTCCTGACGGAACGCACCGTGCCATTCGGGGTACACTCCGGTGAACATCGAGGCATGCGTCGGCAACGTGAAATCCGAGGTGGCGACGACGTGGCTGTAGAGAGTCGACTGGCGCGCGAGTTCGCGTAAATGAGGCGTCGTATCGCGTTGGTAACCGTAAAGAGAGGTGTGGTCGGCCCGCACGGTGTCCATCACGATGAACACCACATTGGGGCTTTCAGAAGGGGCGACGCCAACCTCGGCGGCCGCCTGCGCCAGGGGGCCTCTCGGGCTGGCCAGCACGGCGGCCGCGAATATTCCGAATAACGCCGCGGCGGCCGCCAACGGGCGGCGTATCGCCGGTTCTCCGCCTTTTCTCAAGCGTTCCACCAGAACCGCGAGAACCGCCACGGCCGCAAGGAACGCCACAAACACGGCCGCTTTCGAGGCCGGCGCCGCGCGGCCCAGCGCCTCCATGCTGATCCAGGGCGGACCGAGCAGCAGCAGCGTCGCGCTCCATGGCTCCGCCAGGAATCGGAATGTCTTGCGCCGCCGTTGAGAAATCAGCGCCGAGGCAAGCGCGGCGGCCGCCGCCAGCGCGACCGCCAGCGCAAGAATCTCATACCAGCGACCGGCAAAGCCGAACGCCACATTGGCCGCAAATGCGAGCGCCACCGTCCAGGTGGCGAAGATTCTTGCCGCCTCTGGATTTAGGTCGCGCCGGAGGGATCGCCACGCGAAGGCTCCCGCCGCCCCGAGCACAAGGCCCATGAACCCATAGCCGCCCAGCAGCAATCCCATCCAGCGCCATTGCCACGCCAGAATTTCCTTTTCGGGATCCCGCCAGAGTTGAACGCCTGTGGCGAGCACGATCTCGACGCATCCGTAGACGCTCCAGGCGGCCGCGCCCCACATCGACCATCGAATGACCCCCAGCCTCACTGGACTCGCCGCGCCTCTTTCAGTTGGAGGCAGACGACGGACTCCGAGCATTCCAACGCCACTGCTTCGATAGCGCTCAGCTTCACCGTTCGACACCCTTCCCTTGCGATTTTGCGGTCGCCGCGTGATGACTCCGGCGGCAGGCAGAACGGCGCGCGAAGCGGGCGAGACCGCCTTCCAGCGAGCATTCCGCCATCGTGTGGGCACAACCGGGCGAGCAGCCCGGTCTAGCGAATTCGACACACGAGCGTTCGCCAGGTCACTTCCCGCCTTGCACTTCGGATGCCACGTAAGGCGGTCTAATTGATTGAAAAGCGAGCTGTAAGGCCGAATCGTTCGGATTGTATCCGAGCTTTTTGCGCTGGCCGCCTTATGGGAAGGCGAAGATCAGGTTCTTGGGGCTTTGCCCGCCTGGCTCGCTTGGGTCACTGCACGTATCCAAGCGATTTTAAGCGCTCGATTACGGAATCGTCTAATTTTTGGGAGCCGTCTCTGAGAGCAGGGGCGGCGGCCGTCCAGCGCTCCAGCCGGCGCTGGAGCTCGATGGCCCGCGGGTCATTGGCGGCGTAGAGATTTGTCTTCTCCTCGGGATCCGCTGCGAGATCATACATTTCACTCGCGCCCGCGGTCCACTGAATGAACTTGAGCGTCCCAGAGAGCACCGCCCGGCGCGTGCCTTGAATTTTCCGGCTCTTTTTGGACGGGAAAAGCGCTCGTGCGCTTGCGAAAATAGCGTCTGAATCGGCGGCTTGCGCTTCTTTCAGGTTTCTGCCCTGCAAGCCCAGCGGCGCCGGAATGCCCGCAGCGGCCAGAATTGTGGGCATCAAATCCACCTGGCTCGCCAGCAGATCGGAGGTCAAGGGCCGGTTCTGCCCGGGATATTTCACTACCAACGGTATGTGCAGGTTCTCTTGATAGACCACGCCCGCTCCATGCCCCAGCAGGCCATGGCTCATGAAGCCTTCCCCATGATCCGCCACGACCGCGATCAAGGTGTTTTCGTACAAGCCGAGCGCGCGGAGCTGCTGCACGACGGCGCCAATGGCGGAATCGACGGAAGCGATTCCGCCATCGTATGCCGATTGCAGAAGGCCGCTTTCTATCGGCGACAAAGAGACCGCTCCGAAGTTCACTTGATTGGTGAAATTGTGCACCGAGCGGAGGCGGCGCATGGTCTCCCACGAAGGGCCGTCCAGGGCATAGGGCCAGTGGGCATCCATATAGTTCAAAAACAGGAAGAAGGGGCGCGCGTTCCTCTTGGCCTGCTCAAGCAAAGCTTCGGCGCGCGCGGTAATGTCGCCGGCCCGGCGATACGGCTCGTCGAACAGCTCGCCGCGCGGGCCAAGCGCCCGGCGAGCCAAAGTGCGCAAATAAAACGGATAAAGGCCCGAAGAGAGGTCGACCGGTCTTTCCCACTCGGAAACCAGAAAGCCGCGGCTGAGGCCGGTCCAAGGAGCCAAAAAAGCCCAATTGGCGACCGATTCGGCGGTCCAGTAACCGCTGGAAGCGAGGAGCTCGGGTAAGCTCGGCAACTGAGGGGACAGAGGCCGGGGACGGGGATCGGAAGCCGGCCCGATCCGCGCGCCGTGCCATGGAGCATACAGGCCGGTGAAAATCGAGGCGTGGGTCGGCAGCGTAAAATCCGAGGTCGCCATCGCTCGGGTATAAAGCGTCGCCGACCTGGCAAGTTCCCGCAGGTTTGGCGCCGTGTCACGTCCATACCCGTACAGGGGAAGATGATCGGCGCGGACCGTGTCCATCGTGATCAGCACAATGTTGGGTTTTCCGGCCTGAGGCGCCGGCGCCACAGGCTGCGTGCGAATCGAGGCAGGCGTGGCTCGAATAAGATCGAGGAGGAAGATAGCCGCCAGCGCCAGGCCCGCGGCCCCCGCATGGCGCAGGGCGCTGGGAATCCAATTTCTCCGCAGCCGGTGGACAAAGGCGGCGAAGACGGCGATGGCGGCGAACAACAGCGCCACGCCGCCGGCTCTGGCGAGCCGCGACTGCCCGACCAGGGCGTCCCAATTCACCCAGGGGGCGGCGAGCAACAGAAAAGCGGTAACCCAAGGGTTCGCGAGAAAGAGGATTTGTTTTCCCAACTCGCCGTAAACAGACGCCGCTGAGAACGCCAGGCAGATCGCCGCCGCCAGCGCCAAGCCGACATATTGGGGCCAGGCCGAAGGCCGGGCCAAAATCAAATTGGCTCCAAAGGCCAGCGCCACACTAAAACTGGCGGCGAACTGCCGCGCGTGAACCCCGTGCTGTCCTATCCATCCCAGGATCCAATCCGCGGCCGCGCCCCAGATCAAGCCGCTGGCCGCGTACACGCCCATGAGCATCGCGATCAGCCGCCATTGCCATGGCATCATATGCATATCGGGATGGTGGTAGAGTTTGGCGCCAACCGATAAAACAGTTTCCAGCGCGCCATAGACGATCCACGCCGAGCATCCAAATGCCGCGCCTTCGATGACGGCGAACTTCGCTCTTACAGGTCCGTTCATGGCAATTTCATCCAACGGCGATTCTTCCGCCAACAGGAGCCAGCCGCGCAGGGTGACCGCAACGCTGATCCGCGCGCATTCGGCCTTGGCCGGACATAACCAAGGGGATGGGCCAGCTTCGCCTGCGACGGGAAGATCGAAGTAGGCATTTTTGATGCCAGCGAATTCTGCTTATTCGCTTGAAAATGGACCGTTAAGGACGAATCGTTCGGATTGTGTACGAGGTTTTTGCGCTGGCTATTGGATCGCGATGGTCAGGCCCGCTTGGCTCCGGACGCCGCCTATAAACAGGTACAGAGGAACGGCAGATCCGGCATTCTTACAATTGGGAACCACGAAGTTGACCTGAATAATCCCGGCGAGGGTTCCGGGAACCGGACCGCTGTATTGGATTGCGGGACTGTTTGGGTTAATGTCGACTCCGCACATGCTGAGAGCGACCGAGGCTACGGGCTGGGAAGTCGGAGTCGTGACGAGCGGAATAACCTCCCCATCGGTAAGAGCAGGATTCTTCATGAGTCCGGCCCCGGTTGCAAACAGCGCGACAATCGAACCCTGACTCGCCGGATTGGAAGGGGAATTGTAACTTCCGTCCTGATTAATGACCACTGCCTGTCCCGTGCCCGTTTGGTCCATCGAGAAGACGCCTGGCGCCGCTGCGGTCACCGGAATCGCGCCTTGCGCAACCGTGGTCCCCCGATAATTGAGCGCAACTTGCGCGCTGGACTGGCCGGCCAATTCAAACGGGGTTACGGCATTGATCTGAGTCGGGCTGGCGGAAAGAATCGGCGCCGCGATCCCGTTGATGGTGACCGAAAGATCCGTGGGGGCCGCGTTGGAAGGCACCAGACCGGCGACATACAAGCTTACCATCTCTCCCGGCGCGACGGGTCCCGCCGCCTGGCTGGCCGCGTTCGCGATGCCGAACGGCGGAGGGCATCCGGGCGCGCCAGCGCTGGAACTCGCCATGTCGATTCCATTTGCCGTCACCGCGACCACGTTTGAGAACGCAATTGCGTAGGGACCGGCGCCGCCCTGCACCGGCGTCGCCGACAGATTCACCAGCGTTCCATCGGGGATGTTGTTCTGGTTCATGTCCACCAGCATCATGCGGATCGTATTCGGCTGCAACGCGTGCGTGAAGAGCGTCTTGGAAGCCGACGTAGCGCTGGAGCCGGCGGCCGCGGCGAGCGATGCCGCGGTGTTGTCGTAAGTTAGGTCAAACTGGATCGCCGCCGGCGGATTGCACGAAGACGAGATCTGAACCGGAATCGCGGTTGTCCCGTCGGGCTGCGACGTCTGCGTTCCCAACGAGATCTGAGGGACTTGCGCCCACACGCCGACGGCGATGGGGAAAACCAAGCAAAACAAAGCCCTCCTGATGCGCCGCATAGCCGGGGACGAGATCAATTGTACCTATAAAGCACTCTATGGGCCGATTGTCCATCGGCATATCTCGGAACGGTGCGAAACTTCGCGCGTTAAAATGAGGATTTGTCCCCCTCCTGGCTCCGTTATTTCCGGCCTCAGGACTTCGTCTGGCTGCTGCTGTTTTCGACTCTCGCCGCGCTGGACGCGTTCCTTCGGCCGGAATCGGGCGTGGCCGTGCGCGTGCTGCTGATCGGATTGGGCGTTGCCGCGGCGCTGGAATCGCGCATTGGCGCCGTCACGGCCATTGTCATTGAACTGGCTCTGTGCTATGCGCTTATTTACCCGCGCGGCCTGGACAGCGGCTTCTTTGTTTTTCCCTTACTTCCGGTCATTTCGGCAGCTACCAATTTCGGCCTGCGCGGCATGGCTCTTTCGACGCTGGCGGCTTGCGCGGTGTATTTATCGTTTCTCCTCCGGGTGGATTGGAAGACCAACTATTTGCTTCCCGAGGATTGGTTTGAATTGGCTCTCCGGGCCCTGCTCTATCCGGTGGTCGGTTTTCTGACGTTTCAGCTCGCCGAGGCCAATCGCATGAAAACGCGAACGCTTGAAGCCACGGCCTTCGAGCTGGCGGAGGCCAACACGCACCTTCAGCAAGCGCAAGCCGAGATCCGGCGCTCCGAGCGTCTGGCCGCGCTCGGCCAGTTGACGGCGGGCCTGGCGCATGAGCTGCGAAATCCGCTGGGGACAATGAAAACTTCGGCCGAACTGCTCCAGCGCCAGGTGGGCGGCGATAACGCCATCGCGGCCGAAATGGCTGGATATATCGCCGCGGAAGTGGACCGCACCAACTCGTTGATCACCCGCTTTCTGGATTTCGCGCGGCCGCTGCGCCTCAACCGGGAAAAGCACGATCTCGCCGCCTTGCTCGACCGCGTCATTGAAAGGTTCAATCGTGAAAAATCCGGAGGGGCGCGCTCGGTGTCGGTTTTTAGAAATTATTCGCCGGACATTCCTCCCATGGCTTTCGATGCGCAACTGTTGGAGGGGGCGCTGCTGAACCTGGTGATTAACGCGGCCCAGGCAAGTCCGCCGGACGGCGTCGTCACGATAAAGACCCGGCGCGTGGAAGGCAATCCCGGCCCGGGGGTGGAGATCTCGGTGATTGATCGCGGCTGCGGAATCGATCCGAAGAACCTGGAGAGCATCTTCAACCCATTTTTCACCACCAAGCCGGATGGCGTGGGGCTCGGGCTGGCGATCGTCTCAAAAATTGTCGATGACCACGGGGGCAAAATCGCAGTGGAGAGCACGCCGGGCGAAGGCAGCGTTTTCCGCGTTTATCTGCCGGCGCAGACCTGATGATGGCGGTCCCGCAAGCCGTGGTCTCTTCGAAGCATCGCACCGCCGCCGTGATCCTTGCCGGCTACGGAGCCTTTCTCCAGCTTTGGGCGACGCAGCCGCTGTTGCCTCTGTTCCGCAGGCTTTTTCACTCCAGCGAAATGATGGTCAGCTCCACGATCACGCTGCCCACGCTGGGCGTCGCGTTCGCCGCGCCTTTCGCAGGCTTGTTATCGGACCGGTTCGGCCGCCGGCGCTTGATCGTCTGGTCGGCTTTTCTGCTGGCTTTTTCCGCGCTGGCAACCTCCACCTCGACAACGCTGGCCCAACTGCTGTTTTGGCGATTTCTGCAAGGCGTATTTACTCCGGGAGTCTTCGCCATCACGGTCGCTTACATCAACGACGAATGGAGGGACTCAGGCGCTGGGAGGACCATGGCGGCCTATGTCTCCGGGACGGTCTCAGGAGGGTTTTCGTGCCGCGCCATTTCTGGGCTGGTGGCCTCGCATGGACCTTGGCAAAACGTTTTCCTCGTGCTGGGCGGGCTGAATCTTGTAGTCGCGTTTGGCGTCTGGGCCTGGCTGCCGGCGGAGTCTCGCTTGGCCCGCGACCGTTCCGACCGTCCCTGGCGGGAAGCTCTCGCCTCCCATGCGCGAAACCGGCAGTTGCTGGCGGCGTTCCTGGTCGGCTTTTGCGTGCTGTTCTCGCTGGTAGGGACATTCACCTACGTGACGTTCTACCTAGCGGCGCCGCCGTTCGGGCTGCGGCCCGCGGCGCTGGGATCGATTTTCTTCGTTTATCTGGCGGGCGTGGTGGTGACGCCGGCCGCCGGCCGGACCATCGACCGCCACGGCCACCGGCTCGCGCTGGCGGCGTCCATCTTTCTGAGCGGCGTGGGAATCGCCTCGACCTTATTCGCGCACCTGTGGATGGTTGCGCTCGGCCTGGCGCTGTGCTGCACGGGCGTGTTCATCGCGCAGGCTTCGGCCAGCTCCTTTGTGGGAACCGCGGCCCGGCACGATCGCGCTCTCGCCATCGGGCTGTATGCGATGTTCTACTATCTGGGAGGAAGCGCGGGGGCTTCGCTGCCGGGAATCTTCTATGCGCGGGGAGGCTGGCTAGACTGCGCGGCCTTTTTGGCCGCCGTGCAAGGACTGACGGTATTGCTGGCGCTGTGGTTCTGGAAGCCGGCGGTTACTGAGGCGGCTGCCGATGGAAGAATTTCTGTTTGACGTCCGGCCAGAACTCTTTTAGGACCTGCGAAAAAGCGTCGGTGGCCAGCGCCACACCGAGCCTTTGCAGATTATCCCCAAGCGCGCGCTCCTGGGAATAATACGCATTTCCTAAGCCCGCCGACAGGCTGTTGCCCACCACTTCAGCGAAATTGAAGCTGTTTTTCCCCTTATCTGTTTTATTCCAAAATATTCGAGAGGCGGCATAGGCGGTTCGTTTCCATACGACGCCGTACGACGGGCCGACGCGAAAGTAGCGAGGATCTTCATGCAACAGCACCGGGAGGAAGCCCTCCGTCATGAAATTTCCCATGGCCTGGTCCGAGTACGACGTCGCCCAGCGAAGCGAGAACCCCTTTAGGCCTTCCCCCAGATTGGGATGCTGATCGGTAAGCTGGCCCAGCGCAGCAAACCCGCCGCCCACCAGAATGAGCGGATAATCTATGGTGTCCTTGGTGGCGATGGCCAGCTTCTGTTTCGCGGTGATCGGCTGGTAATTTCCGGTTTCCTCCACGGTCCGGTAATTGGGCAGAACTCCAAAGACGCGCTTGTCGGGTCCGCCCGGACTCGCCAGAGGATCGGGTTGTGCTTGAGCCGGTTGAATCAGGTCCGCCGGAGCCGCGGAGTTTGCATTGGGCGCCGAATCGGAGCCGGAGGAGGCTTCGCCGGGCGAATTTTGGGCGAACGCGGGAATCGACGCTACAAAGAACGCCGCCGCGAGCGCGAAGATGGGGGAAGCAGACGCGACTGCCATTGTCTTGAAGACGAGCCCGCCAGAAAGGAAGTTTCTAGGAGGGAATCTTTAGACCCTATGGTATGTTTTGCCGCCGCCGGCCCCTACTGCCAATTGGCGAGGTTGCAGGAATGTAATCCTTCTGGCGTCCCGCGCGTCGCGGACATCCTGCGCGACGCCGCAAGGACGCGGCCGGCGTTCTTCGGCGACATTCACGGGGGCCGAAAGCGCGCCGATTTTTGTTCAAATCGCGGACTTGCTAGGCCGCGGCCGGAGCGGCTTGCTCGTCGGCTGAAGGGCCGTAGAGCGAGGGCACGGGAACGCCGGTCATTCGATAGTAGACAGTTAATTGGGCGCGGTGATGAATTACATGGTTCATCATCATCGACCGAAGCACGGCGACCCTGGGCATGGTAAAGATGACATTGCCCTGAAAGGAAAGCGTCCACGGCTTCATGTAGTCGGCGTCGCTGCCCGATTCGATCGCCTGGCGGGCCGCGGCGACGTTTTTATCGAATTCGCTCAGCAACTGCTGCCGGCTGGCCGCGACCAGCGGCTTAAACTCTTCTGGCGTCAGGTTCAAGGAATCGGTTTGCATGGTGGTGGCGCCCCAACCGACCATTTCGGCGATGTGGCCCGCCAGGCGGCCCAACGGCATGGATTTGGGATCGGGCGCAAAGTCGAGCTTGTTCTCGGGAATCCTTTCCAGGGTTCGCCGCGTGTTGGCCATCTCGTGATCGAACTCCGGCAAGAGAGATTGCGCGATGCTCATGTTGTATCCTCCAGGACTCGATTGTACACGGTCCAGATTGCGCCCACGTTTGGCGGCGCCGGCGCTTGATAAAATCGAAGAAACAACCGTGGACCGGATTGGGCGCTATCAGATTCTCGGCGAAATCGGCCGGGGCGCGATGGGGGTCGTCTACAAGGCGCGCGATCCGGCGATCGGACGCACTATCGCCATCAAGAGCATCCGCCTGGAAGATCTGACGGACGCCGCCGAGCGCGACCGCCTGCGCGAGCGGCTTTTTCGCGAGGCTCAATCGGCGGGCATCCTTTCACACCCCAATATCGTGACTATTTACGATATCGGGGAAGAAGACGGGATGGCCTATATCTTCATGGAGCATGTCAATGGACCGCCCCTGGAAAAAATGTTGCGCTCCGCCCAGCCCCCCGATAAAGAAACGCTTCTCAGCATTCTGCGCCAGACCGCCGCGGCTTTAGACTACGCCCACAAAAAGGGCATCGTTCACCGCGACATCAAACCGGCCAACATCCTGATCCACGAAGACGGCGCGGCGAAGGTCACCGATTTCGGCGTAGCCAAGATCATTTCGCAGAAGATGACCGTGGCGGGGACCATGATGGGCACGCCCAGCTACATGTCTCCGGAACAAATCCGGGGCGAAGCCGAGGTAAGCGGCCGGGCGGATCAATTCGCGCTCGGCGTGATCGCCTACGAGACGTTCACGGGAGAAAAGCCGTTCACGGCGGAATCTTTGCCCAGTCTGCTCTATAAGATCATACGGGAGGATTTCTTGGCGCCGCAACGGCTGAACCCGACGTTAGGAGCTCCGATCGAAGCGGTGTTTCGCCGCGTTCTGGCCAAGAATCCGGCGGAGCGCTACGACAACTGTTCGGACTTCGTGGCGGCCTTATCGACGGCATGCAATCGCGTTGCCGGCTGGACTCCGTTGCCCCACGGAGCGAGTCAAACCATCCCCACCGGCGGCTCGGCGGCGAGCATCGCGGCTGAGATTGGCGGCGCCGCGGAGGATTTCGCCGAAACGGTTGTGGAAACCGGGAGGGCCGCGCCGGCTGAGCCGGCGCCGGCTGCAGCTCCGTTTCTACCGCCGCCGCGCGATCCCCGGAAGCGGTTCGAATCGACTCATCGGGTGCGCAATGGGGTTTTGACGGCCGCGGCGGCGGCCGTGCTTGGCGCCGGCGGTTTCTTTGCGTTTCGATCACTCTATACGCCCCTGCCGCACGAGATTGCGAAGGCCTCCGCGCCGCCGGTTGCCGCGGCACAGTCGGTTGCGCCGCCGCCGGCGGCTTCGACGCCTCTGCCGAAGCCTGCCATGCCTGAGCCGCAAGCGGAGCAGAAGAGCCAGGCGCAAGACGAGACCAAAGCCGAGCCGCCGCCCGCGGCCGAGCCTGTGGAAAGGCCTCTCGCCAGCGCGGAGGCCCGGGCCGCCAATCGGACGCCCGCGCCTGGCGAGGCGGATCTTCCTTCGCAGGGTTCATTCCATCTCACCACCACTCCCGAGGGAAGCGTCGCGCTGTTCGATCACAACTCCGCTCTTTCCTGCACTTCGCCTTGCTCTATCACGCTCCCGGCCGGGCGTCACACCTTTGTGGTCCGCCGCGCCGGATACCGCGATGCGCAGAGGATTATCGACATTCCGCGAGATACCGGCCTCATCGTCAATCTGGAAAAGATGGAAGGCGTTCTCAGCGTCACCAGCAATCCTCCGGGATTGCCGGTATCCATCGACGGCCAGCTAGAGCTGCGCAAGACGCCGGCCAGCTTCGCGCTTGCGCCCGGCCCGCACCGCGTGGAAGTGACCAAAGGCGCGGATAAGCAGGCGTTCGTGGTGGAAATCCACGACGGCAGCACGGTCAGCCGAGCGGTGGATTGGGGGCCATAGGGTGTCACAACCGGCCGGCGGGGCCGAAAAGACGCCGGGCTATGCGAGCCTCGCCACGCAAACCCGGCGGCGCGTCACGGCCCGGCTCATGCCGTTTCTGTTTCTTCTTTACGTAATCGCCTATGTCGATCGCATCAATATAAGCTTCGCGGCTCTTCAAATGAATGGCGAACTGGGCTTCAGCGACTCGGTTTTCGGGTTCGGTTCGGGCATTTTCTTTTTCGGCTACACTCTACTGGCGATCCCGGGAGCGATGCTGGTGGAGCGATGGAGCGCGCGTAAGGCGATCGCCGCGACTATGGTGGCGTGGGGTTTGATTGCGTCCGCCAGCGGGTTCATTCACGCGAAGGCCGGGTTCTATTCCATGCGGCTGTTGCTGGGCGTGGCCGAGGCCGGATTCTTCCCAGGCATGATCACTTACCTGAGCCATTGGCACCGCGCCGAAGATCGCGCCAAAGCGGTGGCGGTGTTCATGACGGCGATTCCCGTATCGCGGGTGGTGGCCTCGCCGGTTTCGGCGGTTTTACTCACAGTCAACTGGCTCGGCCTGGCGGGCTGGCGCTGGCTGCTGATTCTGGAGGGCGCGCCCGCGATCGCGTTGGGAATCGCTTGTCTTTTCTACCTCACCGACTGGCCGGAGCAGGCACGCTGGCTGAGCGCTGCTCAGAGGGATTGGCTGGCCGGGGAAATGGAGCGCGAGAACTACGAAAAGCGCCGAAGCGGCCGCGCTTGCTTCCGCGAGGCTTTGCGGGGGCGAGACGTATGGCTGCTTTGCTTGGCCTATTTCGGCGGGACCGCCGGCGAATATGGTTTGAGCTTGTGGCTGCCCAAGATTCTGCAGCGGCTGGGCCATCAGAGTGCGGCGCGCACCGCCCTGCTGACGGCCATTCCCTCTCTCGCCGCGATCCCCGCCATGGTGTTGTGCGGCGCGCATTCCGACCGGACGGGGGAGCGGCGATGGCATGCCGCCCTTCCGCGCATGGCGGCCGGAGCGGCGCTCGTTGCCCTCGCCGCCCAATCGTTGGGAGTGCCCGCGGCGTTGGGGGCTTTCTCGGTTGCGACCGCGGGCATCGTCGCGGCTTACGGCCCGCTTTGGGCGATTCCGACCGGCATTCTCGGCTCTAGCGCCGCCGCCGCCAGCATCGGCCTCATTAACGCATTCGGCAATATGGGCGGTTTCGCCGGGCCGTATATCATCGGATGGTTCAGCTCGCGGACGGGAGAATACGCCGGGGGGCTGTGGAGCGTGGCCGCGGCGCTGGCCGGTTCTGGAGCCTTCGCGCTGCTGGTGCGGCGGCGTCCGCAACCGGCGCAGCTGGACAGCGCCGCAGACCTGGCTCGCGCGCCCGGCCGACAGGCAGCGGTTTGCGACGACGTTCCGCTACCATAGGATCGGCCGTGCTGAAAGCCGGCCTGGCGGAGGGAACCCGAATGAAGCTGGCGGAGATCTTCCGGTTCAACCCGCGCGAAACTGCGGCGGCTCGCCAGCGCATCCGAGCCGTTTCGGCTCTTACGTCGGCTTGCCACGACCTGCTGTCGGAGCGGGGCGAAGTTTCCGGCGTGCGCCTGGCAGGCGAGATTCTGAGTTCTTACCAGGCGCTCGATGAAAAAGGCCGGACACTGTTTTTCGAAAGTTTGGCGAGCGAATTTTCTCCCGATCCGGAGGAGGTTGGAAAAGCCGGCGATGCTTATCGCAACGATCCGTCGCCGCAAAACCTGGTTCGCTTGCAGCGCGCCGCGGAGCCGCCCCGGCAGGAATTGTTCCGGAGGCTCAATGTCGCCGCTGGGGGCACGCTCGGATTGGTCCAGATGCGCGGCCATATGCTGGCGCATGGAGCTGGCTCGCCGGGAGCGAGCATCGCGGGGGATCTTGCCCACTTGCTGGCTTCCTGGTTCAACCGCGGTTTCCTTGTGCTTGCGAAAATCGACTGGCGCACCTCGGCCACCGTGCTAGAAAAGCTAATCCGCTATGAAGCCGTGCATCAGATTCAGGGATGGCGCGACCTTCGCCGCAGACTGGAAGCCGACCGCCGGTGCTATGCCTTTTTCCACCCGGCGCTGCCTGAGGAGCCGATTATCTTTGTCGAAGCCGCCCTTACGCAGGGGATGAGCGACAGCGTTCAGCCGCTGCTGGATCCCGACTCACCCGTAGCCGCGCCCGAGGCCGCCGATTGCGCCGTGTTTTATTCCATCACCAACTGCCAGGCGGGCCTCCACGGCATTCCCATGGGCAGTTTTCTGATTAAGCAGGTGGTGGAGGATCTGGGAAAGGAGTTTCCACGCATCCGCCGCTTCGCAACGCTCTCGCCGATTCCAGGATTCCGAGCGTGGCTGGCTTCCCACGCCGAACCGGATCTGTCGGCCAAGCTCGACGACAACGGCTGGCTCGGCGATCCCAAATCTCGCGAAGAGCTGGAGCCACGGCTGCTTTCGCTGTGCGCCTTTTATCTTCTCCGCGCAAAACGGGGCAAAGAGCCTCTCGACGCCGTGGCGCGCTTCCATCTGCGCAATGGCGCCCGTTTGGAGCGAATCAACTGGATGGGAGACGCCTCGCCGGCCGGATTGGAGCGCTCCGCCGGCCTGACTGTAAACTATCTCTACCGCCCCTCCGATCTGGAGCGAAACCATGAGATCTACACGCGCGACTACGCCGTGGCGGCCTCGCGCGACATCGAGGCGCTGGCCAAACGCGCCGACGCGTGGGTCAGGGTTTAGCTGGAGGCGGGCGCTGGTCCGCAAAAGCGGTTGTGGGGAATCCTTTCCGAGCGGTTAAGGGGAGGCGATTGGGCGCATGGCGAAAGGATTTTTCCGCTTTCGATGTTACACTGAGGTCTCAAGCGCACAGCCTGCACCCTGGCGTTGTGCGCGTTGGGAAAAATCACGCTCCGCTTTCGCCATGCCGCAACCAACCGCGTCGTTCGCCGCGCTTCAACGTCTGGTCATTCCGCCGGAGCCGCGGCAAGCCTGGCTTCGGGAAGCTCTGGATCTGCGCTATCCCGACACGAGGGATGTGGAAGCATGGCGCGCCTTCGCGGCCGCATCTTCGGCCTTGGCGCAAAGGCATCTGCCTGCTGCGGCGTTTCGGCAAATACGCGAGTTTTTTTCGCCCGCCGGTCCGGATGCTCTGCTGATCGAAAATCTGCCGGACGATCTGGCGCTTCCGCCGCCACCGGTCGACGGAAGCCGGCCCGCCGCGAAGAGCGCCGTTTCGGAAGCGGTGATCGCCGGCCTAGTCGAGCCACACGCGGAGATTTTCGCTTATAGCAACGAGAAAGCGGGCGCCCCCATCCACGAAATCGTGCCGGTGCCAGGCAAGGAAGAGGCGCGCTCCAACGCCGGCCGCGTGGCATTTCCCTGCCATACCGACGTCGCCTTTCTCGCGCCGGATTTTTCGCCCAGCGGTTTGATCCTGCTGGGACTCCGCAACCCTACCGCGGCGGCTACGTCGGTGTTGTTTCTGGACCGGGTTCTGGAAGCCGCTCCAAAATCTTTAGTGGAATCGCTCTCCAAGCCGATTTTTCACCACCCCGCTCCGGCCAGCTTTGAGCTGGCCTTTTCGGCGACGGGGCCGGTGTTATGGCGGGACGAAAGCGGGACCGCAAGAGTGGCGGTTCAAACCCACGCCGTTCAGGCCGCGAACGCCGAGGGGCGCCAGGCCATCGCGGAACTGCGCGCTGTGCTCGCCCAGCTTCAACCGGAGCGGGTGATTCTAGGTCCGGGGGTCGCGCTATTGTTCCGCAACGACCGCGTGCTCCACGGCCGCGACGCCTTTCATGGAGAACGCTGGTTGCAACGCGCCTATTTCACGCAATGCTCCGAGCGGTTCCGGGAGCGCACCGGCGCCGGGCCTGGAGCCTTCGTCTTCGACGCCTGCCAATTGCTGCGGCGGCCGGCTTGCCAGACCAACGGCGGTCAAAAAAATCTTGCGCCGCATCCTTCGTTCCGTCATAGTAGAAATTAGAAGCCGCACATTCCGGCTTCCCGTGTGCTTTTTAAATCCATGTCACCGGCGCTTGGCCCGCAAAGGGCGCGCGAGCATCGTTTTTCAAGCAGAGCCCGTTGCGCGCGCGCGTTCTCTTGTGGGCTGTCAAGGGGAAGATGGCGGAAGAGATCCTGTTCCTTACCGAACTGCTCGGCCTCAAGGTCTTCGACCTCAAAGCCCGCAGGATTGGTGTGGTCCGGGATGCCGCCCTGGTCCCTGTGGTCGATCCGGTCCGTGTGGACCGCTTTCTCATCGGCGGCGGCTCCGCCTGGCTGACAGTCCGCTACGATCAGATCCGCGCCATCTCGCTGGATGGAATCTGGCTGCGCGACGAAAACCTGACACCCTACCACTCCGACGAATACATGCTCCGCGTGGTTCGCGATTTGCTGGATCAGCAAATCATCGACGCCCAGGGCCGCAAAGTGGTCCGGGTGACCGATATCACCTTCGAAATCCGGCGGGAAAACGGGGGCGAGGTGCTGTGGGTGCTGGATATCGATGTCGGATTGCGAAGCATCTTCCGGCGGCTGGCGCAGGGCTGGATTCCGCCGCGCTGGGTGCGGCGCATTCAGGTCCATATTCCGCCGCATTCTATCCGCTGGGAGTTCTGCAACATCCTCGAGCCCGATCCGCTTCGCCGCCTGCGCCTGAACATTTCCAACCGCCTGCTGGAAGGCATGCATCCCGCCGACTTGGCGGATATCGTAGAAGACTTGAGCCCCGACGACCGCGAGGCCATTTTCGAGAACATCGACAGCGAGGTCGCCGCGGAGGCCCTTTCCGAGGTCGACCCGGATATTCAAGCCAGCATTCTCGAGTCGCTTGAGACGGAAAAAGCCGCCGAGATTGTCGAAGAAATGTCGCCGGATCAGGCGGCGGACGTGCTCGGCGGACTTGAAGAAGAGACTTCGCACGAAATCCTGCAAGAGATGGAGCACGAGCCCAAGGCCGAGGTCAGCGAGCTTTTGGAATTTGAGCAGGACACCGCCGGCGGCATGATGAATACCGAGTACATCGCGTTGCGGGAGGAGGCCACCGTCGCCTCGGCGATCGAGGCGCTTAAAGGAAACGAAGAACTGGCGGAGAGCTTGAACACTATTTTTCTGGTCGATTCCCAGGAACGATTGATCGGAACGGTCCCCGTCGCGCGGCTATTCCTTCACTCCCTCGAAACCCCGCTGCGGAGCTTGGCGGCTGAAACCTTGATTGAAGTTCCGGTGACCGAACGCCAGGACCGCGTCACGGAGCTGTTCGACAAATACAATTTACTCGCGCTTCCTGTGGTAGACGAAGACCGCAAGCTGAGCGGCGTCATCACGGCGGACGACATCATTACCGTGCTAAGGGCGAGATAAGGAGATCCGATGATGGCGAAAGGAGACCCCGACAGGAATGTGGAAAAGCATACGGATTGCGATGTTCTCATTCCTGGCTGTGCTGGGGCCGGGCTTCATCACCGCGATGGTCGACAACGACGCCGGCGGCATTTATACCTATTCCCAAGCCGGCGCCCGTTGGGGATATCTGCCGCTGTGGACCCTTCTGCCCATCACCATCCTGCTCATTGTCACCCAGGAGATGTGCTCACGCATGGGGGCGGTCACGGGGAAGGGCCTTTCCGACCTGATCCGGGAGGAATTTGGGCTCCGCACCACGTTTTTGGTGATGGCGGCGTTGATTCTGCTGAATCTCACCAACCTGATGGCCGATTTCGCCGGCATCGCCAGCTCCCTGGAGTTGTTCCATGTCACGCGCTACATTACGGTTCCATTCGGCGCCGCCGCGGTTTGGATACTGGCGGTTCGCGGCACTTATCGGTCGGTGGAAAAAATCTTTCTGATCGCCTGCACCGTCTACGTCGCCTACATTATTTCGGGCGTTTTGGTGCGGCCCAACTGGAAGCAAGCCGCCATCGATAGCGTCCGGCCCGTGCTGATGCTGCAAGGCGCGTACATCAGCATGGTGATTGGCATGGTGGGAACTTCCATCGCGCCGTGGATGCAGTTCTACCAGCAAGCGGCGGTGGTCGAGAAGGGAATCACGGCGAAAGAAGTCCGAGCGGCCCGACTGGAGGTGATCCTGAGCTGCATCGTGACCTCGGTAATCGCGTTTTTCATTGTCGTGGCTTGCGCTGGAGCAATCTACAACGTAAAGCCCCGCGATATTCGGGACGCCGCCGATGCCGCGCTCGGCTTGAAGCCTTTCGGCCCGTACACATATATCTTGTTCGCGGCGGGGCTGTTGAATGCCTCTCTCTTTGCCGCTTGCATCCTGCCGTTATCTACCGCCTATTCGGTCTGCGAAGGCTTGGGATTCGAATCCGGGGTAAACCGGCGGTTCAAAGAAGCGCCCATTTTCTACTGGCTGTTCACGCTGCTGATCGTTATCGGCGCCGGCGCCGTGCTGCTGCCCGGCTTTCCTCTCGTCCGGATGATCCTGCTGTCGCAGGTTTTGAACGGCGTGGTGCTGCCCTTTGTTCTGATCTTCATGACGCTGCTGATCAACAAGCCCAAGCTGATGCACGAATGGACCAACTCGCGGTTGTATAACGCCGTCGCCTGGACCTCCGTGGCGCTCATGATCGGCATCGTGCTGGCGCTGGTGGCGCTGTCGATTCAACAGATGGTCAGCGGAGGCTGAAAAGCGCGGCCGGCGGCGCCGAACTCGTCTGCGGCTTGACATCGCTCTTCGAAATTGCCACGATCACGAGATGCGGGGGGCACTGGCTAGTTTTTTGCTTTTTGCGTCGGCGGGTTCGAGTCTTGTGGCCGCGCAGACGGATGCCCAGCGGCGGACGGTGTGGGATGGCGCGTATACGGAAGCGCAGGCCGCCCGAGGCAGGACGGCCTTCGGCCAAAGCTGTGCGGGCTGTCATGCGCTTGCGGCGGAGGGCAAAGCGCCGCTGGTCGGCGAACCATTTTGGAAAAGTTTCGCGCAAAAGACGGCCGGCGAACTGATTGAATTTGTAAGCAAGTACATGCCGAACGGCGCCCCTGGTTCTCTCAGCCAGCCGACCTACCGGGATATCGTCGCGTTCCTGCTGAAATCGAATGGCTTTCCCGCAGCAAGCGCCGAACTCGACTCTGGCGCCACCGACGCCGCGCTCATTATTCCAAAGGATGGAAGCACGGAACTGCCCGCCAATGCGCTGGTTCGCGTGGTCGGCTGCCTCAACCATAACGGAGCGGATTGGGCGATCACCCATGCGACCGCGCCGGAGCGAGCAGAACGCGCCGTTTTGGCGGGGGAAGACGCGGCGCGAACCCTCGGCAGCCGCACCATGGCGCTGAAGTTTGTCGTGACCCGCTTGGAGGCCTTGGCAGGTTCGAGGGTAGTGGTGACGGGGCTTCTGATTGGCGCCGGCGGCGCGGACGGCATCAATGTAACGGCAGTAAGCCCCGTCGCCCAAAAGTGTCCCTAAGGGCTCGGCGCCTAAAGGTGAAAAGGGCGCGCATTTCGAGCGCGCCCCTATGCCTAGCGAAGAAAGTCCGCCTTAGAGATCCACTCTCCCGGTACTGGCCGGAAGGCTCTCGATCTCCGCCCCGCCCAAATGCGCCAGAGCCAGGAGCAGATTCGCCGTTGGGGTATCCTTCGCCACGATATGCCGGTTCCCTTTGAGCCGCCCGCAGCCGCCGCCCACGATCACCGCCGGCGGATTGTTGCGGTCGTGGGCGTTGCCATTGCTCATGCCGCTGCCCCAATACAGAACGGCATGATCCAACAGCGTTCCGTCGCCCTCTTTGGTGGCCTTCAGCTTTTCGCAGAAGTCCGCAAACTTCTGAATCTGGTAGGTCGCGATCTTGGCGTATTTCGCCAGCTTCTCCGGGTCGTTGCCGTGATGGGAGATGGTGTGGTGCTGCTCGGGAATGCCGATATGCGTATAGGCGCGGTCGCTAGCCTCATGACCGGTCATGAAAGTGAACACGCGGCTGATGTCGCCTTGATACGCCAGATGCATGAGGTTATAGGTGATGTTCATGTGATCGTCGAACGCCTCCGGCAAGCCCACGGGGGCCTCGGGATTGCCGGTGATGGTTTCCAGCCGGCTTTCCATGCGCTCGAGCTGCTTTTCCACGTCGCGAATGTTCCCGAGATACTCGTCCAGAATCGCGCGGTCGGGCGCTCCCAGCGAGCGCTCCAGCTTCGCGGTCTCTTCGGTTACGGAATCCAGCAGGCTCTGCTTTTCCTTTAGCCGCGCAAAGCGCCGCTCCCTTGAATCCGTCTCGCCGAACATCCGCTCAAACGTAACACGCGGATTGATTCCCACCGGCAGAGGGCTCACGTCGTCCCGCCACGCCAAAGTATTAAAGAACGTGCAGGCAAACCCATCGCAGGCCCCGACGGCGGTGCCCATGTCCTCGGTGCCCACTTCAATCGACCGCAGAGGAGTATCGCCCGCCACCTTATCCGCAATGAACTGGTCGATGGTCTTCTTCGATTCGATCTTTCCGAAAGCGTCCGATTTTCCATCGTTGCGGCTATTGGCCGGCCCAAGGCCGTTCAGAAACGCCGAACTCGCGCCGAGGTGGACCGACGAGCCCCAGGGAGCCTTCATCTTGCTGATCGTGACGAGCTGATTGCGGAACGGCTCCAGAGGCTGCATCACGGGCTTGAATTCGAAGTTGCTTCCTTCTTTGTCCGGGTGCCACGTGTCGGGCCAAACTCCGCACGGAAAGTAAATCGCCCCGAACCGGAAGGGCGAGGCGGGCTCGGCCGACAGCGCCGGAACCATAGCGTCCAGAAACGGCAACGCGATCGCCGCGCCCAGGCTGGAGCGGACGAACGTGCGGCGTGAAAGGTGCTTTTTCGTGATGAACATGCTAGTCCTTTCTCGAACCAACAACATTATTTGAGCCTGCGATTTTGGCGGTGTCAACCGGCCTACGGCCGGATGAGACGGAGGCGGACGCTTCCGCGGGCGCTTCCAATTTCGTGCGCATCTGAAATGGCGCGCTTTCGACAATCCCCAGGACGATGGAGGAAAGCTTGTAATCGTTCTGTGCGGCCTTGCTTACGATTCGGCGAACCACCGGCATGTCGCTAGGCTCCAGGCCGCGGCCCAGCGCGTAGGTCAACATCCTCTCGGCGACGACGGTCGCGAAAGCGTCCGGCCGGCTTAGGATCGCCTCCCGCAGCGCCGCCGGACCGTTCACCTTGGCGCCGTCCGCAAGCGTGCCGGCCACGTCGAGAGCCGAGCCGTCGGGACCATTGTTGCGCCATTTCCCCACGGAATCGAAGTTCTCAAGCGCAAATCCTACTGGATCGATGACGTTATGGCACGACGCGCAGACGGGGTTCTTGCGGTGCAATTCCAACTGCTCCCGCACCGTTTTCGGCGCCGCCCCCTTGTTGCTTTCCTCGAGCGTAGGCACATTCGGAGGCGGGGGGATCGGAGGCGTGTCGAGGAAGTTGCTCAACACGTACTTTCCCCGGAAAACCGGCGAGGTCCTGGTTGCAACCGAAGTCATCGCCAGAATGCTGCCTTGGCCGAGCAGACCGCGGCGGTTAGGATCGGGAATTTTCACCCGGCGGAATTGCGGACCGTAGACGCCCGGAAAGCCGTAATGCTTCGCCAGCCGCTCGTCCACGAACGTGTAGTCGGCGCTCATCAACTCCAGGACGCTGCGGTCGTTGCGCAAAATGTAGCCAAACAATAGCTCCGTCTCTTTACGGAATCCTTTGCGGATGTTGTCGTCGAAATCGGGGAACATCAACAAGTCTGGAACGACCTTGGCCTCGAGATTTCGCAGTTGCAGCCATTGCCCCGTGAAATTCTCCACCAGGGCGTCGGAGCGTTCGTCGCCGAGCATGCGGTGAAGCTGCGCGGCAAGCACGCCCGGTTCCCGCAGCCGTCCCGCTTCGGCCAAATCCAGAAGCTTTTCATCGGGGATGCTGCTCCACAAGAAGAAAGATAAGCGCGAGGCCAGCTCAACGTCGCTTACCGCATGCGCAACTCCCGCGGGGGCCCCCGGCGGGTCCTTCTCGATACGGTACAAGAAGTACGGACTCGAAAGAATGCGCGCGACTCCGGCGCGAATCCCGTCGTCGAAATTGCCGCTCTGCCGCGCCCGCCGGTAAAAGGACATCGGCGCTTCGATGTCCGCGGGAGTCACGGGACGCCGGTAGGCGCGGTGCGCGAGATTTGTGAGAATCTTGTTCGCGCAAGAAGTTTCCTCGGAAGGGGAGGCGGGGTGGCACACAAACAGCCGCTGGCGGCTCAGCCCCTCGCTAACGCCCTTCACGTTGTACGGACCGTCAATAAACACGGACCTCAGCTTGGGCATGCCCCCGACAAAGTGGATTTCCTGGCTGTCGCGCTGAGACGGCTCCCAGACGTCCTGCAACTGGAATGGCCGCTCCTTCCAGGTAAAGCCGACGTCGTGGGGTCCGGCCGTAATGCGGGCCCGCCCCGTCATCCTCTTATCGATGATGGGCTGGGCCGCGGCCAAATCCGCGGCTTGCATCTCGTCATCTTTCGGACCGCCAATTGGAGCCGAATACACCTCCGTCCCATCCACCGTAATTACGAATGTGTAGGGAAAGTCGTTTCCTTCCACGCCGGCATAGCCTTCCTGCACGCCGCGCACGAGACGGCCCGACAGCTTATACTCTGCGTCCGCCGGAAAGAAGTGGCGGACGACGGTTCCGCCCACGGTGCCTAACGGCAAGCCGTCGATATATCCGTTCTGGCTGAATTCGCGGCTGATCGAATGTTCGGTGGTCCCGGGCTTCACCTGCGGATCGCCCACGGCCATCGCCGCCACGCGCTGCGCCGCGTTCACGTATCCCTCTAGCAGCAGGGGCGACGTTTTCAGCGCCGTCGCGATGTTATCGAAGCCGAACTCCGCGCCGTCGGTCGGCAGCAGGCTGGACACGTCAATCTCCACGGCCAGCAGGTCGCGGACCGCGTTGGCATATTCGGCCCGATTCAGACGATGGACGACGTAGCGGCCGACGTTGGAGTTAGATCGGCTCTGCCCTTCCCAGGCGCGATCCAGCGACGCCGCCAGCCACCGCGTAAAATCCGCATACTCGGCCTCGCTCGGACGGGGCATGCCCTGCGGCGGCATCGCGCGCACACGCAGCTTCCGAAGGACTCGCTCCCACGTTCCCGCATGAGCCAATAAATTGTCGAAGCCCATGTCGAGAATCACCGGATCGTCTGCCGGAATCGCCGCGCGCGAATTGTGGCATGTAACGCAGTACTGATCCACAAATGTCCGATATTTGGCTTGTTCCGCGGCCGTGCCGGCAGCCGCAGGGCTGGGTCTTGAGGAAGCGGCCGCCGCCGGGCGAACCGGCGCAAGGGACCTTTGGGGAGGAGCCGTTTGTCTGGTCTGCGCCGTCAGCAGCGCGACTGTGACGAAGAACGCCGCCGTGATTACGATTCTCATTTTTCGCTGGTTGCCGCCGTTGAGTTAACGGCCTTTTTCTCTTTGTCGCCGCCGTCTTTCTTCTCCGCGGGGGGCGCCGGAGGCGGCTGAGGCGCCGGATCGTTGGGACCAAGATGCATGAGCTCGCGCAGGGCCGCGATAACCTCTTCCTTCGAATTGCGTTTCGGTTTATAGACGTCCAAATCCCCCATGTCCAGGGGGTTTGGCTTTTCAGGCGCCTCCGCCAGCAGCAAAGGCGTGAGATTATCCTTGTTGACGGCGTCCAGCCTCCCGCCCGCAGCGGCCAGCGCCCGAATGATCCCCACATGCTTCTCTTGCACGGCCTGGTGAAGCGGCGTCGAGCCATCCGGCGCCTTGGCGTTCGGATTTGCCCCCGCCGCAAGAAGCAGGTTGACAGCCTCCAGCGGGTCGCGGCTGCCGGGCTCGCGGAACTGTGGCGGTCCGATCCGCGTGAAGCCGGGGCCTCCCGCGATGGGCGCTCCCTGGCCGCCCTTTATGGCGGCCATGAGGGGCGTCCGGCCGGCGTTGGGATTGCCGCGGCCGCCGCCTTTGCCGTCCTTAGGCTTGGGATCGCTCGGACTCCACTCGAGCTGCGCCGCGTTTGCGGGCGTGCGGGGAGCCAGCATCAACTTCAGAACCTCCACGTCGGCGGCAACCGCGGCGCGGTAAAAGGGGGTGCTGTTGATGGCGGCGCCGCAGCACAACGTGGTCGAATGTAACGCCCCGATGAACGGCTTGTTGACGTCCGCGCCCAGATCGAGCAGCGACTTAACCAAAGCCAAAGCCGTCAGCTTGTTGGGATGGCTGGGTTGGAGCCGCGAGCCGTCGTGGGCGCGCATGTCGATAGTGGCGTCGTGCATATCCACGGCGAAGAACAGCGACCCGTCGTTGGGGTCGGCGCCGAGATCGAGCAGCTCCTTGGCGAGATCGAACCGGTCGTTGACAATGGCGACGATGGTCGCCGTGGCGCCATCGGCGTTGGTCAGCTTCAGATCGGCTCCGCCCTCGATCAGCGCCCTAACCACATCCTCGTGCCCGTTGCGGACGGCGAACATCAGCGCCGTAAAGCCGCCCGACGGATGGTCCGCATTTTTGCGCTCGGTGATGGTGGAGACGTGCGCCTTGAGATTGGGATCCGCGCCCGCCTTCAGCAGGGCCTTAACAACTTCCAGGTGGCCTTCCGCGGAAGCCCACATAAGGGCCGTTTCTTCCTGAAACGGATCCGCGGCGTTGACGAACGACCCATGAGAGATCAGCAATTGGACCGCGTCCAGGCGGCCGGTTCGCGCCGCGGCCATCAGCGGCGTCTCGCCCTCCGGGCGCCAGCGCGTGGGATCGGCTCCCGCGTCGAGCAATGCCTGAATGACGGCGGCGTCTCCGTTGCGGCTTGCCTGAAGAAGAGGAGTCACGCCGTAATGATTCGCCGCGTCAACCACCGCGCCCGCCGCAAGCAGCGCCTTGGTCATCTCCACGTCGGAATGGTAGGCCGCCCAGAGCAGCGCCGAGGAGCCGTCATTGGCCGTCCTATTTACGTCCGCGCGCTCTTTGATCAGGTTGCGAACCGCGGCCAGATCGTCGGCCTTCGCCGCCTCGACCACCGCCGTGGCGCTGGAGGCGCCTTGCAGAAAAACGGCAAAGGGCCCCAAAACCAACCCCAGCATGAGCGGCAGCCGCCTCCACTCCGGCCGCCCGGATTTTGCACTGGCTTGTCTCCCCGGTTGCATCCCGTAGCCTCCTCTCCGACTTGCTATAAGATATACGGCGGAAGCGGCGAGCGCAAGCCACCCAGCCAATGAAGCGGAAACGGGCTTTCCAGGGATTGAGGCGGGGCGTCCTTTTTCAGGCGCGTATAATGGAGCAGGCCACGGTATACTTAGGTTTGAAAGTTTCCTGAGCCGGCGCCCCGCCCGGCGTCATGCGACCCCTCATGCACATCCACGCTTTCTTGTTGCAATCGGCGCCGGCCAATCCGGCTCTGAGCTTTCTGCCGCTGATCGTCATCGTCGCGATCTTCTATTTCCTGGTGTTTATGCCGATGCAGCGACAGAAGAAACAACAGGCGCAAATGCTCGCGAACCTGGAAGCCGGAGCCGAGGTCCTGACCACAGGCGGCATTGTGGGAACCATCGTCAGCCTGTCCGGGGACACGTTGATCCTGCGCGTGAAGCCGGATAACATCAAGTTACAAGTGGCCCGGAGCGCCGTTTCGGGTCTGGTTAAGCAAGAAGGGGTAACGGAGAAGAAGTAATTTTCATGGCCAGCAACTTAAAAGTCCGAGCTCTGATCATTCTGGGGGTGATCCTGATTTGCGTTTACGGCATCATCGGCCTGCCCACGTCAAGAGCGCAGATTGCCGAGAATTTAAAACACAACCTCCGCTTGGGGCTCGATCTCCGCGGCGGCAGCCAGCTCGTCATCCAGGTGCAGCTTCAAGACGCCTTCAAGGCCGAGGCCGACGACGTGATCAACCGGATGAAGGACGCTTTGCGGAAAGCCGACATCGAATATGCCGACATCAACCGCAACGATCCTCAGTCGATCCAGCAGGCCGATCAGATTCAGATCAACGTTTCTGGCATTCCGCCCACCAAGGCCGGCGACTTCCGCAAACTGATCAACGACAACTTCGCCGATGTTTGGATCCTGACGCCGGTGAATCAGAGCGATTTCCGCCTGACCATGAAGCCCAGCGAGGCGTTGCGGCTTAAGCAAGATACTCTCACCCAGAGCACCAACACCATCGAAAAAAAGATCAATGGTCTTGGCCTCGCGGAAGCGACGGTGCAGCCGCGCGGCGGCAGCTCCGATGCGGCCGAGTTGCTGGTCCAGTTACCCGGCATCGACGATCCGGCCCGCGTGAAGCAGATCCTCGGAACCCAAGCCGTGCTCGAGCTGAAGGAAGTGCTGGGCGGACCGTTCCAGTCGCAGGAAGAGGCCATGGCCAGCAAGAACGGCGTGCTGCCCCTGAATGCGGAAGTTCAACCGACCTTGGCCCGGCCGGGCGAACCCAGGCAGTATTACATTCTTTCGCGCAGCGCCGTGGTTACGGGCCGCGATCTTCGCGACGCCCGCGCGCAGCAAAGCAGCCAGAGCCTGGGATGGGAAACGAATTTCGTCCTCTCTCAGGACGCCGCCCGGCGGTTTGAATCCTTCACGGGCTCCCATACCGGCGACCGGCTGGCGATCGTGCTCGATAAGCAGGTGCTCAGCGCTCCCGTCATAAAGAACAAAATCAGCGATAACGGAGTCATCGAAGGGCTCTCCGGGCACGACGAAGCCGCCGATTTGGCGTTGAATCTGAAATCCGGATCGCTTCCGGCGGGCGTCGAATATCTGGAGGATCGCTCTGTGGGCGCGTCCTTAGGGAGCGATTCGATCCGCGAGGGCATCATCAGCGGCGTCGCCGGCGTGATCGCCGTGGTGACCATCATGCTGATCTATTACAAAGGAGCCGGGGTCAACGCAACGCTCGCGCTGATTCTGAACGCAATCATTCTGATCGCCGCCCTCAGTTATTTCGGCGCGGTTCTAACGCTGCCCGGTATCGCCGGCGTGATCCTGACCGTTGGCATGGCGGTGGATTCCAACGTGCTGATCTTCGAGCGCATCCGCGAGGAGCTGCGGGCCGGCAAGGCGGCTGTCGCCGCGATGGAGGCCGGCTTCAGCAAGGCTTTGCTGACCATCATCGACACGCACGTCACCACCGTGGTTTCCTGCGCGTTCCTGTTTCTGTTCGGCACAACTCAGGTCAAGGGCTTCGCGGTAACGCTCGTGATCGGCTTGCTCGCCAATGTCTTCACCGCGATTTTCGTATCCAAGACCATCTTCTACTGGGAGCTGGGCCGGCAGCGGCAGGCAGTTACGTTAAGCATCTAGTTTGTGGTATGGTAGTTCGCTTGTCCGGTCCAAGGGTTTCGCGGCCATGGCCCCGTTCGCGTGGCTTGCTGGATACTTTTGCCTGGCTCCGGGAGCGAGCGCCAGGAAACCCCTCCCAGGGAACTTTGCACCTCCGGCTGGTGTCAGTAAATCGAAGCCGGTAGTATAGGCTCAATGCAATTATTTAAAAACACGAATTTCGACTTTCTCGGGAAGAAGTGGATCTTCATCGCTCTTTCGTTGATCGTGACGGCGGCCGGCGTGGGTAGCTTGATTTTAAAGGGCGGTCCCAGTTATGGCATCGACTTCCGCAGCGGCGCGGAGGTGCGAGTGCGCTTCGATCAGAATCCGGATCCGCTCATAGCCCGCATTCGCTCCGAGCTCAGCAAAAAGATCAGCGGCGAAATCACCGTACAGCAGCTCACCGGCACGCCGGAGTTGATGATCACCACGGAAGTGAAGCAGGAAAGGGAGCTCAACGCCAACCGGCAGGCCATCGACGACACGCTGGCGGCGATGTTCGGCGATCAGGGCGGCAAGCTCGCGTTGAACAGTTCCTCGGTCGCGCAGTTGGTGGAGCGGCTCCGCGACCCGCTGCTCCAGGCCGGCGTGCCCCTTTCGGAGCAACAGCTCCAGGATCTGGCCGCCGCCATCCATTCCTTCCGCAGCTCCCGCGGCGGCATCATTCGCGACTTCAATGAGCTGCGCGGCGTTGCCGGCGTAACGCCGCAGGTGATCGAGGCGTTAAATAAAGTTGCCGTTCCGGGCCATTACACCATTCTTTCGGCCGATGTCGTTGGGCCCAAGGTGGGATCGGAGCTGCGCCATCAGGCGATTTTGGCGACGCTCTATGCGTTAGGTGGAATGTTGGTATACATCGCCTTTCGCTTCGAATGGATTTACGGCGCCGCCGCCGTGTTGGCCGTCTTTCACGACACCATTATCACCATCGGCTTGTTTTCGTTGTTCAATAAGCAGATCTCGCTGACTGTCGTCGCCGCCCTTCTGACTCTTGTGGGCTACTCCATGAACGACACTATTGTGGTCTTCGACAGAATACGGGAAAATCTAAAGCTGATGCGGCGCGAGAAGCTGGAGTCCATCATCAACCTCAGCGTGAACCAGACGTTGAGCCGGACCGTGATGACCAGCGGCCTGACTTTGCTGACCGCCCTTTCCTTGTGGCTTTTCGGCGGGCAGGTCCTCAATGGATTCGCCTTTGCGCTGGTCTGGGGCATCATTTTCGGGACGTACTCCTCGGTGTTCATTGCCAGCCCGCTGCTCGTCTTCTGGCAGGATTTTGTGGATTCGAGAAAGAAAAAAGCGCCGGCGCCGGTGTCTAAGCCAGTAGCGGCCAAACCGGCGGGAGCGGAGACCAAGCCAGCGGGTCCTAAGGCCAATGGGCCAAGACAGCCCGCCGTATCGGGCGGGAGGAAGGCCGGGAGAGGATAAGCGCGGCGATAGAGCCCCGGCCGCGCAAGGGAGCGATTAGATGGAGCCGCGACCGGAAGGGAGCGGTGGGAGGAGCAAATTATGGCGGAAATGTTTGGACAGACCTTCGTCGATGGGGTCGGGAAAACCCACAAGAGTTGGACGGTGCTGGTGTCGTTTTGCTTCCAGGCGCTGGCGGTCGGGATTTTAATTTTGATTCCGCTGATCTTTACCGACGTTCTGCCCAAGGCGCAGTTGGTGAGCATGTTGACGGCCCCGCCGCCGCCTCCTCCCCCGCCTCCGCCTCCGCCGCCGGTTCAAAAGGTCGTTGTCAAGCAGGCGCCGCGCCAATTCAACGCCAATGTCCTCACCGCGCCCAAAGAGATTCCAAAGCAGGTGGCCGTGATTGTGGAAGACCAGTTGCCTCCGGCGACTTCGGGCGTGGCCGTGACAGGGGTTCCCGGAGGGATTCCAGGCGGAGTTCCCACCGGCTTCTTGGGAGGCATTGGAGCGGCTCCTCCGCCTCCGCCACCGCCTCCTCCCAAGGTGCAAGAAGTCAAGCCGGCCGCTCCGCAGCGTATTCGGGTGGGAGGTCAGGTGCAAAGCGCCAGGCTGATTAAGAAACCCGTTCCCAACTATCCCCCGCTCGCCAAGCAGGCGCGCATTCAAGGAACCGTGAGGTTCACCGCCATCATCGGCAAGGATGGCACAATCCAGAATCTGACGCTGGTGAGCGGACATCCGCTGCTGGTTCAGGCCGCCCAGGACGCGGTGAAACAGTGGGTCTATCAGCCGACCCTTTTGAATAATGAACCGGTGGAAGTGGTCACCGAGATCGATGTGAACTTTACTTTAAGTAACTAAAAGAACGCGGGCCGCCGGACCCCGGCGGCTTTGCTAATTTCAACTCGCAGGAGACAAACATGTTGTTAACTTTTCAGGTATGGGCCTTCGCGCTTCTTCAAGAAGCCAGCCCCGTCATCAGCTTTGATGTGCGCACCATGCTGCACAACATGAGCTGGCTGGCGATTTGTGTCGTGATCGCGCTGTTCATTATGTCGGCGTGGTCCATCGGCGTGATGATTGACCGCATCATCGCCTTCAACGGCGCACGCAACCAGTCGCGGCAGTTCGCCCCGGCTGTGGCCGGCGCGCTGCGGGAAGGAAAGCTGGATGAGGCCATCAAGATCGCCGACCGTTTTGGCAAAAGCCACCTGGCGAAAGTCGTTGTCGCCGGTCTCCAGGAATTCAAGGCTCACCAGATGAGCTCGGAAATTTCTGGCGAAGAGATCGACGCCTCCAAGCGCGCTCTGGAACGCGCCGAAGCCATCGTGCATGCCGAACTCAAGCGCGGCATCTCGACGCTGGCCACCATCGGCTCGACCTCGCCCTTCGTGGGGTTGTTTGGAACGGTCATCGGCATCATTAACGCGTTCAAGGGCATTTCCTCGGAGAAGTCGGTTGGACTGGGCGCGGTGGCGGGCGGCATTTCGGAAGCCCTGGTCACCACCGCCGTCGGTCTTTTTGTCGCCATCCCGGCCGTGTGGATGTACAACTACTTCACGAATCGGGTGGAAGCGTTTGACGTGGAAATGGGCAACTCCAGCTCAGAGCTTGTGGATTATTTCCTAAAGCGCTCCCAGAGAGTCGCCGCCGGGAAGTAAAGCGCGAAAGCGGTTTGCGAGTTGAAACGCGGCGGCGCGGCCGGCAAAAAGCCGTTGTCCGCGCCGCCCGTATGTAAAGGATTCTTTTTATGCAGAAGAAGAAAGCGCCTCCGGTGGTCGCCGACATTAACGTCACGCCCATGGTGGACGTGATGCTGGTGCTGCTCATCATCTTCATGGTCATTACGCCCTTGCTGACGAAAGGCGTGGACGTGGAAAAATATCGCTCCAAAAACGCCATCGCCATGAAAAACGCCGATAAGGAAGACGCCGTCCTGGTCGCGGTGACTCGCAATGGCCAGGTCTTTTTGAGCCCCGGCAACAAGCAACTCGCGGTGGACGAGCTGCCGAGCAAAGTTCGGGATCTGCTCACGAATAAAATCGATAAGACGGTGTACATCAAGGCCGACCGCCGGGCCAAATACGAGGCGGTGGAAGACGTCGTCGATAACCTCCGCGCGGCTGGCGTGGATCAGCTTGGTTTGTTGACGGAGCAGGCAAGTCAGAATCAGTTGGGCGGAGCCGCCGCGGCCAACTAGAGCCGTCTCACAGCCGCGATTGTGAGAGAGCGTTTACAGGAACAGAGCCGCGACCGCGAGGAAGCGGAAAGTTAGTTAAGGAGAGATTTTCTTATGGCAATGGCAGTGGGAGGGGGCGGGAGCTCCAAATGTGATATTAACGTTACGCCGTTGATTGACGTATTGCTGGTGCTGCTGATCATCTTCATGGTGATTACGCCTTTGACGCCGCATGGATTGGATGCGCTCGCGCCTCAGCCGCCGCCGCCCAACTCGCCGCCGCCGCCGCCGGATCAGGACCGGACCGTGGTCATCGTCATCGATAAGGACCACAGCATCCATCTCAACCAGGATCCCGCAATTCCCGAAGACCAGCTCCAGCAGCGGCTCGTGGATATCTTCAAGACGCGCGCCGAGCGCGTGGTGTTCGTCAAGGGCGACAAAGATTTGGAGTTTGAGGCGGTCGCCAAGGCGATCGACATCGCCAAAGGCGCTTCCATTGACAAAATTGGATTAATGACTCCCAAGATCGAGGCGGGGCAATAACGATGAGGAAAGGTTATACGACCGGCTTGGCCACGCTGGCCGGCCTCATGATCCTATTCGGCGCGGGCTGCGACAAGCTCAAATCCAGAGATCAAATCAACCAGGGCATCGCCGCTTTCAAAAGCGCGAAATATAGCGACGCCGTGGAGCATTTCAAGCAGGCGGCGGCGCTGGATCCCTCCAATAATAACGCGGTAGTTTATATGGCCACCGCTTATTTCGCCCAATGGATTCCCGGCGCCGAATCTCCCGAAAATAAGGAATATGCCGACCGGGCCAAGGAGGGTTTTCTCAAAGCGCTTGAGAGCGATCCCAGCGACAAAACCGTGCTCAAGTACCTCGGCGCCATGGCCTATAGCCAGGCCAGCTCGCTTCCTCAGGACCAGAAGCTCGCCAAGTTCGATGAAGCCGAGCAGTGGTACAAAAAGCTGATCGCCATAGATCCTCAGGATAAAGAAGCCTATTATTATCTCGCTGTGATCGATTACTATCGCTTCCACCCGGCCTTGATGCTCGCGAAAGTGGATGCGCATATGAGGCCCGAGGAGACCGGCATGCTCAAGGATAAGAAAATCCGCGATGCTTTAAGCGCCAAATACTCCTCCACCATCGATGACGGCGTCGCCATGGCCACCAAGGCCCTCGACATCGACAAAGAATACGACGACGCGATGGTCTACCTGGAGCTTTTGATTCGGGACAAGGCCGCGCTTCTCGACAACAAGGATGAGTTCGCCAAGCAAGAGCAAGTGGCCGACAATTGGCTCGACAAAGCCATGGCGACGCGCAAAGATAAGGCCGCGAAAGCCAACAAGCAAACGGGCGGCATCGTCCAGGACAAGTAAGCTTACTTACATGTAAAGCTCGCCGATTCGTCCGTGCTTCCGATTCCCTTGTATTGCGCGGTCTGCGGATAAGGGCAGAGAGGGCGGGTCCGGTCCACCACGCCGCGCGTCTGGTGCGACGCCTCGATACGAGCCGGAGCTTTTCGTTTTTCCACCCAATCGGCCAAAGCGGCCATGGCGTCGAAATTGTCGGTCCCGTCGCCGCCCCGGCAGTGGCCCATGCCCGGAACCATGAACAAGCGGATCGACTCCGCCGCCTTTTTCGCCCCGCCAACCTTCTCCACGACGCTTTCGTAATAGTTCACGCTATTGCGCGGCGCAATCCCTGGATCGGCCCAGCCGTGATACATCAACAGCTTCCCGCCGCGGCTGAACAAAGGCTTCAGATTCGGATCGGTGGAGTTCATGGTCGCGGAGAGAATCGCGTCCGCGTGCGCCATGTCGCGATCCGCATCGAACGTCATGTAGTTCCAGTTGGGATCTCGGAAGACGAGATATTTGTACGTCTCTTCGGCGAGCGACATCGGCTTGGCGCCCGACAGTGTGGCCCATCCCATCTCGCTGCCGCGCTCCAATCCGGGAAACAACGGCTGGCCGGTCTTCGCACTCAACGGACCGGCGTAAATCTGGCGCGCCGCATCGGTTTGGGGCGGCGTGAGGCAGCTCGAGGAATCTCCGTTGGCGCACGCCAGTTCCTTCGGATCGAAATGGCAGCGCGTCGGATCTTCCAGCACGCCGTCTTTCACGCCGTCCAATGCGTCGCAAGACTTGAGCGCGGCTTCGTGCAGCAGCTTCAACTTTTCAGCCGGAAGGAAGCTCCCCTCGTCCTTATGCACGATCTGATTCATCCAAACCTGTTGCCCTTGCAGATGGGTCACGTAGTTAGCGGGCGCTCCGGCGACGATGCCGTCATAGTCGCCGGGATAGCGTTGCGCCTCGGCCAAAGCCTGGCGGCCGCCCGTGGAGCAGCCGTTCCAGTAAGAATGCGCGGCGGGTCTCCCGTAATACGCGGCGACAATCGCCTTCGCCGCAACCGTCATCTCGTGCACGGCGCGGTAGGCGAAATCGGTCACTTTTTCGGGATGCCCGAGAATGAAATCGGCGTTGTTGCCGGCGTGGCCGGTGTCGGTGCTGGCCGTAGCGTATCCCGCCGCCAAGGCCGTCGCCATGGCCGCCAAGCTGATCGATCCGGCCCAGGCGCCGTTGCCGACAGATTCAAGCGAATGATTCCAGCCTGACGCCGGCATCCACACTTCGATTTTGATGTCGGAGTCGCTGGAAGGCTTCAGCGTCGCGGCGATCCGGCAGAACGCGGGAAGATTGCGAAATGCCGCCGCCCCCGCTGCTTTGCCATTGCCCGGCGGCCGAAAATCGCCCGCCGCGACCGTCTGCGCAAAGTCGATCTTTGCATGCGGCGCCGCCAGCGAGATCAGGCTTTCGCAGGGGGCCGCAAAAACAGGCATGACGCACAAAAGCAGGCCGAGCAGCCCCAGAACGAAATCTTTACGTGCTTTGCGCCTTCGCCCAAAAATCCTAGCGCGCTTTACATGAGAAATTCGCCGCATCGTCCGTGCTTCCACTCCCGTTATATACAGCCGCCTGCGGATACGGGCAGAGCGGACGGGTCCGGTCCGTCTGGCCGTTTCTCACGCGCGACGCAAGAATCTGATCCGGCGCTTTCTTGGTTTCCACCCATTGCTCCAGCGCGCCGAGCATGTCGAATGTGCTCGTGCCGTCGCCGCCCCCGCAATGCGCCATGCCGGGAACCATAAACAGACGGTAGTTGCCCATCACTTTGCTCGAGCCGCCCATCTTCTCCAACACGCTCTTGTAATAGTCGACGCTCGAGCCCGGAGAGATCTGCGGGTCCGCCCAGCCGTGATACTGGATCATTTTCGCGCCGTGCGCGAAAAAGCCCCTGAGATCGGGATTCATCGCGTCCGCCGCCGCGTCTTCCTTCCTCGCCAGATCGACGTCGCTATCCCAATTCATCGTCTTGTAGTCCCAGTTGGGATCTTTGAACACCACGTACTTGAACAAATCCGTTCCGACGCCGAACGGTTGCGGCCCCGCCATCGTGCTCCAGCCCATTTCACTGCCCGGCTCGAAACCGGGAAATTCCACGTGTTTTGTACGGGAATTGGTTACCGGGGCATAGATGCGCCGTACGGATTCCACTTGCGCGGCGGTCAAGCAATCCGGACCATCCGCGCCCTTGCATTCGATGGACTTGGGATCGAACTTGCAACGCGTAGGATCCTCCAGCACTCCGTCTCTCACTCCATCCAACGCATCGCAGGCCGCCAGAACCGCATTATGAACGGTCTGAAATTTCGCCGTGGGAAGCTCGCTTTCGGCGTCTTTGTGCACCTGTTGCGCGATCCAAATGGCCTGTAACGAGCGGCCGGTCCAGTTCAATCCGGGCGATCCCGCAATAATGCCGTCGAAATCGTCCGGGTAGCGCTGCGCTTCTTGCAACCCCTGCCGTCCGCCGGCCGAACAGCCATTCCAATAGGAATATTTGGGAGCCTCGCCGTAGAAAGCCGTAAGGATGGTCTTACTCTTGACCGCCATCTCATGCACCGAACGGTAGCCAAAGTCCACAAGCTTCTCGGGATGGCCGAGCGCGAAGCTGGCGCTGCCGCCCTCATGGCCCGTATCGGTCATCGAAGTCGCATAGCCGAGCCTCAACCCCGCGGCCAGCGTCGCCGGACTGATCGATCCGGTCCAGCCGCCGTTTCCGTTGGCTTCGTATTTATGGTTCCATCCGGAAGCGGGCATCCAAAGTTCGATCTTGATATCGGAGTCGCTAGTCGGCTTTACCGTAAGCGCGACGCGGCAAAATGCGGGCAAATCCGTGAAGGAAGCCGCCTTGCCTTTTCCTTTCGCCCCGCCGCTTTCAGGCGCAAAAGCCCCCGCCGCCACCGATTGCGCCGCAATGATGGTCGTATAAGGGAGATTCAGCGAAGCCAGGCTTTCGCATGTCGCCGCGGACAACGAAGCCGCCATCGTCAGAGCAAGCCCGAGCGGCCATAACAAGCTAACGGTTTTTGCACGTGAAATTTTGAGCGTCATCTGTATTCCCCTTCCCTTTGTAAACCGCCACCTGCGGATACGGGCACAGCGGACGCGTTCGAACCACCTTGCCATCCGCCACGCGCGAAGCTGCCAACGCTCCGGGGGCCTTCCGGTCTTCGACCCATTGCTGGATCACGCTGAGCATATCAAAATTGCTCGTTCCATCGCCGCCCTGGCAATGCTTCATGCCGGGAACCATGTACAACCGGTAGGAATCCTGTGCTTTAGCTCCCACCGATTTCAGCACGCTTTTGTAGTAATTCACGCTGCCCAAAGGCGCGATGAGCTGATCGTTCCAGCCGTGGTATTGCAAGAGCTTGCCGCCAAGCTCGAAGAAAGTCTTGAGGTTTGGATCGGTGGCGTTCATCAGCCCGTGGTCCATCTCGTCCGCTTTCGAAACGTCGCTGTCGAAATTGAGCGTCCTATAGTCCCAGTCCGGATTCTGAAACACCACGTATTTGAACTCGTCGAGCGCAAACGGCGTGGGCTGAGGACCTGCCAGAAACTGGTCCCAGCCGAGTTCGCTGCCCGGCTCCAAACCCGGAAAGATAAGCTCCCGGGTCCGCGGATTCACCGCCCCGGAATAGATTCTTCGCGCCGCATCCACTTGCGGAGCGGTCAGGCAGTTGGGACCATCCGCGCCCTTGCATTGGAGCGCGCCCGGGTCGAATTTGCATCGGGTCGGATCTTCCAGAACTCCGTCGCGCACCCCATCCAGCGCATCGCAGGCCTGAAGCACCGCTTGATGAATCGCCGGGTATTTGGCCGGCGGAATATAGCTCGATTCGTCGTTGTGAACCGACTGCGCCACCCAAACGATCTGCGCCATCATGTGGACCCAGCTATTGGCGGGCGCACCCGCGATAAT
>Ga0209062_1001662_pt1 | contig 36330 bp, 32 predicted proteins | sample Coa_R2_2_FD_187158 | JGI IMG/M metagenome (GOLD analysis project Ga0209062, IMG submission 187158) | Surface soil microbial communities from Centralia Pennsylvania, which are recovering from an underground coalmine fire - Coalmine... | ecosystem: Environmental > Terrestrial > Soil > Unclassified...
TTGGCTGCCTTCTGCACCTCGGCCAGAACCCGCTCGTAAAATTCCGCCGCCTCCTTCTCCGCGACGAGCACCTCCGCTTGCGCCGCGCTCAAGCCGAGCTCATCGATGAACCGCCGCTTCTTGGCGTCGGGCAGTTCCGGGAGCGCGCGGCGGAGCGCATCGATCCACGCCGCATCGAGCGTCAGCGGCAGGAGGTCGGGATCGGGGAAATAGCGGTAGTCATGCGCCTCCTCTTTCGAGCGCATGGACCGCGTCTCGCCGCGCGCCGCATCGAAGAGCCGCGTCTCCTGGCGGATCGTGCCGCCCTCCTCCAGGATCTCGATCTGGCGGCGCGCCTCGTACTCGATCGCCTGCATGACGAAACGGATCGAGTTCACATTCTTGATCTCGCACCGCGTGCCGAGCGCGCCGCCGGGCCGGCGCACCGAGACGTTACAGTCGCAGCGCAACGAGCCCTCCTCCATATTGCCGTCGCAGGTGCCGAGATAGCGCAGGATCGAACGCAGCTTGCGCAGATAGGCGCCCGCTTCCTCGGCGCTGCGCAGATCGGGCTCCGAGACGATCTCCATGAGTGCGACGCCGGCGCGGTTGAGGTCGACGTAAGTGAGGCTCGGATGCTGGTCGTGGAGGCTCTTGCCGGCATCCTGCTCGAGATGGAGCCGGGTGATGCCGACCTCGCGGGTTGACCCGTCGGGGAGATCGAGCGTGATCCGGCCGCGGCCGACGATCGGGCGCGTATATTGCGAGATCTGATAGCCCGCGGGCAGGTCGGCGTAGAAGTAGTTCTTCCGGTCAAAAACCGAGACGAGGTTGATCTCGGCCTCGATGCCGAGCCCGGTCCTGACCGCCTGCTCGACGCAGAACCGGTTGATCACCGGCAGCATGCCGGGAAAGGCGGCATCGACGAAGGAGACCTGCGTATTCGGTTCGGCCCCGAAATGAGTGGCGGCACCCGAGAAGAGTTTCGCCTGCGAAACGACCTGCGCATGGACCTCGAGGCCGATCACGACCTCCCATGGACCCGTGCTTCCCTGGATCTGCGCCGTCATGGGGCGGCTCCCGCGGTGAATTGCGGCTTTGCCGTGAATGCCGCCGCGCTTTCGATGACCTCGCCGACCCGCAGCACGGTTTCCTCATCGAAGGCGCGGCCGATGACGTGGAGGCCGAGCGGCAGTCCGTCCCCCGACAATCCCGCCGGCACGGAGATGCCGGGGAGCCCTGCGAGGTTTACCGGCACGGTGAAGACGTCGTTCAAATACATGGCGATCGGATCATCCATGCGCTCGCCGATGGGAAAGGCGGCCGAGGGCGCCGTCGGCGTCAGGATGGCATCGCAGCGCTCGAAAGCCTGCGTGAAATCCTGCGCGATCAGGCTGCGCACCCGCTGCGCCTTCAGGTAATAGGCGTCATAGTAGCCGGCGGAGAGCACATAGGTGCCGATCAGCACGCGGCGGCGCACTTCGGCGCCGAAGCCTTCGCCGCGCGTGTTCTCGTACATTTCATCGAGCGTCGCGCCGGGCACGCGCAAGCCGAAGCGCACGCCGTCATAGCGCGCGAGATTGGCCGAGGCCTCGGCCGGCGCGATGATGTAATAGGTGGGAAGCGCGTATTTGGTGAGCTTGAGGCTGATCTCGACGATCTCGGCGCCGGCCTCCCTCACCCAATCGATGCCGCGCTGCCACAGCGCCTCGATCTCCGCCGGCATGCCGTCGACGCGGTACTCGCGGGGAATGCCGATCCGCAGGCCGCGGATATCGCCGGTGAGCGCCGCCTCGAAATCGGGGACGGCCACTGGCGCCGAGGTCGAATCCCGGGGGTCGTAGCCCGCCATCGCCTGAAGCATCATCGCGGCATCGCGCACGCTGCGCGTCATCGGCCCCGCCTGGTCGAGCGAGGAGGCGAAGGCGACGATGCCCCAGCGCGAGCACCGGCCATAAGTGGGCTTCAGCCCGACGATGCCGCAGAAGCTCGCGGGCTGACGAATCGAGCCGCCGGTGTCGGTGCCGATGGCGGCGAGCGCGGCGCGCGCCGCCACCGCCGCGGCCGAGCCGCCGGAGGAGCCGCCCGGTACCAGCGGCCGGTTGTCGCCGGGCCGGCGCCACGGGCTCTCGACCGGCCCCCTGGCGCTCGTCATGTTCGAGGAGCCCATGGCGAATTCGTCGAGATTGGTCTTGCCGAGCATCGCCGCGCCGGCGGCCCAGAGCTTCGCCGTGACCGTCGATTCGTAGGGCGGCTTGAAGCCGCCCAGGATGCGCGAGGCGGCGGTCGTCTCGACACCTTCGGTGCAGAAGAGATCCTTGATCGCGAGCGGCATGCCGTCGAGCGGCAAAGCCTCGCCGCGCGCGAGCCGCGCATCCGATGCCGCGGCCATCGCGAGCGCGCGCTCCGGCGTCTCCGTGATGAAGGCATTGAGCGGGCGCGCCGCCTCGACCGCGGCGATATGTGCTTGCGTGATCTCGCGCGCGCTGAACGCCTTGCGCCTGAGCCCGTCGCGCGCCTCGGCTAAGGTGAGATCCGTCAGATCCGCCATCACTCCACCACTTTGGGGACGGCGAAGAAGCCATGGGCCGCTTGCGGCGCATTCGCCAGGATCTTGTCGCGGATATTGCCGTCGGTGACGGCGTCCGCACGCATCGGCAAGCGCGTGGCGGTGACGCTCGACATCGGCTCGACGCCTTCGGTGTCGACCTCGTCGAGCTGCTCGATCCAGCGCAGGATCTGCGAGAGCTCGCCCGCGAGATGCTCCTGCTCCGCTTCGGGCACCTTGATGCGCGCCAGGGCAGCGATCCGCGCCACGGTGGCCTTGTCCAATGCCATGAGCTAGATGTCTCCGCCGATGCGCGACGTGAAATCCTTCCGGCGGCGGTACTAACACCCGCCATGCCCCTCTGCAACCCCGGCGACCTCAGAGCGCTGATCCCCAGGGGCAAGCGCCTCTTGGGCCTCGATATCGGCACCAAGACGATCGGCATGGCGCTCTCCGATACCACCTGGATGATCGCGACGCCACTCGACACGATCCGCCGCAGCAAGTTCAGCAGCGACGTGAAGCGCCTCCTCGCCGAGATCGAGCGCCACAATGTCGGCGGCATCGTCGCGGGATTGCCGATCGGCCTCGACGGCCGCGAGGGACCGCGCGCGCAAGGCGTCAGGCAGGTGGCGAAGAACCTGCTCGCGCATGCAGACCTGCCGCTCGCCTTCTGGGACGAGCGTCTCTCCACCGCCGCGGTCGAGCGCGGCATGATCGAGGGCGACCTCTCGCGGAAGCGCCGCGCCGAGATCATCGACAAGGTAGCGGCGGCGTACATTCTCCAGGGATTGCTGGATCGGATCGGGCGGCTCAGTCCGCCGTGAGAAAGGGACTGGCGAGGCGGAGCCGGCCATCGATCACCATCCCGTGTTGCATGTCCTCGGACCACAGTCTTTCGCAATCGGCGTGGATTGCCGAAGCGGCGATCATGGCATCGTAAGTCGAGAGACGGTAACGCTCAGCCAGTGCGAGCCCAGTCTCGTGGATCTCCATCGTAACGGGATGAATTGTTACCACGTTGCCAACCGCCGATAGGAACGACCGAGTCTCCGCCCATGAGAGGCCCGCCTTGCGGCGCAAGACATGCGCAAGCTCGTTCAGCACCTGGACGCTGACACTGCCGCCTTTGCGAAGGATTTCTTCCGCGCGATGCGCCTTGGCGGCGTCGCTGGATGCGAGATAGACGAGAACATTGGTGTCGATGAAGCTACCGGGCATTCGCCTCGTCCCGGTCGAACTTGAAATCGGCCGGGAGTCGCCCGCGGAAGGCGCGCAGTCGCTTCAACCATTCCTCGCGCCCGGGCTTGCGTGCCACGGCGAAGTCGCGCGCACCGGCGACGTGAATCTCGATCTCGTCTCCTTCCTTGAGCTTCAGCGCTTCGACAACGGCGACGGGAAGGCGTATGGCCAAGCTGTTGCCCCATTTGGCGACCTGCATGCGGACCTCCGAAGATATACAACGAATAGAATGTATATCTAAGACGCATTCTGAACAAGCGGCAAAATCCACTCTCGGACCAATTCGTTTCCGCGGCACATTTTGCCGCCTTGCCCCCGCTGCTCGTACCACCTATAGTGCCGGCTTTAATGACCGTCGGTATGCCTTCCCTCTCCTTCCCCCATCGCCATCTCCTGGGGATCGAGGGGCTTTCGCCCGACGAGATCACGTTGCTGCTCGACCGCTCCGAGACTTATGTCGAGCAGAACCGCCAGGTCGACAAGAAGCAGTCGCTGTTGCGCGGCCGCACGATCATCAATCTCTTCTTCGAGAATTCGACGCGCACCCGCACCTCCTTCGAACTCGCGGGCAAGCGGCTGGGCGGCGACGTCATCAACATGTCGGTGCAGGCGAGCTCGATCAAGAAGGGCGAGACGCTGATCGACACGGCGATGACGCTGACCGCCATGCGTCCCGATGTGCTGATCGTGCGGCACCCCGAGTCGGGCGCGGTGCAGCTTCTCTCGCAGAAGGTCGATTGCGCCGTCATCAATGCCGGCGACGGCAGCCACGAGCATCCGACGCAAGCGCTGCTCGACGCGCTCACCATCCGCCTCCGCAAAGGACATCTCCAGGGACTCGCCGTCGCGATCTGCGGCGACATCTTGCACAGCCGAGTCGCGCGCTCGAACATCGCGCTCCTCAACATCATGGGGGCGCGGGTCAGGGTCGTGGCCCCCCGCACGCTGCTCCCCGCCGAGATCGAGCGGCTGGGCGTCGAGGTCTTTCACGACATGGCGCGGGGCCTGCGCGGCGTCGACATCATCATGATGCTGCGCCTTCAGACCGAGCGCATGCATGGCAGCTTCGTCCCCTCGATCCGCGAGTATTTCCACTTCTTCGGGCTCGACTACGCGAAGCTCGCCGCCGCCAAGCCCGACGCGCTCATCATGCATCCGGGTCCGATGAATCGCGGCGTCGAGATCGACACCGAAGTCGCCGACGACATCGACCGCAGCGCCATCCGCCAGCAGGTCGAGATGGGCGTCGCGGTGCGCATGGCGTGCCTCGACGTGCTCACCCGCAATCTCAGCAACGCCGCACCCGCCAAATGAGCGCGCGTCCCCTCCTCTTCCGCAATGCGCGATTGCTCGACCCCGCGAGCAATCTCGACCGCCGCGGCGACCTGCTGATCGAGGACGGCAAGATCGCGGCGCTCGATCCCAAGATCGCGGCTCACGACGCCGAAAGCGTCGAATGCGCGGGCGCGTGCCTCGCACCCGGTCTCGTCGATATGCGCGTCGAGCTGCGCGAGCCCGGCGCGGAACACCAGGAATCGATGAATTCGGGCGGTCTCGCCGCGGTCGCGGGCGGCGTCACCACCTTGGTGATGCTGCCCACTACCGATCCCGTGATCGACGACATCGCCCTCGTCGAGTTCGTGGCGCGCCGCTCGCGCGATGTCGGGCTTGCGCGCATCCGCACTTACGCGGCCGCGACGAAGGGACTCAAAGGCCGCGAGCTCACCGAGATGGGGCTGCTCGCCGCCGCCGGCGCCGTCGCCTTCACCGATGCCGGTCGCGCCATCGCCGACGCTACGGTGATGCGCCGCGCGCTTTCCTACGCCCGCACCTTCGACCTCCTGGTGATGCAGCATCCCGAAGAGCCGAGCCTTGCCGCGGGCGGCATGATGAATGAAGGCGAGGTCGCAACCCGCCTCGGGCTTGCCGGCATCACGCCCGCCGCCGAGATCATCATGGTCGAGCGCGATCTCCGGCTCGTCGAGGCGACGGGGGGCCGGCTCCACATCGCCCATGTCTCGACCGAAGCGGCGATCGACGCGATCCGCCGCGCCAAGGCGCGCGGGCTTCCCGTCACCTGCGATACGGCGCCGCACTACTTCGCGCTCAACGAGACGGCGGTGGGCGACTATCGCACCTTCGCCAAGGTCTCGCCGCCCTTGCGCAGCGAATGGGACCGCCGCGCCGTCGTCGCCGGGCTCAAGGACGGCACGATCGATGCGATCGCGAGCGACCATGCGCCGCATGACCAGGAATCGAAGCGCCTCCCCTTTGCGTCCGCGGCGAGCGGCATCATCGGGCTCGAGACGCTATTGCCGCTGACGCTGGAGCTCTACCACAACGGGCATCTCTCGCTGCTCGAGGCGCTCGGCGCCGTGACGCAGCGGCCGGCCGATATCCTGGGCTTGCCCGCCGGCCGCCTGGCGGTGGGCGCGGCAGCCGATCTCGTCCTTTTTGACTTGGAACGTCCCTGGCGGATTGACGTTGATGCTTTCCGATCCAAGTCTAAGAACGCACCGTATGATGGCCGCCCGGTGCAAGGACGAGTGCTGCGTACCTTGGTGGCCGGGCGCAGCGTCTTCTCAAGCGAGGGCTGACGCCCATGGCATCGGTAGCATTGATCGGCGCCGCATCGGGATGGGGCGCCGGCTTCCGCCAGACCCAGGACGGACCGCCCGCCCTCTGCGATCTCGGCCTCGCCGATTGGCTCTGCCAACGCGGCGTCGCCGCGGATTGGTGGGCGATGATCGAGAGCGAGAAGCATTGGCGCGACCATCCGGAGCTCAGCGGCGCCGACACCTACGGCCTGGTGGCGCGCCACAACGCGGCGCTTGCCGACGCCGTCGCCGCGGCGATGGCGGCTCAGCGCTTCCCCGTGGTGATCGGCGGCGATCACGGCGTCGCCATGGGAAGCTGGGGCGGCGTCGCGCGCGGCCTCGGGCATCGGCCTCTCGGCCTCATCTGGCTCGACGCTCATCTTGACGGGCATACGCTCGCGACCACCCCGTCGATGAACGCTCATGGCATGAGCGCGGCGGCGTTGCTCGGCCATGGCTACGAACCCTTCCTCGCGCTGTGCGGCGGCGTGCTCCGGCCCGAGCATCTCTGCTATATCGGCGTGCGTTCCTATGAAGAAGGCGAGATGGAACTGCTGCGCCGCCTCGGCGTGCGCATCATCCTCATGGACGAGGTGAAAGAGCGCGGCATCGACGCGGCCCTCAAGGAGGCGCTGGCGATCGCGACGCGCGGCACCGAAGGCTTCGGCGTCACCATCGATCTCGACGGCTTCGATCCCGCGGACGCCCCGGGCATCGGCCTCAAGGAGCCCGACGGCCTGCGCGCGGCGCCGACGCTCGCGGCGCTCTCGCATCTCTCGGGCCATCCCGCGCTCAAGGCGCTGGAGATCGTCGAATACATTCCGGAGTTCGACGAGAATCTCCGCACCGCCCATCTCGTCCGCGACCTCATCCTCGCGACGCTGGCCCCCGCGCCGGCGATGGCGGATACTGTGATGGAGAAGCGCGTCTAGTCAGCTATGCTGCACGGGTGAGGTGCATCCTTCGAGACGCCGTCTGGCGGCGGCTCCTCGGGATGAGGCAGATCTCGGATGGCATCGATCGATGATGCCGGTATAGGTGTCCCTCATCCTGAGGAGCGAGCGAAGCTCGCGTCTCGACGGACGCACCCCGTCGATGCAGCCCATCATCGGGAAGATGCCTTTGCCGCTCGCCTATCTCCTCTGCGCCCTCCTCGCCTATCTCCTGGGCTCGATCCCCTTCGGCCTCGTGCTCACGCGTCTCGCGGGCTATGGCGATATCCGGCGCATCGGCTCGGGCAATATCGGTGCGACCAACGTGTTGCGGACGGGCAGCAAGGGGCTGGCGGCGCTCACGCTCCTGCTCGATGCCGGCAAAGGCGCGGCGGCCGTGCTGATCGCGCAACGCTTCGGGCCGGAGATGGCGGCCATCGCCGCGATCGCGTCCTTCCTGGGCCATCTCTTCCCCGTGTGGCTGGGCTTCAAGGGCGGCAAGGGCGTGGCCACGTCCGGCGGCATTCTCCTCGCCTATGCCTGGCCGGTGGGTCTGGCAAGTGCGGCGACCTGGCTCGTCATCGCCGTGCTCACGCGCTACTCGTCCTTGTCCGCTCTCGCCGCCTCGGTCTTGGCGCCGATCTATGCCTGGCTCCTCACCGGCGATCTCGGCGTGACGCTGGTGGTGCTGCTCCTCGCCCTCATCATCATCCTGCGCCATCACGCCAATATCCGGCGCCTCCTCAAGGGCGAGGAGAGCAAGATCCGCTTGAGCAAGAGCGCCTGAGCTAGATGCGCGATGAGATTAGCTCGGTCCATAGCGCCTAAAAGTTCCTTCTCCGCCCTTCAGGGCGGAGAAGGTTAGGATGAGGTGGGCGGTGCAGCTTGCTCGTTGAGCGCCCTGGAATCCCCCACCTCTCCTGGCCTCTCCGCCCCCAAGGGGCGGAGAGGAACAAGTTCGGCAAGGCGTATCAGTCTAATCTCATCACGCTTTAGTTCTGCGCCTCGCTATAGGGATAGCGGAACTCGCCCGATTTGAGCGCGGGGGGATAGAGGATCACCTGCTTGCCGGGCCGGCGGAACTGATCGATGTCGTTGCCGGTGACGCCCTGATACTGGACGAACAGGATGCGCGACTTCTCCCACTCGCCGTTCTCGGCGAATTTCACGTCGCCGACGATGGTGTGAAAGCGCGTCTGGTGGATATAGGCGGCGATCTTCGTCTGGTCGAGACTGCCGACCTTGCCGATCGCCTCACCCAGGATCTGCAACTCGGCATAGGCGAAGGGCGGGAGATAATAACCCAGGGGATCGACGCCGGCGGCCGGCGCCTTCTCCTGATAGCGCTTGAGGAACGCCTCGACGCCGGGGAACTTCATCGTCGGCTCGGGAACATAGACATCGTAGGAGACGATGCCGTTCAAGAGCGGCCCGAGCTGCTGCTTGATCGGCGCGAAGGCGAGACCGATCATCCCGCCGCCGAACATCTTGGTCTTGAGCCCCGCCTCATGCGCGGCGCGCACCAAGCCGACGGTGTCGGGCGGATAAGAAGCGATATAGACGATGTCGGGTGCCGCCGCCTGGATCGAGCGCACGATGCCTTGGAAATCGACGGTGTTCGGGGGATAGCTGCGGTCATAGACGATCTTGAGGCCGAGCGCCCTCACCTTCTCGCGCGCGCCGGCCAGCACGGTCTGCGCATATTCGGCATCGGCGCCGGCAAGCGCGATGGTCTTGGGCTTGGGATCCATCGTCATCGCCGTCTCGAGATATCCAAGCGACGGCCCGAACCGCGTCTCCTTGCCGTTGGGCAGGATCTGGAAATATTTGTCGTAGTGGAACTTGTCGTTCACGCCGGTGCCGAAGAGCGCCATGAACACCATGTTCTTCTGCATGACGATCGGCATCGCCGGCGCGATCTGGTTGGTGGCATAGGCCGAGATCACCAGATCGACCTTGTCGACATCGAGGAGCTTCGTATAGATGCCCGGCACATTGGCCGAACTCGATTGATCGTCGTAATAGACGAGCTGCACCGGTCGGCCGAGCAACCCGCCCGCAGCATTGACGTCCTGCTCCCAGATCTGCATGCCGAGAAGCGCGCTTTTGCCGCCGCCGCCGAGCCCGCCGGTCAAGGACATGCTGAGGCCGATCTTGATGGGCTCGGCCGCCTTTGCCGGCATGGCGCCCAAGATGGCCAGAAGCGCCAGTCCGGCGGTCCAGCACGTGCCCCGGCTCCCGCGCGTTTCCGTCATCCCCGCGAAAGACGCCAGCATCGGTCCAATGATGTGCCCACAAGCCCGCAACATGCTTCCTCCCGTCGCTCGCCGTTCGCATCGAGCATAACCCGACGCCCACCCTCCCGCTCAAGTGCCTTCACGAAAAAGATAAGGCGCTCGCCTTTCCCGGGGGCTATCGTATTCACAGATCTCGGCTTACGATTTTCCCCTCTGCCCTTTAGGGCGGAGGGGTTAGGGGAGGTGGGTGGCAAAGGCATTGAGGACCAGGACGACGGTGGCACGCCGCCTGCGCCGCGACGCCACGACTGTCGAACGCCTTCTGTGGTTCGCGTTGCGCAAGCGGCTTTCGGCCTGGAAATTTCGCCGCCAACATCCGATCGGACGGCGCGTCGTCGATTTCGCCTGTCCCGAGCGAAAGCTGGTGATCGAATTGGATGGCGGTCAGCATGCGCTGCGCGAGGAAGCGGATGAACGCCGCAGCGCCGAGCTGGCGCAGCGCGGCTACCGCGTCATCCGGTTCTGGAACAGTGAGGTGCTGACCAACCTGGACGCCGTCTTGGCAGCGATCCGCGGAGCCCTGCACGCCGACCCACCTCCCCTAACCCCTCCGCCCTGAAGGGCAGAGGGGAATTGATAGGCGATCAGATGTGCGAATGCGACCGCTCCCCGAGAGGAGAGGAATTTTCAGATGTGATCGCCCTCCACAAATGAGAGTCGCCAAGCGTCGGCGGCTCGCTATATTTCTCCCGAGGCCTAAGGAGCTGTGACATGCCGAGGGGTGACGATCGCGGCGGAGGCGGCGGGCGGAAGCCGTCGCGCAATGTCCTGGGGGAGAAGCTCGAAAGCTGCTCCACGAGCCCGGTCACAGGTTTCTTTCGCAATGGCTGCTGCGATACCAGCGCCGAGGATATCGGCAGCCACACCGTCTGCGCGGTGATGACCGCCGAGTTCCTCGCCTTCTCCAAAGCGCGCGGCAACGATCTTTCGACTCCGGTGCCGCAATTCGGCTTCGCCGGCCTCAAGCCCGGCGACCGCTGGTGCCTCTGCGCGCCGCGCTGGCAGGAAGCCTTCGCCGCGGGCCAGGCGCCGCGCGTCGTCCTGCGCGCGACGCATGAAGGTGCGCTCCAATACTGTGCGCTCGCGGATTTGAAGCGCTTTGCCGTCGATCTCGCCTGAATGGCCCGCTCCTACTGAATATAGCCGCCGTGCTCTAGAATCCGCCGGCTCGCCTCGGCGAGTTCCGCCTTCCGGCGCGCGAGGTCGCCATAGAGCAGCCGGCCGCCCCGCTTCACGACGCGGCCGGCGACCATCACCGTATCGACATTGGCGATGCTGGCGTGGAGCACGATCGAGCGTATGGGGTCGACCACCGGGAATAGATTGAGGTCGTTGGCGCGCAGCAGGATGAGATCCGCCTCCTTGCCCGGCGTCAACGAGCCGATGCGTCGATCGAGACCCGCCATCCTGGCGCCATTGATGGTCGCCCATTCCAAGGCCTCGCGACAACCGATCGACAGGTGCTCTGGCGCCTTTCTCGTGCGCTCCAGCACCTCCTGATTGTCGAGCGCGCGTTGCGCCTGAAGCGCCATGCGCATATTGGTGAACATGTCGCTGCCGATCCCCGATTCCACATCGGAGCCGATCGAGGGAGCCGAGCCCAAGGCCCGCAACCGCCCGGTCAGGCACGGGCCGAACCCCATCTGCAGCTCGACCTCGGGCGTCACCGTGACCGTCGCGCCGGCCTCGACGAGCGGGCGGAGCTCAGCGAGCGTGAGATTATTGCCGTGGACGATGTTGACATGCCCGTCGATGAGCCCTTCGGCCAGAAGCCGTGGAAAGCCGTCCGGCGTGCGCATCGCGCCGCCGCCCACATGCATGCTCACCAGCATCCCCGCCTCGCGCGCCAGCGCGAGATCGTGGCGGCTCACCTCATAAGTCGAATAGGCAGGACCGAGGATTGCCATGCCGAGCGTCACGAGGCCGTCGCGCGAGGAGAGACGATCCCGCGCCAGCCGCTCGATCTCGGCGCGGGGATGCAGGATCTCGCTGAAATGCTTCTGGCCCGGCGCCGCGTCGGGCTTGGGCGAGCCATGCAGGAAGACCGCGCGGATGCCGGCCTCCGCGAGGCCATCGATGGCGGCATCGGTGTGGGCGGGGCTCGGATTGTTGTGACACCAATCGACGATCGTGGTGGCGCCGGAATTGAGCTGGTTCAGCGCGCCGACGAGGTTCGAGATGAAGATATCCGCGGGCCTGAAGCGCGGCGCGATCGCGGCGTGCATGTTGTGGAGATATTCGAGGATCGTCCAATCCGCCGCAACGCCGCGCAAGCCGGTCTGCCAGGTGTGAATATGCGCGTTGACGAAGCCCGGCATGACGATGAAGCCCGCGGCATCGATGATTTCGGCATCGGCGGCATCGATCGAGGCGCCGACCGCGGCAATCCGATCCTCCTCGACGAGCACATCGCCGCGGGGGAGATCCGGGACGGCGGGATCCATGGTGACGATCATGCCGGATTTGACGAGTGTGCGAGTCATGCGGTCGTACCTCGAATGGCGTTGGTTTGCGACACTAGAGCGGATCGTGTTTGCTTGAAACAAGTCGTCATCGCGAGCGGAGCGAAGCGACCCAGAGCACGCGGTATGCCGCCGGCCATGGATCGCTTCGTCGGCGATGCCTCCTCGCGATGACGGAATTGGAACCGAGATAGAGCCGACTCGGATGTTGGTTCGCCACCGCATCTCTGCCATCTTCACCGCGGGTGATTGACGATGGCCTGTCCCGCCCCCATCGTGGCGGCGATGCCGACGCCTCGCCTGCTCAACCCTTCCGAGAAGCTCGATTGGCTCCGCCTCATCCGCACCGATAATGTCGGGCCGGTCAGCTTCTACCAATTGCTCGCGCGCTTCGGCTCGGCCGCCGCGGCGCTCGAAGCGCTGCCTGAGATGGCGCGGCGCGGCGGGCGCGAACGGCCGCTGGCGCCTTTTCCGCGCGCCGCCGCCGAGCGCGAGATGGCCGCCCTCGACCGCGCCGGCGCGCGGCTCGTCGCCTGGGGCGAGCCCGATTACCCGCCGCCGCTCGCCGCCATCGACACCGCCCCACCGCTTCTCTCGCTGCGCGGCGAGGCGGCGCTGCTGCAACGGCCGGCGATCGCCATCGTCGGCGCGCGCAATGCCTCGGCCAATGGGCGGCGCTTCGCCCGCGACATGGCGCTCCAGCTCGGCCAGCGCGGCCTCGTCGTCGTCTCGGGCTTCGCGCGGGGCATCGACGCGGCGGCACATCAGGGCGCGCTTCCCACCGGTACCGTCGCGGCGCTCGCCGGCGGCATCGACATCGTCTATCCCGAGGAGAATCGCGACCTCTACGAGGCCATCGCCGAACGCGGCGTGCTGCTGGCGGAGATGCCGGTCGGGACCCAGCCGAAATCGCGCCACTTTCCCCGCCGCAACCGGATCATCTCGGGCTGCTCCCTGGGCGTCCTCGTCGTCGAAGCGGCGCTGCGCTCGGGCTCGCTCATCACGGCGCGCTTCGCGCTGGAGCAGGGACGCGAGGTCTTCGCCGTGCCGGGCTCGCCGCTCGACCCGCGCTGCCGGGGCAGCAATGACCTCATCCGCCGCGGCGCAACTTTGGTCGAGACGGCCGAGGACGTCGTGGCGCAAATCGCGGGCCAACTGACCCTCGCGCCGGCGGGGCGCAGCCCGGCGCCGCGGCAGGTGCCGGTCGATATGCCGACCGAGACCGAAAGCGCCGCGGCGCGGCGGCAAATCCTCGAAAACCTGTCGCCGGCGCCGCTGCCGGTTGACGAACTGGTCCGGCAGTGCCAATTGTCTCCGCCCGTCGTTCTTGCGGTGCTGCTGGAGCTTGAGCTGGCCGGACGCCTCGAACGACAGCCGGGAAACCTGGTAGCCTTGCTTTAACTATCTTGGGTAACCATCTGTTTCCGGCTCACTTCCACCGATATCCATGAAAGTCGTCATCGTCGAATCGCCTGCCAAGGCGAAAACCATCAACAAGTATCTCGGCAAGGGCTTCACGGTCCTGGCGAGCTACGGCCATGTCCGGGACCTCCCGGCCAAGGACGGCTCGGTGCGCCCGGACGAGCGGTTCGCGATGTCCTGGGAGGTCGATGGCAAGGCCGAGAAGCGGCTCAAGGACATCACGCGGGCGGTGAAGGGCGCCGACAATCTTTACCTCGCGACCGACCCCGACCGCGAGGGCGAGGCGATCTCCTGGCATGTCCAGGAGGTGCTGCGCCAGCGCCATGCGCTGAAGGGTGTCGACGTCAAGCGGGTGGTATTCAACGAAGTCACGAAGTCGGCCGTTCTCGACGCGTTCCGTCATCCGCGCGAGCTCAATCGCGAGCTGGTCGACGCCTATCTGGCGCGCCGCGCGCTCGACTACCTCGTGGGCTTCACCTTGTCGCCCGTGCTCTGGCGCAAGCTGCCGGGCAGCCGCTCGGCGGGCCGCGTCCAGTCGGTGGCGCTTCGCCTCATTTGCGAGCGCGAATCCGAGATCGAAGCCTTCAAGGCGCGGGAATACTGGACGATCGAGGTCGAGTTCACGACTGAGGCGGGCGAGCGCTTCATGGCTCGCCTCACCCATCTCGACGGCAAGCGCCTCGACAAGTTCGATCTGCCCAATGAGGCGACCGCGCACGCCGCCGCCCAGAAAATCTTGCGGCAGGGGAGCTGGGCCGTTGCCGCGGTCGAGAAGAAGCAGGCGCGGCGCCATCCACCCCCGCCCTTCACCACCTCGACGTTGCAGCAGGAGGCGTCGCGCAAATTAGGCTTCGGCGCGAGCCGCACCATGCGCACCGCGCAGCGGCTCTATGAAGGCGTCGATATCGGCGGCGAGACCGTCGGTCTCATCACCTATATGCGAACCGACGGCGTGAGCCTGTCGAATGAGGCGATTGCCGCCGCGCGCGCGCTCATCGAGCAGCAATACGGTGCCGATTATCGGCCGGATCAGCCGCGCCTTTACAAGACGCAGGCGAAGAACGCGCAGGAGGCGCATGAGGCGATCCGCCCGACCGACATGTTCCGCCGCCCGGAAAGCGTGGCCGGGCATCTCGACGCCGATCAGCGCGCGCTCTATGAGCTCGTCTGGAAGCGCGCTGTCGCGAGCCAGATGTCGGCGGCGGTCATAGACCAGGTCGCGGTCGATATCGCGTCGCCGGACAAGGCCATCATGCTGCGCGCCACGGGATCGACCATTCTCTTCGACGGCTTTCTCGCGCTTTACCACGAGGACGCCGACGACGCCGAGGAGGATGACGAGAACCGCCGCCTGCCGCCGCTCAAGGAGCGCGACGCGCTCGCGCGCGGCAAGGTCGACCCGCAACAGCATTTCACCCAGCCGCCGCCGCGCTATTCGGAGGCAAGCCTCGTCAAGAAGCTCGAGGAGCTCGGCATCGGGCGGCCTTCGACCTATGCCTCGATCCTCCAGGTGCTGCAGGACCGGAAATATGTCCGGCTCGAGAAGAAGCGCTTCATCCCCGAGGATCGCGGCCGGCTCGTCACCGCCTTTCTCACCAGCTTCTTCGAACGCTATGTCGAGTACAATTTCACCGCGGATCTCGAGAACAAGCTCGACGAGATCTCGGACGGGCGCATCTCCTGGCAGAAAGTGCTCGAGGATTTCTGGCGCGATTTCTCGGCGGCGATCGGCGGCACCAAGGAACTCTCGATCTCGCAGGTGCTGGCCGCGCTCGACGAGGAGCTCGGCCGGCATTTCTTCCCCGAGACCGCGGATGGCCGCGATCCCCGCCTCTGCCCCGGCTGCGGCACCGGACGGTTGAGCCTCAAACTCGGCAAGTTCGGCGCCTTCATCGGCTGCTCGAATTATCCCGAATGCCGGTACACGACGGCGCTCGGCATCGAGAACGGCAATGGCGAGGGCGGCACGGGCGAGCTCGCGAGCCCGAGGGAACTCGGCACCGATCCCGAGACCGGCCTCGGCGTGAGCCTGCGCAAAGGCCCTTACGGGATCTATGTCCAGCTCGGCGAAGGCCTCGAAGGCGAGAAGCCGAAGCGCGTCTCGCTGCCCAAAGGCCTCGCCCCCGCGGAGATCGACCTTGCGGCGGCGCTCCGGCTGTTGGCGCTGCCGCGCGAGATCGGGCGGCACCCCGAGACGGGCAAGACCATCACCGCCGGCATCGGCCGCTTCGGCCCCTACATCAAGCATGGCGATGCCTTCAAATCGCTGCCGGCGGGCGATGACGTGCTGACGATCGGTCTCAACCGCGCCGTCGCCTTGCTGGCGGAGCCGCGTCAATTCGGCCGCGGTGCGCGCACGCCGCTGCGCGTTCTCGGCAACCATCCGAGCGACGGGGCGGCGATCAATCTCTATAATGGCCGCTACGGCCCCTATGTCAGCCATGACGGCGTCAATGCGACGCTGCCGCGGGAGATCGCGCCGGAGGCGGTGACGCTCGATGAAGCGATCGGATTGCTCGCGGCCCAAGCGGCAAAGGGCGGGAGCAAGAGCAAGGCCAAAGCCAAGCCGAAGCGCGCCGCCAAGGCCAAGACAAAGACCGTGGAACCCGCGGACAGGGCCGTCGTAAAGGCAAAGAAGCCCAAAGCCGCGAAGAAAGGATCGCCCGCTCGTGCCAAAGCGGCCAACCGGAAGAAGAGAGAGCGAGGGCCGACCCCGGAAGCCGCGGAGTAAGCGGTCCTCTGCCGTCCCGCATGGCGGCAAGGCGCGTCGCGCTCTCGGTCGCGTGCCGACGCGCGAGGAGATTCTCGAATTCATCGCCGGCAGCCCCGCGGCCGTGAGCCGGCGCGACATCGTCCGCGCCTTCAAGGTCCCGCCCGGCGAGCGCGTGGCCTTCAAGGGCCTGATCAAGGAGATCGAGCGCTCGGGCGCGGTGGAGCGCGGGCCGAAGCGCCGCCTTGCGCCGCTCGACGGCCTGCCGGAAATCGGCGTCATCGAGATCACCGGCGTCACGCTCGATGGCGAGATGCTGGGCCGCCCGCTCGCTCTGCCCGCCGATGCGGCAAGCCCCACGATCTATGTCGTCGCCGAGCGCGGCGCGCCGGCGCTGGGCGTCGGCGAGCGTGCCGCGGTGCGCTTCCTGCGCATCGCCGAGGGAACCTATGAGGCGCGCATCATCCGCGCGCTGGGCGGCGCGCCCGATCGTGTGCTCGGCGTCTTTCACCGGGACCGCGACGGCGGGCGGCTCGAGCCGACGGACCGCAAGCTCAGGACCGAATTTCGCGTTGCGCATACCGACACGGCGGGCACCGAAGACGGCGAGATCGTCCTCGCCGAAGTGCTCTCGGCCCGCCGCCTCGGCCTGCCTCAGGCCGAGATCGTCGAGCGCATCGGCGACAGCCGCGATCCCCGCGCCTTCAGCCTGATCGCCATCCACACGCATGGCATTCCGACCGGGTTTTCGAGCGAGGCGTTGAAGCTCGCCGAAGCGGCGCGGCCGGTGAGCCTCGGCAAGCGAACCGATCTTCGCGACATCCCGCTCGTCACCATCGACGGTGCCGATGCGCGCGATTTCGACGATGCGGTCTGGGCGGAGCCGGATCCGGAGTTCGAGGGCGGCTGGCATATCCTCGTCGCGATCGCCGATGTCGCCTGGTATGTGCGCCCCGGCGATGCCCTCGACCGCGCGGCGCGCGAGCGCGGCAACTCGGTCTATTTTCCCGACCGCGTCGTGCCCATGCTGCCGGAGGCGCTCTCCAACGAGCTCTGCTCGCTGAAGCCCGGCGTCGAGCGCGCCGCTATGGCCGTCCATCTCTGGATCGATGGCGAGGGCCAAGTGCGACGCCATCGCTTCCTGCGCGGCTTGATGCGCTCGGCGGCGCGGCTGACCTATGAGGAGGTGCAATCGGCTGTCGATGGCCGCCCGAACGAGAAGACGGCCCCCTTGGCCGAGCCGGTGCTCCGGCCGCTCTACGGCGCCTATCGGGCGCTCGACCGCGCGCGGCGGAAGCGCGGCACGCTCGACCTCGACCTGCCCGAGCGCCGCATCCTGCTCGACCCCGCCGGCCGGGTCGCACGCATCGAGCCGCGCCAGCGTCTCGACAGCCACAAGCTGATCGAGGAGTTCATGATCGCCGCCAATGTCGCCGCGGCCGGCGAGTTGGAGCGGTTGCGGCGCCCCTGCATGTATCGCGTCCACGACGCGCCCGACCCGGCGAAGCTCGCGGCGCTCCGCGAATTCCTCGACGGCATCGGCATCGCCGGGCTGACGCTCGCCAAGGGGCAGGTGGTGCGGCCGCGCCACTTCAACGACATCCTCCGCCGCGCCGCCGGCACGCCTTATGCGGTTCTCGTCAACGAGCTCGTGCTGCGCGCCCAAGCGCAAGCGGTCTATAGCCCGGAAAATCACGGCCATTTCGGCTTGGCACTCGCACGCTACGCGCATTTCACCTCGCCCATCCGCCGCTACGCCGACCTCCTGGTGCACCGCGCGCTCATCGCCGGGCTTGATTTCGGCGCGGGCGCGCTGCCCGCGGTCGAAGCCCGGGACTTCGCGGCAACGGGCGAGCACGTCTCGATGACCGAGCGGCGCGCCGCCGCCGCCGAGCGCAGCGCGCTCGACCGCTACACGGCGGCCTTCCTCGCCCAGCAAGTGGGCGCGCGCTTCGCCGCGCGCGTCAACGGCGTTACCCGCGCCGGGCTCTTCGTCACGCTTGCCGAGACCGGCGCCGACGGCCTCATCCCGATCCGGACATTGCCCGACGACTATTACGATCACGACGAGGCGCATCACCGCCTCGTCGGGCGCCGCCATGGCCGCGTCTATACCTTGGGCGATCCCGTCACGGTGCAGCTCGCCGAGGCCAATACGGTGACGGGAAGCCTGTCTTTCGCGCTCCTCGACGCCGAGGCGGCGCCGCGCCTCCATCACGCGAAAGCGCGCCGTGGCCGCTCGTCAATCCGCCGTTAACCGTGGTCGGTCTCTAATTTCCTGGGCAACGCCAGAATACGTGCTATCCATTTTGGGAGTTTGTCGAGCGCGGTCCGGCGGGCGCATGATCGTTTGACGAGGGCAGTGGCCGGTTTGGCGAGAGAAGCAGCTTTTCTGGTGCGATGGGCAGGTTCGGCATAATCCGCAGCTTTCGATGGTCCAGCGCGGCCGTCGCGTTTCTCGGGCTTGCGGGGTGCGCCGTCACCGCCGATTGGCCGCTCATCGGCAGCGACGATTCCGGCCTCTTCTACGAGGCCTATTCGACGATCGCCGATTATTACATCGAGCCGGTGACGCCCGAGACCTTGGCGCTGGCCGGATTGCGCAATCTGGCGAGCGCTGACGCAGGCTTCTCGGTCGAGCGCCGCGGCGGCTCGGTCATTCTCAATCACGGCGGCAGCAGCACCCGCTTCGCAGCACCGGCCCCCGGCGATGTCGATGGCTGGGCGCGATTGACCGATACCGCGCTCAAAGCCGCGCGAGCGGACTCGCCGGCGATCGAGGCTTTGTCCGTCGATGCCGCCCAGGAGCTGCTGCTCGATGGCAGCCTTACCGCACTCGATCGCTTCTCGCATTACTCGACGCCCGATGTGGCGCGCGAGCGGCGCGCCTCGCGCGACGGCTTCGGCGGCATCGGCATCACCGTCAATACCGAAGCCGATGACATCAGGATCGCCGAGATTCTGCCGAAATCGCCAGCCGATAATGCGGGACTTCGCGTCGACGACCGTATCGTCGCGATCGACGGCGTCGAAGTGGCAAGCCTGCCCCGATCGGACATCGTCCAGCGCCTGCGCGGCGCGACGGACACAGCGGTGACGGTGCAGGTCGAACGCGCCGGCGCGCCGCAGCGCCTCGCCTTTGTAATGCGCCGCATGTTCATCGTGCCGCCTTCCGTCACCCTGACCGAAGAGGCGCGGGTGGCGCGGCTGCGCATCGCCAATTTCAATCAGCAGACGGCGCAGAGCGTCGCCGACCTGCTGAAGCGGGCGCATCAGGATCTCGGCCCCGATCTCCGCGGCATCATTCTCGATCTTCGCGGCAATCCCGGCGGCTTGCTCGATCAGTCGATCGAGGTCGTCAGCCTGTTCATCGACGGCGGTCCGGTGACCTCGACCATCGGCCGCGCGCGCGACAGCATCCAGCATTTCAGCGCACCGCGCCGCGAGGTCGAACGCCTGCCGCTGGCGGTTCTCGTCAATGGCGGCTCCGCCTCCGCATCGGAAATCGTCGCCTCGGCCCTCCAGGATGACGGGCGCGCCGTCGTCATCGGCAGCGCCAGCTATGGCAAGGGAACGGTGCAGAATGTCCAGCACCTGCCCAATGATGGCGAGCTCACCATCACCTGGGCGCGCCTCATCACGCCTGGCGGCTATGTGCTTCACGAGCACGGCGTGGTGCCGACGCTCTGCACCGCCGATCTGCCCGATGATGCGAGAGCCGTGGCCGCCGTGCTCAAGCGCGATCTCGGGGGAGCGCCGGCCGAGCTGAACCGCCCCCGCGCATCGCTCGACGAGGCCGGATGGAAGAGGTTGCGGGCCCTTTGTCCGGGGCAGCGCGAGGACCACAGGATCGACGTGCTGACAGCGGAACGGCTGCTCGCCGATCCCGCACTCTATGCCATTGCGGTGAGAGCGCCGACGACGCTTGCAGCGCGCCCGGTCGCGACAGCCGGCATGCATTGACGCGGGGCAAGCGCCCGGCTCAGAGCACGATGAGATTAGCTTGATGCGCGTTGCCGAACTTGTTCCTCTCCGCCCCTCGGGGGCGGAGAGCGTAACCCGGCCGCGCTGCGACGCGCGGCCCCTCCGGGTTCGACCGCCGAGCGGTCGAACGGGTTGCGGGTGAGGTGGGGGATTCCAGGGCGCTCAACGAGTAGGCGGCACCACCCAACTCATCCTAACCTTCTCCGCCCTGAAGGGCGGAGAAGGAACTTTGTTGGGCTTTTTGGACCCGATCTCGTCTCATCAAGATCTAAAGGTAGATCTGCCGAATATCGACGGTCGATTCCTTGCCGAGCCGGTCGCGATTGGCGGTGATCCAGGTATCGGCAAATCGCCTGCCGTGATCGCGCAGCCCGCACAGGAACTGCCAATCGGCATTGAAGGTGCTGGTGACGCCGAGCTTGGTCGTAATCTCGTCGGCCGAGATCGAGTGAATGAACATGCGGTGAAGCGCCTCGCCGGTGACGACGCCGTCATCGATCAGCTTGGTGATGAAGCCGATCGCACGCATCTCACGCATCAGCGAAGAATTGAAGCTTATCTCATTCATCCGGTTGAGAATTTCGAAAGCCGCCTTGGGCAGCTCACGGCGTTCCAGAGGGTTTATGTGAACGATGATGATGTCCCGGCTTTCGCAGTTGTAAATGAGCGGATAGAGCGCCGGATTGCCCATATAGCCGCCATCCCAGTAATGCTCGCCATCGATCTCGACGGCCTGGAACAGCATCGGCAGGCAGGCCGAGGCCATGACCGCCTCGGCGCTCAGCTCCTCTCTCTCGAAGACCTTGATCTTGCCGGTGCGCACATTGGTGGCGGAAAGAAAGAGCTTCAGCGGACAATCGGCTCGGCGCAGCAGCTTGAAGTCGATGCTCTCTTCAAGGACGTCCTTTAAAGGATTGATATTGAGAGGATTGAATTCGTAAGGCGAGACCAGATAGGTCATCCGACCCATGATCTCGAAGACGGGTTGGAACATGCGCATATAGGAGCGCCAGTAATTCTGCCACTCCTTGTGCCAGCCGCTGTCCTCCAGTTGCATGACCTTGCCGATCTGGCTGACGCGCCGCCAGAACTCCTCGAGCGCGCGCTTGGCGCCGTTGCGGCCGCCCACGGTGTAGCCATAGGTGAATACCGCGCCGTTCATGGCGCCGGCGCTTGTCGCGCTGATCCCCTCGACGGTGAGGCTCTCATCCTCGACCAGGCGATCGAGCACGCCCCAGGTGAAAGCGCCATGAGCGCCGCCGCCCTGAAGCGCGAGGTTGACGGATTTCACTCCCGTATTGGCTGCCGACCTTTTCATGTCACGCTCGCCCTTCGCCCCGACGCAGCGGGGTCTAAGAATTCTCCTCGGGTCTTGCCGCGGCGCGCAAGGTGTCGCGTTCGCGCCGCCGCTCCGCCAGATTCTCGACGGCGTCGTTCCGCCGGTCGGCCTTTTCGGGTCCGGGCCGGCCGGCGGCGAGCGGCAAGCCGTTCGAGAGGACCCGCGCCGCCGCATCCATGAATTTCTCGCTCTGGGCAAAGAAATTGCGGCTGTCCTCGACGAGCATCTCCATGCGGCGGCTGAAGAACTTCTGATAGGCGGCCGCCGTCTCGGGCGCGGAACGCGCGCTCGCGAGCTGGCGGATGAGATCGGTGACGAGATTGGCCGTCGTCTGGGTATGGGCGAGCCAGGCGCGGCTCATCCCTTCGAGATTGCCCATGAACTCGGTCTGCACCTTCAGCATCGCCTCGACGCTGTTCTTGGTGAAGTCGACCGGGCCGAGGCCGAGAAACTCCGCGCCGAAGGGATTGCCCGAAGGTATCCACTCATTCGTCATCGACGTTCTCCCGATTGCCGTTTCACGGAGCCGCCACGACTCCACCCCTACCAAGGCCGAACGTCAGTACACCGCAGCGCCGATACCGCTTCAAGCCCCCCGACGCGACCGGGCCGACCGGCGCCTGCCCGATATTACGCGACGCTCGTGACCGCGGATGCAGGCGCCGATAACCGACTTGCGCTCGTCTGAATCGCTTGACGTTCCACAACGTCATTCCCGCGAAAGCGCGCTTTCGCGGGGATGACGCTGACGGAGGAGCGGTTCAATGTCACCCGAAACCGCTCTAGGCGCCGCCGGCGCTGCAAAAATGCCATTCGCTGCCGCGATGGGCATAGAGCACCACGTAGCGGTGATCGCCGGAATGGTCGATCAGCACGGCGAGCTTGTCGCCGACGCAGCTTGCGGGAGGCGTGCCCAGCGCGCCGAGCCGCTTGGCCTTGGCACAACTCTCGACGCTCGCCGGAAGCTTGCCGGTCACCGGTGCCGGTTTCTTGCCATTGACCGAGACGAAATAGTTTTGCGCTTCGCCGCTCTTGACCTCGGCGACCACCTCGATCTTGCCGAAGCGCGACTTGTAGAGGCCGGCATTCTGCTCGCCGTCGTTGAGACCCGAGGGGACCGGACGGAAGGTGATCGCGGCGCAGGAGGGCGGCTCCTTGTCGGCTGCCAGAGCCGGGTTGCCGAGCGCGACAATCGTCAGTCCAAGAACCGCTGCCGCACCGCCGAATAGACGCACTGATCGCATTCCCGCCCCTTTCCTCGTCAAGATTCGCTCGCCGGACCGGCCGGCGCGGCATTATGAGCGTGCGACCCCGCCAGCGGCAAGCGCCGCCTCAATGCCGGGAGAGCATCGGCGATGCAGCATGTCCCGGCTCCGCGGCCCCCTTTACCGCGGATTAACCATAAGCACGCGAGGCTCCGCCGTTCTGCGGAGCCGCCATGCATAAGATCCTTGTTCTGCTTATTGTCGCGTTGCTCACCGGCTGCGTCGGTTCGCCGGCTTTCGATGAGCATCCGCTCGCCACGAAGGTTGCGATGATGGGCTCCTTGCCGGCCTCCGCCCCGCATCTGACCGACGATTCGTTCATCCCCGCCGATGGCGTGCGGCTGCCGCTTCGGCGCTGGATGCCGCGCGGACAACCGACCGCGGTGATCCTGGCACTGCACGGCTTCAACGATTACGCCAACGCCTTCGCCGGGCCCGGCGCCGCCTGGGCGCGACGCGGCATCGCCACCTATGCTTACGACCAGCGCGGCTTCGGCGGCGCGCCCGAGCGCGGCCGCTGGCCGGGCGGGCGACAATTCGTCGATGACGCCGCGGCGGCGCTCTCCTTGCTGCGCCAGCGTCATCCCGGCGTGCCGCTCTATCTCCTGGGCGAGAGCATGGGCGGCGCCATCGCCATTTTGACCGCCACCGGCCGCGGCGGCGCCCCCGCTCCCGACATCGATGGCGTGATCCTGGTCGCCCCCGCGGTGTGGGGCCGCCAGACCATGAATCTCGTCGAGCGGATAGGGCTTTGGTTCGCGGATCTGATGCCTGCCATGAAGCTGTCGCCCGACCTTGTCCCGATCCGTATCCGCCCGTCGGACAACATCGCCATGCTGCGCGCCTACAGCGCCGACCCGCTGGTCATCAAGGATACCCGCGCCGATGCGCTCAGCGGCCTGGTCGATCTCATGAGCGCGGCGCTGACGGCCGGTCGCTGGTTCGATGCGCCGGCGCTCATTCTCTATGGCGAGCATGACGAGATCGTGCCACGCGCGCCGGTGGCGCAGTTCGTCAAGGGCTTGCCCGGCCGGGCGGCACTCCGTCAGCGGATTGCGCTTTATCCCAAAGGGTATCATATGCTGCTCCGCGATCTCGACGGCCCGCTCCTCGTCGAGGACGTGGCGGCCTGGATCGGCGACCCCGCGGCACCCCTGCCCTCGGGCGCCGACCGCGATGCCCGGGCGCATCTCACCGGACACGCCGAGCCCCTGTCGGCCGCCGCACAATGAGGAGCGCAACGAGGCGTCTTGCGGCGTCACAGGTGTTTGCTTCGCATGATGATGCGCTTGCCGATGGGCGCCGCCTTGCTGGCGCTTGCCGCCATCGACCTCGCTGACCATGCCTCCCACCCGGCCCTTCCGATCGCCGGCATCGTCGTGGGCGTGCTGCTGATCGCGACCCTGTTGCTCGACGTACTGATGCCTGGAACCACCCATGGGGCTAGCTAGAGAGAAAGCCCGGCGCGGCGTGCTGCTGGGCGGCCTGCTGCTGGCCCTGCTGCTCGGCCCCAGCCCCGCCCGTGCCGCGCCGGTCGATGTCGCGCTCGTCCTTGCCGTCGATGTCTCGGAAAGCGTCGATGCCGATGAGTACGAGCTGCAGCATGAGGGCATTGCTCGCGCCTTCGAGAGCGAGCCGCTCATCGCCGCCATCGCCGGCGGCACCAAAGGGGCGATCGACGTGCTCGTGCTCGAGTGGTCCGATCGCGACAAGCAGGTGGTGACCGTCGATTGGACGCGCATCAGCGATGCGGCGAGCGCCAAGGCCTTTGCCAAGAGCGTGCGGGCGACCCGGCGCAGCTCGAACGGGCTTACCGCGATCGGCGACGCGCTGCTCGCCGCGCAGGCGGCGTTTCTCCGGCTGCCCGACACCGCCGACCGCCGGATCATCGATGTCTCCGGCGACGGCATGGCCAATATCGGACCGCCGCCGCAACAAGTCCGCGACGAGCTGGTTGCCTCCGGGATTACGATCAACGGCCTCGCCATCCTTAAGACGGAGCCATGGCTCGATCAGTATTACGATCAGAACGTGGTCGGCGGGCCCGGCGGGTTCCTCATCCAGATCGAGGATTTCCCGTCCTTCGTTTCGGCCATGCAACAAAAGCTGCTGGCCGAGGTCGCAGCGGCGCGGCCTCGCGGCCGCGCCGCCTTCTTGGCGCGTCAGATACAGTAGGTCTTCAGCGGCGGAAAGCCGTTGAAGCCGACCGAGGAATAGCTCGATGTGTAGGCGCCGGCGGCAAGGATCTCCACCTTGTCGCCGACCTTGAGAGCCTGAGGCAGGCGGTACTCCGTCTTCTCATAGAGAATATCCGCGCTGTCGCAGGTCGGGCCGGCCAGCACCACGGGGCCGGTCGGCCCGCCATCGGCCGATGTCTTGATCCGGTATTTGATGCTCTCGTCCATCGTCTCGGCCAGGCCGTTGAATTTGCCGATATCGAGATAGACCCAGCGCTTGGGATCGGCGAATGCCTTCTGCGAGATGAGCACGACCTCGCTCTGAATGATGCCGGCATCGCCGACGATCGAGCGGCCGGGCTCGACGATGATCTCGGGGAGGTCGTTGCCGAAATGCCGCGTAATCGCCCCCATTACCGCCGCGGCATAGCGCTCGACGCCGGGCACGTCGCTGCGATAGCGGGCGGGAAAGCCGCCGCCGATATTGACCATGCGCAGATTGATATCGGTCTCCACCAGCGCCGAAAACATGCTAGCGACGCGACCGATGGCGCTGTCCCATTGATCGAGATTGGTCTGCTGGGAGCCGACATGGAAGGAGACGCCATAGGGATCGAGCCCCTGTGCCTTGGCGCGGCGCAGCAGCTCGACCGCCATCTCCGGCGCACAGCCGAATTTGCGCGACAGCGGCCACTCCGCACCGGCGGATTCGACGAGAATGCGGCAGAAGACGCGCGCGCGCGGCGCCGAGCGGGCAAGCTTTTCGAGCTCGGCCGCGCTGTCGAAGGCGAAGAGCCGCACGCCCCGCTGATAGGCATAGGCGATGTCGGCTTCCTTCTTGATCGTGTTGCCGAACGATATGTGCTCCGCCGCGACGCCGTTCGCGAGGCACAGATCGATCTCGCCGCGGCTCGCCACGTCGAAATTCGACCCGAGCCCGCGCAGCAGAGCGACGATCTCCTCCGCCGGATTGGCCTTCACGGCATAGAAGATCTTGGCGAGCGGCAGATAGTGGCGTAGCAGGCCATAGGCTTCGGCCACGAGATCGAGATCGACCACGAGGCACGGCGTCTCCGGCTGACGCTCGGCAAGGAAACGTTCGATCTTCTTGTTGGTGTCGGTCTTCTTCTTTTTCATTTCGCAATCTTCCCAGGAGCCGAGAAAGCAGTCGCCGCGGACATCACCCGGAGGGCGCGGGCTTGAGAGCCGGCGCCGGGAGATCTCTGCGAGCGACGATGCCGATACGCTCTAGCGTCGCCCCCGTGGGGGACGGCGAAGCGCAATCGAAGTCCGGGCACGGGGGCGATCCGCCGTGTACTGGACCCGTCGCTCAGCTCTGACTACTCGGATCGTTGGAAGCTCGGCCGCCGCTGCCGCGCGCTACTCTGATCTGCCGCGGAGTGTCATCGGGCCAGGGCGCTGCGGCCCTGAGTCGTATTGCAACCATAATCGTCACTCCCTCTCGGGACCGGTCCACCAGACCGGATCTTCCAAAAAGGACGCGTTACGTCGTTGCATAACCACAAGGGCCATAGGCACGTGCGAGTGCGTCGCGTCTCGATACATACGCTCAAACGGCGATGATGCAAGGAAAATTTCGTGCTCAGGCGAATTTTTTTCGCGCCGCCACCGCAACGAACCATCGCGATGGTGCGGCGCGCTTTCACGCGATGAAAGCCGCGTCGTTTGCGCGATCGTGCCGCTGCCGAAACGACGGCGGTCAACGTTGTCCCGCGGCGATTCGCTCGGGCGCCACGGCCATCAGGCTCGGCCGTTGCGCGGCGACTCGCTCCTGCGCGGCCTCGATGATGAGCTTGATCATGTCGGAGTACCGAAGCCCGGCAAAGGTCGCCATCATGTTGAGCTTGCCGTCCCAGCACCAGCCGGGATTGGGGTTCACTTCGAGGAGCTTGATCTCACCCTCGGCATCGGCGCGGAAGTCGAAACGCGCATAGTCGCGGCAGCCGAGCCGCTCGAACAGGATGTTCGAGTAGTCGACGAGCCGGCGCCTCGTATCCTCGTCGAGATGCGCCTCGCGGTAATTGATCTGCGACCAATAGGGCGAATCGGGGATCCATTTGGACTCGTAGGCGAGGAGCTGAGGCAGGTCGCGGTCGAGGCGTGAATAGTCCACCTCCAGGGGCGGCAGCGCCCGTGGCGCGGAGCCGGGGTTGCCGATGATGCCGACCGAGTATTCGGCCCCGGTGAGAAATTCCTGGATGAGGATCGGCCTGCCCGGCATCTGCTCGCGCAGCCGCGTGAGGTAGTTGATCGCCTGCTCCCAGGTATAGACGACGGCTTCCTGCGTGATGCCGATCGAGCTGTCGCCGTAATTCGGCTTGATGAGCGCGGGAAAGACCGACGGGATCGTCGCCGCCTGGTCGTCGGAGCTGAAATAGGTCTCGAGCGGCACCGGCACGTCGAGCGAGGCCGCGATCGCCCGGACCAGGGCCTTGTTGTAGCAGAGGCTCAGGCAGCCCGGCCCGGCACCGCTATAGGGGATGTCGAGCATCTCCAAGAGGGCGGGAACGTGGAGCTCCATGAAGGCGTCGTTGTTGAAGCCCTCGTCGCAGAGATTGAGGACGAATTGCGGCCGGTTCGCCCGGAGATCGGCCAGCATCGAGGCGTGGTTGTCGAGAAACTGGAAGCGGTAGCCCGGAATCTCGCCGAGCGCGCTTTTGAGGCGCTGGATCGTCTCGAAATCCTCATTGTTGAACCGCCCCTCCCGCTTCACCGGATCGGGCAGGCGCGGATCGCCCAGCACCACCGTGACATCGGGCAGGAGCACCTGCCGCTGCACCCGCTCGACCTTGCGCGGCGCTTCGCAGGTCAGGAACATGCGATGCGCCATCATGCCGAGATCCTGGTTGCGCGGCGAATCCGGGGCGACGAAGGCGTGGAACCGCAAATTCGTGAACCCGACGCTTTCCAGCAACGCCTGAATCCGCTCCCGGGAATAGAGACGCTCGGCATAGAACTGGTCGGCGATGACGCCGCGCTCGGCATGGACGACGACCTCGCGGCTGATGAGCCGCTCGCCGTCGCCGGCGAGGCCGCGCTCGCGGCAGACGAAATGGTTCTGATCGATCCACTCCCAGGAGCGCGCCTCGAAATGGCTGCGCATCCATTCGCCATCGGTCAGGTCCATCACCAGCGTCCCGCCCGAGCTCAGCGCCCGCTTCACCGCGGCGAGAACGGCGAGATCATCCTCCTCGCGGTCGAAATAGCCGAAGGAGTTGCCGAGAATGCAGACGCAGTGAAAGCTGCTCTCCGGCACGCGGAACTTGCGCGCATCCCCCTCGTGGAAGGAGACCTGCAATCCGCGCTGGCGCGCCCGCTTGCGCGCGAGCCGCACGAGGTAGCGCGAGCGGTCGATGCCGGTGACCTGCTTGAAGCCGCGGCGTGCCAGCTCGAGCGCGTGGCGGCCCTGCCCGCAGCAGAGATCGAGAATGCGGTCGTTGGGCTCGAGCCCGGCGCTGCGCACCAGCAGGTCGATCTCCTGCTCGGTGTTGCGGTCGTTCTCGACGACATCGCCGTCGGTTTCGAGATAGAGCGAGTTGAAGAGCGTGCGCCACCACTCCGTCGGCAGATGACGCTCCAGATCGGAGACCGGCCCCAGCGTGCGCGCCGCACCGGCCTTTGGGGCAGCCTGCCGCTTCGACGCCGCCCCGGCAGCGGCGCCATTTGACTCGATCGACCGTTTCGCCATTGCCGAGAACCTTCGGGTACGACGGCTCGACGAGAACCGTCCGCTCGGATGAGTGAGGTGTGAAATGTGCGACCACGCTCCGCCGACGTCAAGAAAAGCCGAGGGATCGGCGATGCCGGCGCGCGGCGATACACGGCACCGGCGCGATTATCTCGTCAATCCGTGTGCAAATCGTTGATGCGCGTGGCGCCGCCGTCACAAGCGATCGCGGGGATAATGCGGCGATCGCGCCGACTCGGGTCCGCGGTCAGTCAGGCCGCGCTGTGGCGGATCAGCGCGACGACCGCGTCGACATCCTCGGCGCGCGTGTCGAACGCGGTGACGAGGCGGAGGCAGCTCGAAGCCTCGCCGCCCCAGCGGTAAAACCCGACGCCCGCCCTATCGAGCGCGGCGATGACCGGCTCGGGAAGCTCGACGAAGATCTCGTTGGCCTCGGTCGGATGGCGCAACCGAACACCCGGCAAGCCCGCGACGCCATCGGCGAGCCGCCGCGCCATGCGGTTGGCGTGGCGCGCATTGCGGAGCCAGAGGTCGTCGGCGAGGTAAGCCTCGAGCTGCGCCGAGAGGAAGCGCATTTTCGAGAAGAGATGGCCGCTCCGCTTGCGGCGGAAGGCGAGATCCCCGGCCTTCGCCGGCGCGAAGAAGATGACGGCCTCGGCGGCGAGCGCGCCGTTCTTGGTGGCGCCGAAGGACAGCACATCAACCCCGGCCCGCCAGGTGAGATCGGCCGGCGCGCAGCCGAGCGCCGCGACGGCGTTGGCAAAGCGCGAGCCGTCCATATGCAGGCCGAGTCCGTGCCGCTGGGCAACGGCCGAGAGTTGGGCGATCTCCTCCGGGCGGTAGAGCGTTCCGGCCTCGGTCGCCTCGGTGATGCTGATGCAGGCGGGCTGGGCATGGTGGACGATGCCGCGATCGCCGAGCCGCGCTTCGATCGCTTCCGGGGCGATCTTGGCGTCGGCGCCCGGCAATCCCATGAGCTTGGCGCCCCCGGCGTAGAATTCCGGAGCGCCGCATTCGTCCGTGTTCACATGCGACGCTTCGTGGCAATAGATGACGCCCCAAGGCGGCGTCAGAGCGGCCAAGGCGAGCGCGTTGGCGGCGGTTCCGGTGGCGACGGGAAAGACCGCCACCTCATGCGCGAAAAGCGCGGCGAAACGCTGCTGGAGGCGCTCGGTCACGGGATCGGCGCCGTAGGACGGCATGGTGCCTTGATTGACCGCGGCGATCGCGGCGAGGATCTCGGGCGCTACTCCCGTCACGTTGTCGCTGCGGAAATTCATGGCTTGGCCGCACCGATCTTCAGCTCGATGGTGCCGAGACGGGCGCCGGAGCGCGTATCGAGCAACACCAGCTCCTCACCACCCTGCGCCAGAGCGACGCGCAGCACCAGGCGCTCGCCGGCGATCTCGACGCCGAGGACATGCGCTCCGTCAGGCAGATCGACCGAAGCATGGTCGAAGCCTCTCCCGGAGGACAGAGGCGGGGCCGGCATCGCCGCCCTCCGGCTGGCGCGATCGATGATCGCCGCGATCAGCGCCGCGGTGCCGCCGACCAGCAGCACTCCCATGACGATCACCAGGAGCTTGAGAGCCCGCATGCTTCCGGTCCACTTTAGCGGCCATGATCGAGCAACCGATATCGGTCGAGACGAGCAAGGCGACGCGGCGCGTCATCGCCGAGCCCGAGGATGCCGGCGCGCGGCTCGACCGCATGCTGGTCGCGCGGCTCGGCGAGATGTCGCGCACCCGCGTCAAGCATCTCGTCGAGAGCGGCCGGGTGACCATGGACGGCGCGACGATAACGGACCCCTCGATGCGGGTCAAACCGGGCCAGGCCTTTCTCGTCGCGCTGCCCGAGGCCGTCGCCGACACGCCGGTCGCCCAGCCGATGGACCTCGCGATCCGCTATGAGGACGCGCATCTCCTGGTGCTCGACAAGCCCGCCGGCCTCGTCGTCCACCCCGCGCCCGGCAATCCCGACCGCACCCTCGTCAATGCGCTGCTGGCGCATTGCGGCGAGAGCCTCGTCGGCATCGGCGGGGTCAGGCGGCCGGGGATCGTCCATCGCCTCGACAAGGATACCAGCGGCCTGATGGTCATCGCCAAGGACGATGCGACGCATGCGCGCCTGTCCGCCGATTTCGCCGCCCGCCGCATCACCCGCGCCTACCAGGCGGTCATCTGGGGCGTGCCCCATCCGCGCGAGGGCGAGATCGCCGGCGCCATCGGCCGCAACCCGCATCATCGCAAGAAGATGGCGGTGCGAAAGAGCGGCGGCAAACCGGCGGTCACGCGCTATCACGTCCTTCGCGCCTACAAGGACCGGGCATCGCTGGTCGAATGCCGGCTTACCACCGGGCGAACGCACCAGATCCGCGTCCATATGACGGAACAAGGCCATCCCCTGATCGGCGACCAGACCTATGGCAACCCGCGCAGCGCCGCCCGCCTCCGCGGCCTGCCCGAGGGGATTCGCGCGGCGGTGCAGGCCTTTCCGCGCCAGGCGCTCCATGCGGTCCTGCTCGGCTTCCGGCACCCCGGAACCGCCGAATTTCTCGAATTTTCCAGTGGCTTGCCGCCGGACATGGCGCGCCTGACGGCGTTATTAGAGACGGTCTAAATTCGACAAAACCCCTGTCCTGGTCTAGACTCGGCGACAGGGGACAGCCGGTATGGCGCCCAGGAGTGGAATGGCGATGGCGACGACGCATGCCTTGCCGACGATTGCCGCCGAAGGAAACCTGGCGCGATACCTCCAGGAGATCCGCAAGTTTCCCATGCTTGCGCCCGAGGAGGAGTACATGCTCGCCAAGCGTTGGCGCGAGCATGCCGACCCCGAGGCCGCCCATCGCTTGGTGACGAGCCATCTGAGGCTCGTCGCCAAGATCGCCATGGGCTATCGCGGCTATGGCTTGCCGCTCTCCGAGCTGATCTCGGAGGGCAATGTCGGCATGATGCAGGCGGTGAAGCGCTTCGACCCCGATCGCGGCTTCCGCCTCGCCACCTATGCCATGTGGTGGATCCGCGCGTCGATCCAGGAATACATCCTCCACTCCTGGTCGCTGGTGAAGATGGGCACGACCGCGGCGCAGAAGAAGCTGTTCTTCAATCTTCGGCGGCTCAAGGGTCAGCTGCAGGCGATCGACGACGGCGACCTGTCGCCGGAGAATGTCCGCAAGATCGCGACCGAGCTCGGCGTGCCCGAGGCCGATGTCGTCAGCATGAACCGGCGCCTCGCCGCACCCGATCACTCCCTCAATGCTCCCTTGCGCAACGACAGCGAAGGCGAATGGCAGGATTGGCTCGTCGACGATGTCGACGACCAGGAGACGCATCTCAGCGACCGCCAGGAGCTCGGCTTGAGGCGCGACCTCCTGCGCAACGCCATGTCGCATCTCACCGACCGCGAGCGCGACATCCTGATCGAAAGACGGCTGCGCGAGGAGCCGACAACGCTCGAGGACCTCTCGCAAAAATACGACATTTCGCGCGAGCGCGTCCGCCAGATCGAGGTGCGCGCCTTCGAAAAGCTGCAGAAGGCAATCAAGGCCGCGGCGCTCGACCGGCGATTGCTGCCGGGCTAGCCTAATTCGCCTAGCGGCGGGTCGGCTCGGCCCGCGCTTCTATCTGCGGCAATCCTGCGATCTCCTGGAGAACATTCATGGCCGACTGGCTGAACGGCGCCCTCGACTATATCCCGCGATGGCTGGCCTTCCAGATGACACAGACGGAGCAACCCGGTTGCGCCATCGCGGTCGCACATAAAGGCCGCATCGTGCTCGAACAGGCTTTTGGACATGCCGACCTGGCGGCGGCCACACCTCTCACGCCGCGGCACCGCTTCCGCGTCGCGTCCCATTCCAAGAGCTTCACGGCCGCCGCCATCATGAAGCTGCGCGAGCGAGGCAAGCTGGGACTCGATGACCGCGCCGGCCGCTATATCGGACATCTCCATCCGAAGCTGGCGCAAGCGACGATCGCGCAACTCCTCTCCCACAGCGCCGGGATTTTCCGCGACGGAACCGATTGCGGCTACTGGCTTGGCCGGCGGCCCTTCCCCGACGCTGCCCAGATCAGGGCCGATCTGACGCTCGCGCCCTCGATCGAGCCGAATTCTCGTTTCAAATATTCGAACCACGGCTTCGCTCTCGCCGGCCTCATCATCGAGACCGTCGCCGACGAGCCTTATCTCTCCTGGATGAAGCGCGAGATCGTCGATGCGGCCGGTCTCGAGGAGACCCGGCCCGACGTGCCGCTGCCGCGCGGGACGCCGCTCGCGCAGGGACACAGCGGAACGCAGCCCTTGGGTCGGCGTGTCCGTATTCCCGGCAACACCCCGACGCGTGCGCTCGCCTCCGCAACCGGCTTCGTCAGCACCGCGGCCGATCTCGCCCGCTTCTTCGCTCAGTTATCGCCGACGGCGCGGCGGAGCCTGTTATCGGCCGCCAGCCGCCGCGAGATGACGCGCGTTCAATGGCGCGACCCGCATTCCAGCCTCGAGCGCTATTACGGTCTCGGCACCATCAGCGGCAAGCTTGGCGATTGGGAATGGTTCGGCCATATGGGCGCCTTCCCGGGTTACATCACGCGCAGCGTGGCGTTGCCGGCCCAGGAACTGAGCCTGTCGGTCTTGACCAATGCCACCGACGGCCTCGCGCCTGTCTGGCTCGAAGGCGTGATCCATGTCCTCCGGGCTTTTGCCAAGCATGGTGCGCCATCGCGCAAGCTGCGCAGCTGGACGAACCGCTGGTGGAGCCTTTGGGGCGCTTTCGATCTCGTGGCCGTCGGCGACAAAGTGCTGGTGGGCAACCCGGCCCTCATGCATCCATTCCTGGATGCGAGCGAGATCGAGGTGACGGGACGCGACCGCGGGCAAATCAGCCTTGCCGGCGGGTTTGCCGTCCATGGCGAGCCCGTTCGTCGCATGCGCGGCAGAAGCGGCAAGGCCGCGGAACTGTGGCTCGCCGGCCTCAAGCTGGTGCCCGAAGCCAAGCTCGCAAAGGAGATGGCGGCACGCTACGGCGCAAGATAACGCCGCGATCGCCGGCCGGCGCTGTTTTCCCTCTACTATCCCTCGCGAACTCGGCCGGTAACCTGGTCGCCCCATTCCTCGACGAGGGTCTTGGCACGCGCTTCCAGGCGACGTTTCGTCTCCTCGGCACGCAGATCGACGATGACGCGGACGACCGGCGGCATGCCGAGATGAAGGAGCCAGCCGATGCTGGCCGCGCCGTACATGATCAGCCAGGTATAGGGGCTGCCGATCGCAGCTTGGAGCGCGGAGAAAGTGAGGCCCGATTCCCAGAGCTGCAGTGCGGCCGGGAAGATTCCGGCGAGGTTCATCGCACCCACTGCTCGTGCGAGATAGCGCGCACGATGGCGGTCGATGAGCGCCGCCGCGCCGGTTGGCAGCAGGCCGGCGACGAGGAGGATGCAGAGCGGCGTGGCGGTCACGCCGAGCACGGTGATAACGACGACAGCGAAGGTGGCGACGATACCGCCGCCGCCGCGCCGCCGGCTGCCGCTGCTCTTGGCGGGTGGGGCTTTCGTCGCGCCGCTGCGTGCCATGGTTCAGCCCGATATCGCGACGACAGCAAGCGCCGTCAGCCAGCCCAGCAGCGTCGCCGCCGTGGCGGCGTATCGTGCGCCAAGCTCCGCCGCCCGCTCCGGCCGTTTCGGCGTCTGGATTCTCAGCACGGTGAGCTCGCGGTCGATGACCGCATATTCGCGCTGAGCCTGCGCGAAGCCAAAGCTGTCGCGCTGCCGCTCGGCTGCGTTGTCGACGAGGCTCAGCAGATTTCCCAGATTGCCCTTGGCGACGAGTTTCGGCAGCTCCTCGCTCAGCCGTTTGCGTCTTGCCCGGTTTTGGAAGCGATCGATCACCGCCGGGAGCTGGCGGGCGATGCGCTGGGCGAGCGCCGGCGTGCTTGCCGGTCCGTAGGTCGACTGCACGCGCGTCAATAGATAGAGAGCGCCCAGCACCCGTTGTCCCGGCTCGTGGCTTGCGAGCGCGTCGTGCCAGTCATTGCCGCCCAATCGGAAGCGCGCCGCAAGGAAGGCCGCCAAATGGCGATCGACGACGAAATCGTCGCCGCCGCGGCGCTCCGATGCGCGTTCGAGCGCCTTGAGCATTTCGCCCGGCTCGACGATGTAGTCCGCTTCCACCACCGGCGAGAGGCAGTGAAGGCCGGGATTCATCTCATAGAGGATACGTTCGATGCCGAAGCCGGGCCGGCGATCCTCCAAATGCATCCGCAATCGCTCGAAGCTCTTGAGAACGGGTACGTTCTCCGGCTTCAGCTCGGGCTGCGTCGAGAACCAGAATTGCGGCAACCGACCGGCCAAGGCTTCGGCGACGGTCTGCACCGATGTCTGGCCGCGAAACGCCGCGACGAGCGCCGTTGGGAACCCGTCCACCATCGCCGCGAAGGCCTTGTAGCGGATCGGAGCCAGTGGATCGAGCGCGGTGCAGACCCGTGCGACGAGCCGCTCGTCATGGCCGGAAAGCCCGACATCGCGACCGTCGGAGAGCGCGGCGGCCAGCATTTTGGAGCGCGCCTCGTCATTGAGGCTGCGCTGCATCCAGATCTCGAAATCCTGCCCCTTCAACACTTTCATCGCGGCGACCGGATCGCGCGCGAAACCGAAAGCGAGGGAGCGCGCGGTGAAGTAGCCCTGGCCGCCGAACTCGAATGGACGGGTCGCCCGCTTGGCAGTCGCCGGCTGCTTTGGCGACAGCCGCCGCCCCTCGAGCCACATCTCGAGATCCTGGATGCTCCAACGCTCGCGCGGATCATCGGTCAGGAGCCCGCGCAGAAGCTCGACCGAAGCGCTGCCCACGCGCTCGTTGCGCAGGAGCGCGTAATAGGAGCCGCGCGCGATCTTGTCCGAGAGCACCTGCTGATCCGGCAGAGATGCGGCGGGGAAACGTCCAAGCAGCAGGAAGATGATCGTCGCGCCGAGCGCATAGAGATCGTCGCTCGGTGTCCCATTGCCGCGCCCGGCCGACATGGCCATCGCGCTCTCGATGGGTTCGCAGGCGGTGGGCTGCAAGGCCGCTGGCGGCGCGCTCGCGCATTCGCCGAACACCAGCATGCGGCGCGCGGCGTCGCGATAAAACAGATTGGTCGGACGAATGGACCGGTGCGTCAGACCGGAGGATGAGAATTCCCGCAGCGATGCGGCGAGCGGCGGCAATATCTCGTGGATCAACTCGTCTTCGCTGACCGGCTCGATCGCATCGCTCATCGAAGAAACGAGCCGCCCGCCGCTCGGCCGGTCGAGGATGATCGCGAGATGGCGCCGCTCGGTGAGCGGCCAGCTCACCACACCCCATTCCTGCGGCAGCAGGGCAGCCTCGCCGCGCAGCCCCTGGAGCGCCGTTATGGCCTCGGTGCGCGGCGGCAAGGCCGGATCGCAGATCAGGGCGAAGAAGCTGCCGGTCGGCCGGTCGCGGTCGATGGCGAGATAGGCCGCCGCGTTCGGCGACCGGAGATCCGACAGTGGCCGATCGACATAGATATCGAAATGTTCGCCGAGATGTACCGGCTGCTTTCCGCCGCCACCATTCTCGACCGCAGTTTCGGCCAAAGGCCCGGTCTCCCGCAAAATGCGCGGAAAACCCTATCAAGCAAGCGGAAAGGGATCGTTAACCGGCCGAGGCGCGGA
>Ga0209062_1001664_pt1 | contig 36307 bp, 27 predicted proteins | sample Coa_R2_2_FD_187158 | JGI IMG/M metagenome (GOLD analysis project Ga0209062, IMG submission 187158) | Surface soil microbial communities from Centralia Pennsylvania, which are recovering from an underground coalmine fire - Coalmine... | ecosystem: Environmental > Terrestrial > Soil > Unclassified...
CGAAGCTCTCGAGCCTGGCGAGCTCGATCGCGGCCGCAGCTGCGCTCGGATTGCCGCCGCCGGTGTCCCCGCCGATCAGCACATGGCCGCCGCCGGCGTCGCCCGAGGCATCGATCGTGGCGCCGGCGAGCTGGATATTTTCCCCGCTCACCACCACGGTGCCGCCCGTGGTGCCCTTGTCCTTGCCGGCCGCAGAGATCTTCCCGGACAGCTTGATGGTCTGAGTTGGCGATCCGGCTCCCTTGCTTGCCGCCGTCGCGGCACTGAGCACGATCATGCCATTCCTGGTGCCGACCGAGTTGGCCTCGATCACGCCCCTGTTGTTGATGACCGAATCGACCACTGCGCGCGCCGCCGTCGCGGTGAGCGTGACCTTGCCGCCGTTGGCGCTGAGCGTGCCGGTATTGCTGACCAGAGACTTCAGCGTCTGTCCGCTCTGCACGTCCCTTACCGCCGAAGCCACCTGATCATTGACCGCGAGCGTGATCAGCCGGTCGCCGTAGAAGTCGAGCGTATAGGCATTGCCGGAAGCGAGGCTCACGGTGCCGAGCGTGGCCGTGATGGTGCCGGAATTGCGCACGCCGGGCGCGACCAAAGCCGCAAAGCCACCCGTCGCGGCGGTGATCCTGCCTTCATTGACGATCGACGCATTCGGCAGGCCCGGGATATTGAAGTTGTACCTCCCGGCCATGAAATCCGAATTGCTGATATTGCTCGTCGTCGCCAGGAAGCCCGCCGTGTTGATTGAAGAATGCGGGCCGAACAGGATGCCGTCGCCGTTGACGATGAACACATGGCCGTTGGCGGTGAGCGTGCCGTCGAGATAGGAGGGGCCCTGCCCGCCGATCACGCGGTTCAAGACGACGGCGGCACTGTTCGGCTGGTTGAAGGTCGCGCTTTCGCCGCTGCCGAGGTTGAACGTCTGCCAGTTGATGATGGCGTTCTGGCTCAGCTGATTGATGGTGACCGCGCTCGTGCCCTGGCCCTGGATCGTGGCGCTGCCGCCAACCACCGCGCCGCCGTTGGGACCGGCCGCGGCGGGCAGCGCCGTCAATGCTGCGAGGGCGGTGAGCGCGGAGGTCGTGGCGAGCAGCGCGCTGCGAGCGCGCCAGCAACTTCGAACGTTCAAGCCGGGGCTAAAGAATAGTCCGGACATCGGGGCCTGCCGCTAATTGTTCTTGGCGGTCAAGATGAAGAACAACCGCCAGTCGTTCCGTGGCCCCTCCACGGCCTTCGCTGCGGTTAGATCCGCAGTGAACATGTTCAGCCAGCCAAGGCGGAGTCCACCCCCTGCCGACGCGGCATTGATGTTGCGAGGTGTGCCGACGTCTGGGGCCAAATTATGGAGAGTGCCCCAGTCGCCGAAGCCGTAGAGCTGCAGCTGGGTGAGAGAGGGATTACGTGTCAGGCCGAGCGGCGGGTCGAGGCGCAGCTCGCCCAGCGTCTCCAGGCATTCGTCGGCGACGATCTCCGAAGGATCGAAGGCGCGGCCGAAAACACGCCCGCCGAATGAGCACAGCTCGGGATTGAGCAGCGGCGTGCCAGCATATTGCCCATAGCCGGACCAGAGGAACGAGAACCCGGCCGGCAGCGGCTGCAAGCGGGTGAGTGTTGCCTCGGTCTTGAAGAAATCGACGCGGCCGTTGAGGCGGCTTGCCAGCGGCTGCCCGTTCTCGGTGCTGCCCAATCCCTCGAAGCCCTTGCTGACGATGACATTGACCTGATCGATGCCGCTCGCCGGATCGGCCCAATCGGCATTGGCCTTGAGGCGCACGCCGCGCAAGTCGTCGCGCGTCGAGGGCGGCATTGTCGGATCATTGAAGATCACACCCTGGTTGTTGGATGCGAAGCCGAGTGCAGTGAGCGAGAAATTGCGCTCGCGCGTGCGCACGACCGGAAACGTGAACCCGCTCTCCACCACCGTGCTCTTGGTGCTGTAGTCGAGCAGCTGCAATTCCGGCGTTCCGGGCCGGCCGGCGCCGTCGCTGGCGTCGACGAAGAACAACAATCCCTCTGGCGTCAGCACCTGACTGTATTGGCCATAGATGTATCTGAGCTCCCGGGTCTGGAACGGTCCCGCATAGGTCAGCGTCAGCGCGTCGTGGATGTGCAGGAGATTGTTGGCCGTGACGCTCGCCAGGAACTCGTAAGGGCCCTGGCCGGGCGGGCCGCGATTGTCGATGCGCGCATTCCAGTCGAACGGGCTGAAGCGGACGAGCTCGACGATCAAGGTCGCGGCGCCCGTATTGGCCGAGGATGGCTTCAGGCTGTTCTTGAACTTGAACCCCGGCAGATCGCCGGCGAGCAGCAGATAGCGCTCGATGGTGTGGATGTTGGCGGGACGCTCGGCGATGATCTTGGCCGTGTAGTAGGAGAAGAAATCGCGATAGTGGGCGAGATCGGTCGGCCACTCCACCTTGTCGACATATCCCTCGATCACCTGGATATGCACGATTGCGCCGCCCGGATTGAGCTGCTGCGGCGGCACGATCGCGCGCGAGATCACATATCCGTCGTTGCCGTATTTGCTGGTGATCTTCTGCGCCAGGTCATAGACGGCATCGAGCGTCACCTTGTGGCCGATCAGGTCCGCATAGAGCGGGGCGAGATCTTCCGGCTTGTAGACAGTGACGCCGGTGATGCGGACGCCCTTCACGATCAGCGTCGTGTGCTCCGCACCTTTCGGCGCAACCGTGCTCGGCAGCGAAATCCCGGGACCACCCGGTTGCGACAGCGGCGCCGGCGGCTCGGTGAAGCGCTGCTGCTCGCGCCCCGGCTGCACGCTCGACGGAATTGCTTGTGCGACGGCTGGACTTGTCGTGACGACTGTCAGGATCGTGACAGCCGTCAGCAGCGCGAAGGTCGACGCAACGACCAACGCCCGCGCCGCAATCCGACGGAAGCCGCCCGCAGCCATACGCCCGAACCCCAAAGTACCGTTGAATTTTTTAGGGCACGCCCCCGGTACGCGCAATTGCTTTCAAGGGCCCGCGAGGCTTGCGAACGGCATTTCTGGCGGCTGTTTCCTCGGCGCCACAGGTCACGCCGAAGGAGCACCGCCTCGGCCGTGGCCGACGGGGAATTCCTTCAACAAACCGCACACTTAGGGCGCATGCTCGAGAGAAGAGAGCTCATTTCGCCTTGTCGTAGGCTAGCCCGAACCCAAGCAGCGGGAAGGCAAGCTCGATCGGCTTCTTGCTGGCATCCTGCACGGTGAGCTTGAGGTCGGTCCCTGTGCGCATTGCCGCCAGCAGCTTGTCGGGCACCGTCAGGCTCACCAGGCAGCCCCCGTTGTCGCAGGTCTGGATCGGCTGCCGCTCGGGCATTCCATTGTCAACGCGGATCGTAACCGGCTCGGTCAGGTTCAAGCCGAGCGGCAGCAAGATCGTCATCGAAGCCGCCTTGAGCTCGGGCGCAAAGCGGACCGCCACGGCGGCGAATACCTGCTTGGTGTCCGGTCGGGCAAGCTGCTGAATGGCGCGGCATTCGAGCGATTTGCCATCGCCGCCGCACTCGACCCGCCAGGCGACCGGTCCACCCGCGCTTTGCGCCGCGACCGGGCAAAGCAGCATGAGAGTGAACGTCGCAGCGAGGCTTACGGACTTGATTAGGTGCATCATAGGATGATGGATACCACAAACCGTGATTGATACCACAAGCTGGCTCTCACTCGGACTCTCTCCCGCTTGGCGCCGCGAACGCGCCGGATAAGCTCGCTAATGCGGGGAGGGACCGGCAGGGGGCAGGCGGGGACCAGAAAACAAGTGCGAAACGATTACGACTACATCATTGTCGGCGCAGGCTCCGCCGGCTGCGTGCTGGCTAACCGCTTGAGCGAGGATGGTTGCGCGCGTGTGCTGCTGCTGGAAGCAGGCCCGCGCGATCGCAATCCGCTCATCCATATTCCGCTCGGCATGGGCAAGCTGCACGAGCACCGCATGCACGATTGGGGCTATGCGACCGAGCCGGAAGCAGGCCTCGACAATCGCGCCATCGAAGCCATGCGCGGCAAGGTTCTGGGCGGCTCGTCCGCCATCAATGTGATGGCGTATACGCGCGGCAATCGCGCCGATTATGACCGCTGGGCGCAAAAGGGCGCCCGCGGCTGGTCCTATGCGGAGGTGCTGCCCTATTTCCGCCGCGGCGAGACCTGGGAGGGCGGTGAGAATGCCTGGCGCGGCGGCACAGGGCCGCTCGGCACCCAGTATGCCAAGACGCGCGACCCTTTGTTCGAAGCCTGGGTCGAAGCCGGAGCGGCCGCCGGCTTTCCGCGCAATCCGGACTACAACGGCGCGAGCCAAGAAGGTTTCGGCCGCAGCCAATATACGATCCGCGATGGGCGACGCTCCTCGTCTGCGCGTGCTTATTTGCGGCCGGCGCGGCGGCGGCGCAATCTCGTGGTCGAGACGCGCGCGCATGCGACCAGAGTTCTGATCGAGAAGGGCCGCGCCGTCGGGGTGGAGCTCATCCGCGGCAGCGGCGATCTAGCTCGCATTGGCGCGAATGCCGAGGTCATCCTCTGTGCCGGCACCTTCAACTCGCCGCAGCTCTTGATGCTGTCGGGAATCGGGCCCGCCGCGCATCTCGCCGAATTCGGCATCAAGACGACTGTCGATTCGCCTGTCGGAAAGAATCTGCAGGATCATCTCGGCGCTTACATCAGCTACGAGCGTCGCCAGCCTGGCGCCTTCCACCGCGAGATGCGCTTCGATCGCATGGCGGTCAGCATGCTGCGCGCCTATTTGTTTGGTCGCGGGCCCGGCACTGTGGTGCCGGGGGGCTTGCACGCCTTCATCAAGACGCGGCCCGAGCTTGCGGTGCCGGACATAGAGTTCATGTTCCGCGGCACCTCCGCGCATCCGCATCTGTGGTTCCCGCTGCTGCGACCGGCCTTTCGCGACGGCTTCGGCATTCGTCCGACGCTGCTGCATCCCGACAGCCGCGGCGAGATCCTGTTGCGCTCCGCGGATCCGCGCGATCCGCCGCGCATTCGTTATAATTTCTTTTCCGCTCCCGACGATCTGCCGCGCCTGCGCACGGGATTTCGCCTCGCCCGCACGGTCGCGCATCAATCAGCACTCGATCCTTATCGTGGGCGCGAGACCAATCCGGGCGAAAAAGTTCAGACCGATGCGGAGATCGATGCCTGGCTCAAGCGCACCGTCATCACGGCGCATCATCCGGCCGGCACTTGCGCCATGGGGACGCTGCCCGACACCGTCACCGATCCGGAGCTCAAGGTGCGCGGGATTGCCGCCCTGCGCGTGGTCGATGCATCGGCCATGCCGGACCTCGTCTCGGCACATATCAATGCATGCGTGCTGATGATGGCCGAGAAGGCCGCCGACATGATCCGCGGCCGGCCGCCACTGCCGGCAGCGCAGGGGGTGTAAGCACGCGAACTGCGGTCCCGTTGTTGTAGGGGCGGGCCTTGTGGGGGCGCCCCTACATGCGGTTGGTCGAATGGTGAGCCCTCAAAGCCCGAAAGCGGGCGCCAATTCCAGCGCGCGGATGCGGCTCGGCACTCGATTGGCTCGTGCGAGCACGAAACTGAAAAGAGCCAAGAAAGCAAACGGTCCGGCGATCATCAGAGTGTTGAAATCGTAGCTGGCGAATTGGGTCATGGTTTCCTCCCGACGCTTGGTTCCCTCATTGGTCGGTCGGCCGCCGAAAAGGTTCATGGAAATGTTGTAAAGAAAAATCCCGAGCCCGGACCCTGGGTTAGCGGGCCTCAATAGGTCGTGTCGGTGTGGCGCTACCGCCCGAAGGCCGCGATGGCCCGCTCCCGCACCGCTAGCGGCACCGCGAGTGCCGCTTCGACCAGGCGCGCGACCGCCGCGCCGGGCAGCGGCTCGAGCTCCACATTGATCTTTTCCGCGTCGGCGACGAATTCGGGATCCTTCACCATGGCGTCGAACCCCGCGCGCAGCGCGGCGACCCGCTCGTTCGTGATCGCGGGCGGGCCGATCAGCGAGCGTCCGATGGCGCTGCCGCTCGCATACAGCGCGAATACCTGCCGGTCCCCTGCATTCGTGCCGATCTCGCCAAGACACGGTGTGTCAGGCAGCTCGGCCGTGCGCTCCGGCGTCGTCTGCAGGATGATCTTGATCTTGCTCTGCTTGAGCCAATCCTGCTTGCCGACCTTGACGGCCGCCCATGACGAAGACGAGCCATCGACCTCGCCGCGCTCCATCGCCAGCATCGCTTCGGTCGAGGCCGGATAACCGCTGATCAGCTTGAACTTGGTGCCGATGAGCGCATTGGTGAGCCGCGGGATGGTCTCGGCGATCGAGCCCGGCCCGGTGCTCGCCAACAGCGAAGGAGCTTGCTTGGCGTCTTCGAGCGACTGCACCTTGGCGGTGTGCCACATCATGAAAATGTTGTTGCTGGTCGCAACCCGTCCCACATAGGTGAATTTCGCCGCATCATACTGCGCGGCCGGATTGGACAGCGCCTGCTCGAGTGCGGCTGACTCGACCACTACGCCGAGCGCGGTGCCGTCGCGTGGCGCCACCTCGTACAAATAATTCGCAGCCTTGAGGCTACCGGCGCCCGGCATGTTCTGCACCACGACGGTAGGCTTGCCCGGCAGATGCTGGCCCAAATGGCGCGCGATGAGCCGGCCGTAGAGGTCGTAGCTGCCGCCCGCCGTGTAGCCCACATAGATGGTGATGGTTTTCCCAGCGAAGGCGGCATCAAGCGATTGGGCGCGCAGAGCCTCGGCGCCTGAGATGATCAGGGCCGCGACGAGAGCCGCCTTCAGGGTTGCAGATCGCCTCATCTTCGTCGCCGATGCAGCCCGGATGGAATGTAGCCCGGATGGAGCGAAGCGTAATCCGGGTCAGCCTTCCCGCATTCCGCTTGTGCTTAATGCGGGCTACTCAAGCAATTCAATTCGCCGGCGGCTTGTAGATCAGCGAGGCCTTGGCGCGCTCGCTGATCCGCGCCGGCAACGCATAGATGCGCGCGATCAGGGCCTGCAAATCCTCGCCCGAGAGCGGTGAGACCTCGAAGCGCATGCGCTCCGCGTCCGCGCGCAGGTCCGGATCATTGAACGCGGAGAGGAAGGCGGTCCTCAGCGCCGCGACGCGATCGCCCGGCACGCCGGGCGGCAGCACATAGGGTCGGCCGAAAATGTTCTGGCTGTAGATCAACCCCATCACCTGGCGATCTTCTTCGGTCTTGGCAAAGCTGACGGTGAGCGGCACGCCCATGCGGTTCAGGTCCGGATGACCTTTGAGGTCCTCCTGGGCGAGCACCCGCATCTTGCCGCTCGGCACCCAATCGGGGTGCTCCATGGATATGCTGACCCAACCCATCCCGCACATGCCCTGTACCTCGCCCTTCTCGATCGCGAGCGTCACATCGTGGCTGCCCGCATAGCCGGTCACCATGCGGAACTTGGTGCCCAGCACATTGTCGAGCATCACCGGCAGGTCGCGCAGCGTCGCGCCTTCGGCGCTGGCGCCCAGCAGCACTTCGTGCGTGAAGACCTCTGCGAAGCTCTTCACCGGCGCATCGCTGCGCACGAAACAGAGATAGACGTCGCTGTTGGCGTTGCCGAGATAGATGAACTTTCGCGGGTCCTGCTGCACGGGCTGATCAGAGAGCAGCGGCGCGGTGATCGCACCGGGCTGGATCGCCCCGATGGCGGTGCCGTCGCGCGGCGCCGGACCATAGATGAATCCGGCCGCCTTGTTGCTGCCGGCGCCTGGCATGTTCTGCACCAGCACCGTCGGATTGCCCGGGATGTGTTTGCCGAAATAGCGCGCCAGGAGGCGCGCATAGCCGTCATAGCCGCCGCCGACCGGGGACCCGACATAGATGCTGACGGTGCGGCCCCGGTAGAACTGCGCAACCGCATCCCGCTCCGCGCCCTGGGCGGCCGCCATAGCGGGCAACATGAGGCTGGGCAAAACGACGCTGCCGGCGGCCACCAAGGCGCGCAGGTAGGGAAACCGTCTGGTCATTGTTAACATTCTCAGCGCCGGCAAATCCGTCGCCCCGGCCTTCACACCTTCAGGCGCGGGGAATAATATCAAGCTTTAAGGCCGAGTCAGCCGGCCAGCTTTCTCACATCCGCGCGGGACGCGAGAGGCGAGACGGCGAGAGCGAAGAGATGGAGAGGGAGAGACGAGATGGCCCGAAAGAATCCGCACCCCGAGGTGAGCCGCCGCAAGTTCCTGGCTGGCGTCGCGGTAGCTGGTGCAGCGACCTCGGTCGCCGCCAAGCCCGAAGCCGCCGATGCGGCAGCCCCACCGGTTGCCGCCGAGCGCGTTCCCGCCGTGCAGCGTCCAACCGCGCAGCAGATCGCGGCTGAGACCGAGCTTCCCAAGGTCGACTCCCCGCTCGGCGGCCGCGCCGGCTCCGACTTCATGGTCGACGTGATCAAGTCGCTTGGCATCGAATACTGCTACGCCAATCCGGCGTCGAGCTACCGCGGCATCCACGAGTCGCTGATCAATTACGGCAAGAACACGATGCCGGAATTCATCACGTGCATGCACGAGGAATCCGCCATCGCGATGGCGCACGGCTATTTCAAGGTGGCCGGCAAGCCGGCCATGTCGCTGTGCCACGGCGTGGTGGGACTGATGCACGGCACCATGGCGATCTACAACGCCTGGGTGGACCGCGCCCCGGTCATCGTGGTCGGCGGCACCGATCTTGATGCCTCCAACCGTCCGCCCGGCGTGCCCACCATCCATTCGGGCCAGGACATCAACGCGCTGGTGCGCGATTTCACCAAATGGGACGACACGCCGGTGTCGCTGCCGCATTTCGCGCAGTCGTTCGTGCGCGCCTACAAGTTCGCGATGACCCCGCCCTATGAGCCGGTCATGCTGGCGCTCGATGCCGAGCTGCAGGAGATGCCGGTGCAGGAGCGGGAGCGCAATCGGCTGATCATCCCCAAATATACGCCCCCCTCGCCCCCGCAGGCCGACGTGGCGGCGCTGCGCGAGACCGCGAAGCTCCTGGTCAATGCGCAGAACCCGGTGATCGTCGCCGACCGCGTCGCCCGCACCCCGGACGGCCTCAAGCATCTGGTCGAGCTCGCCGAGCTGTTGCAGGCCCCGGTCGTCAACCAGCGCGGCCGCATGAATTTCCCCAACAGCCATCACCTCGCCCAGCCGCCCGGCCAGCTCTATGCCCAGGCCGACGTGATCCTCGGCCTCGAGGTCGGTGACTTCTGGAATGTCGTCAACAGCTTCACTGACAACGCCGACAACGAGGGCTTGGGTCTGCAGCGCCGCCGCGCCAAGACCGATGCCAAGCTCATCACCATCAACTCGGTCGAGCTCAACGAGAAGTCCAATTACCAGGACTTCCAGCGCTTCCAGCCGGTCGACATCGCCATGGTGGGCGATGCCGAGGCGTCGCTCCCCTCGTTGATCGAAGCCGTCAAGATGGAGATCACCGGCGAGAAGCAGGCGGCCTACGAGAAGCGCGGCGAAGCCTTCAAGAAGGCGAAGGCCGCCGCCGAGGAGCGCTCCTTGCAGGCGGCCGCGGTTGGTTGGGACGCAGCGCCAATCACCACCGCGCGGCTTTCGGCCGAGCTGTGGGGCGCCGTGAAGGATCACGACTGGGCCTTGGTCGCCGCATCCAATGGCACCAGCGGTTGGCCGGAGCGCTTCTTCAAGATCGACAAGCACTACCAGTGGATCGGCGGTTCCGGTGGTGCCGGACAAGGCTACGGCATCCCGGCGGCGGTCGGCGCCGCGCATGCCCACAAGGCGTTCGGTCGTCTCGCGGTTGCGATCGTCGGCGATGGCGATTCGATGTATGCGCCCGGCGCCCTGTGGACGGCGGTGCGGCACCAGATTCCGCTCGTCGCGATCATTCACAACAACCGCGGCTACCACCAGGAAGTCATGCACGTGCAGCGCCTGTCCAACCGCCGCAATCGGCTCGCCAACTACGGCAAGGACTTCGGGCCGGTCGGCACGCGCATCGAGAACCCGAACATCGACTATGCGGCGCTCGCTAAATCGATGGGCATGCAGTCGTTCGGCCCGGTCACGGATCCGAGCGAGATCGGAGCAACGCTCAAAAAGGCGGTGCAAGTCGCCAAGGCGGGCGAGCCGGTCCTGGTCGATGCGGTCATGCAGCCGCGCTAAAGATGTTCTGGTGATATTTGGGCGTTGCTTTGCCGTGAGCGTGGCATGCTCCCTCTCCCCGTTGGGGAGAGGGTTGAGGTGAGGGGCAAACCTTCTAGCGCGGCCCCCCTCATCCGGATTGCCTCGCAATCCGACTTCTCCCGTCCGGGGAGAGGTGGACTTTGCGGCACGACTCTGCCCAAACCTCAGTGAAATGTAGTCTTCAGTTTGGGAAGGAAACGACAGACAATGAAGCGTTCTCGCGTCACCGTAAGACTGACGGCGCTCGCCGCCGGCTTCCTCATCGGACAAGCCTTTATTCAAGTTTCGGTGGGCCCTGCGCTCGCCGCTGACGCTGCCCGCGGCAAGATTCTGTTCACGCAGAAGTATGGCTGCTTCGAGTGCCATGGCACGCAGGGGCAGGGCTCGCCGGTAACCGGACCGCGGCTCGCGCCCAATCCACTGCCTTATGACACCATCGCGGCGTTCATCCGCACGTCCAACGGGCCGATGCCCCCGTTCCGTGAATCGATCCTCCCGAACGCGGACCTGCAGGACATCTACGCCTATCTGCAATCCATTCCGCCGGCTCCGGACTACAAGACGATCCCGCTCCTGAGCGGGAAGTGAGCGGACGCATCGACCCTCTTTGTAGCCCGGATGAAGCGAAGCGTAATCCGGGTTTCCTTTGGGTTGGCATATGGTGCGGTATCGACGGAATCTAATTCCGGGCGGAACCTTCTTTTTTACCGTGACGCTCGCGGACCGCAGCGCGTCGTTGTTGACCGACAATATTGCGTCACTACGTCACGCCTTTCGCACAACACGTGAGGAGCGGCCATTCGAGATCGATGCAATTGTGATCCTTCCTGAGCATCTGCACGTGCTCATGAGCTTGCCGGAGGGCGACGCCGATTTCCCGGGCCGATGGCGGAGAATCAAGAGTGTCTTCACCCGGCATGTCGTCGCGCTGGGGGTGTCCGCCACCCGGAGCCATCGCGGCGAATACGGCCTTTGGCAACGGCGCTATTGGGAGCACACAATTCGTGACCAGACCGACTTTGCACGGCATTTCGACTATATCCACTACAATCCCGCCAAGCACGGCTGGGTCATGCGAGCAGGTGACTGGCCTCACTCCTCTTTCCATCGCTATGTGCGGAGTGGTCTCTTGCCGGGGGATTGGGCGGGGGCCGGCGAGCCGGAAGCGACCGCCTTCGGTGAGCGGATGGAATGACTGTCCCGCATTTCGCTGACGCTCCATGCGGGCTACGGATGCCTGGCGCTTTATGCTAAGAACAACGACCAAATGAATGGCCGGCGAATGATCGCCGGCCGAGGGGAGGTTTGAGCTTGAGTGGTTTCCGCAACGGCATCTATGGTGCGTCCGCCTTCGCGCTCGCCGCAGCGGTTATGCTGGTCGCGCCGCTTGCGCCGGTGTCCGCTCAGAACGCCGCCCATCCCTGGCTCGATCCGACGCTCGCCGCCGCCGCCAAGGCCGAGGGCACCCTCATCGTCTACTCGTCCACCAACGAGCAGGAGGGGCTGCCGCTGTTCAAGATTTTCGAGGAAGCGACCGGCATCAAGGTCGAATACATCCGCAATGCGGATTCGCCGTTGATGTCGCGCGTCGCCATCGAATATCGCGCCAACCAGAAGTCCTGGGACCTGTTCCACACCACCACGGTCAACAAGCTGCCGCCGCAGATGCTGGCGCAGTTCGAGGTTCCGGAGGTGAAGAACATCGCGCCGGAGGGCCGCGATCCGGGCAAGCGCTGGTACGCAGTCTATGCCAACTACAATTCGCCCGCCTACAACACCCAGAAGGTGAAGGCCTCCGAGCTGCCGAAGACCTACGAGGATCTCGCGCGGCGCAAGGAATGGGCCGGCAAGGTCGCGATCGACGGCACTGATAACGTCTGGCTCAAGGCCATGCTCGATTATTACGGCAAGGAGAAGGGGACGCAGATCGTCAAGGATCTGGTGGCGACGCTGCAGCCGGTCGTCACCGACGGCCATCTCGCCATGGCGCGCGCCGTCGGCGCCGGCGAATACGCGCTCGCGCTCAACCAGTTCGTCAATCTGTCGGAGAACGTGAAGATCGCCGGCAGCCCGATCGAGGTGTTCCCGCTCGACCCGGTCGCGTTGTTCTTCGGCGAGGTCGGCATCAGCGCGCTTGCCCCGCACCCGAATGCGGCGCGGCTCGCCGCCAATTTCATGCTGAGCCAGGAATGTCAGCAGTTCCTGGCGAAGTTCGGCCGCATCCCGACGCGCGCCGACGTCGCCTCCAATCCGCCGGGAATTGTCGACCTGATGCAGACCAAGAACGTCGTCACCGAGCTGCTGTCGCCGGAGGAAGAGCGCACCTGGCAGCGCCAATTCGATTCGCTGTTCAAGGCGCGATAATGGTGTTGGGCACGAGCACGCAATCGCACGCGAATCGTCGTCCCTGTGCAAGCCGGGACCCATACGTCATGTCCCCGCGAGAGTGCGCAGCCGTATGGGTCTCGGGGCAAGCCGGGGGTCGCTCGTCGCGCCGTCCAGTCGATGCAGCGATCGGCGAGTTACAAGCTGAGGTCATGGAATCGCGATCGTGAGCCTCGCTGAACATCGCCTCAACGGCAGCTTCGGCCTCACCGCCGGCACGCGCCTCGCCGCCTGGCTCAGGCCTTGGAACCTTGCCCTCGTCGCCTGCGTCGCGCTTGCGCTGTGGATCGTGATCGTGCCGGTGTGGGCGCTCTTCTACAACGCTTTCACCGAGGATACCGGCTTCGGCCCCGGCGCCTTGTCGCTGCAGAATTTCGTCGACGCTTATGCGAGCTGGGACATCCTGGCGCTGTTCCGCAATTCGCTCGTCTTTGCGATCGGCACGGCGTTGACGACGCTTGTGCTCGGCGGGCTGGTCTCCTGGGCGGTGGAGCGCACCGATGCGCCCGGCGCCGCGCTGTTCCACAGCTTGGCGCTGCTCTCCTTCGCGATACCGGGTCTGTTGATGGCGATGGCCTGGATCTTCGTGGCGAGCCCCAATATCGGTTGGGCCAATTCGCTGTTGAAGAACGCATTTGGCCTCAAGGAGGCGCCGCTCAACATCTACTCCATGGCCGGCATGGTCTGGGCGCTTTCGAGCCACTATTTCCCGCTTGCCTACCTTTCGCTCGGGCCGGCGCTGCGGGTGCTCGACGTGCGCATGGAGGAGGCCGGCGTCGTGTCAGGCGCACGCAATCGGCAGGTGATGACCAAGATCACGCTGCCGCTGCTGCGGCCGGCGATCCTGTCCGCGACGTTGATCCTGTTCGTGCTCGGGATGTCCTCCTACGAGGTGCCGCGGCTGATTGGCCGCCCCGCCCGCATCGATGTCTTCACCACCGACATCCAGTCCGCCATCATCCAGACTCCGCCGGAGTTCGGGGTGGCGAGCGCGCTCGCGCTTGCGCTTTTGGTGATTTGCACCATCGCGGTGCTGTTTTATCGCCGCGCCACCCGCCACGCGGAGGCCTTCGCCACCATCACCGGGAAGGGCTATATGCCGACCCGCATCGAGCTCGGCCGCTGGCGCTGGCCGGTCGCGCTTCTCGTCGGCCTCATGTTTGTGCTGACGCTCGGCCTGCCGCTGGTGACGCTGGTCTGGCAATCGTTCTTCCGCAACCTCGCGCTGCCCTTCACGGCGTCCGACTCGCCGTTCACCCTCGACAACTACAAATTCGTGCTGAGCTATCCGATCTTCATCGACGCCGTGGAGACGAGCGTCGTGCTGGCCGCGCTCGCCGCCACCATCATCTGCGGCCTCACCTTCGTGATGGCCTGGATGGCGCTGCGGACCGTGCCGCGCTTTGGCTGGCTGCTCGACGCCATCGCGTTCACCCCGATCGCGATCCCGGGCGTGATCGTCGGCGCCGGCATCCTGGTCGCCTACCTGGCGCTGCCGATCCCGGTCTACAACACGATCTGGATACTGCTGATCGCTTATGTGACGCTTTACCTTCCCTATGGGATGCGATTTGCGTCAAGCGGCATCTCGCAGATCCACCGCGAGCTCGAGGAGGTTGCCGAAGTGGCCGGCGCGCGGATCGGCCAGGTGTTCGCCCGCGTTCTGTTGCCGCTGTTGGCGCCGGTCCTCTTGGCCGGTTGGATCTATGTCTTCGTCCTGTCGGTGCGTGAGCTCGGCGCGTCGATCTTCCTGGTCGGCCCCGGCACCCACGTGCTCGGCACCATCACGCTCACGATGTGGGAGGAGGGCGGCAGCTATGGGGCGGTGTCGGCGCTCGGCGTCATCCAGGTCGTTCCGCTGATCATCATCGTGGCGGGCTTGCGCTGGCTGGAGCTCCATGTGCAACGGCGCGGGCGGGCCGCAGCGAGCCAGGTGAGTGGGGATAGATGATGGTCGCGCGGATCGCTCCACAACTGCAGCCTTATCTTGAGGAGCCATGCCATAGCGCGGCGAAGACGCGCGTAAACGCGCTGATGGCATGGCGTCTCGAAGGATGGACGCACGTTAGGTGCTTGGGGCCATGGTTCGAGACGCGCTCGCTGCGCTCGCGCTCCTCACCATGAGCCCCCAGCTATTATTCGCTGCCCCAGGTTGACCCATGCTGTCCATCGAGAACTTAAGAAAAATCTTCCGTCCCGCCGGGCAGGCCGAGGTCCGCGCCGTCGATGACGTCAATCTCAGCGTAGAGCCCGGCCGGCTCCTGACAATGCTGGGGCCATCCGGCTGCGGCAAGACCACGACGCTGCGCTGCCTCGCCGGCCTCGAGCGCCCGGATTCCGGTCGCATCGTCATCGGCGACACCGTCGTGTTCGATTCCCACAAGGACGTGTTCGTGCCGGCGAGCGATCGCGGCATCGGCATGGTGTTCCAGTCCTATGCGATCTGGCCGCACATGTCGGTGTTCGAGAACGTGGCGTTTCCCTTGCGCGTCTCGCGCACGCGCAAATACGGCGCCGCCGAGATCAAGGAGCGTGTCAAGAAAGCGCTCGAGATGGTGCGCCTCTCCGGTCTCGAGCAGCGCTCATCCACCCGCCTCTCCGGTGGGCAGCAGCAACGGCTCGCGCTCGCGCGCGGGCTGGTGCACGAGCCGAAGGTGCTGCTGCTCGACGAGCCGCTGTCAAATCTCGACGCCAAGCTGCGCGAGCAGATGCGCTTCGAGCTCAAGCACCTGCAGCGCACGCTGCGCATCACCACCGTCTATGTGACCCATGACCAGGCGGAAGCGCTGGCGCTGTCCGACGAGATTGCCGTGTTCAATGCCGGCCGTGTGGTCCAGCGCGGCTCCCCCCAGGAGATCTACAGCCGTCCGGGAAGCCGTTTCGTTGCCGACTTCATCGGCTCGGCCAATTTCGTTGCCGGCGCCGTGACGCAGGAGGGAGGCCCGGACGGCATGGCGGCGGTTGCGACCGCCCACGGCATCTTCCGCTGCCCGTTCGCAAGCCCGGTGCGCGCCGGCGAGAAGGTGGTCATCAGCGCGCGGCCCGAGGATCTTGTTCTCTCTTACGCGCCGCCGGGCGAGGGCCTCAATGCTCTCGCCGGCACGGTCTCGGGACGCATCTTCCTCGGCGAGGTGATCGACTATACGGTCAACGTCGGAGAGACCGAGCTCAGGGTCCGGGCGCGCCCCGAGCACGCCTTCCGGGTCCGCGAGGCGGTGCATATCGGCATCGCCCCGCAGAAGTGCGTCGGTCTGCCGGCGTGATAAGATGAGGGCGCGCATGCCTGTAGCTTGTCTGTAGTCTGTAGCCCGGATGGAGCGAAGCGTAACCCGGGACTTGCCCCGCATTCCGCTTCGCTCCATGCGGGCTACATAACTCTGGAGTTCTTCCCAATGATCCAAGCCAAAGTCACCGGATTGCGGGGCGTCGAGCTGGGCGTGCGGGACCTGCACCAGTCGGCCGCTTTCTACAGCCATGTCTGGGGCCTCATCCCGATCGCCGGCGAAGGCGACACGCTGCACCTGCGCGGCAACGGCACCGAGCATCACGTGGTCACGTTGCGCGAGCGGGCAAAGCCCGGCCTGCTCGGCGTGCATTTTGCAACCACCGACCGCAACGCCGTCATCGCGCTGCACGCGCGAGCGAAGTCCTTCGGTGTCGGAACCGTAAGCGATCCCGCCGATCTGCCGCGCGATGCCGGCGGAGGCTTTGGATTTTCCTTCCACAGCCTCGAGGGCCATGTGCTCAACGTCTCGTGCGATGTGACGCGGCACGAGGATACGGTCAACGACCGGTCCAAGCCGATCAAGCTGTCGCACGTTGTGCTCAATGCGAGCCGGCTGGAGGAGGAGATGGCCTTCTTCATCGACCTGCTCGGCTTCAAGCATTCGGATTCGACCCAGATGATGTCGTTCATCCGCTGCTCGGCCGACCACCATTCGATCGCGCTGTCGCGCGCCGAAGGCCCCTCGCTCAACCATATGGCCTACGAGATGGCGAATATCGACGGCCTGATGCGCGGCGCCGGGCGGCTCAAGCAATCGGGCTTCAATGTCGAGTGGGGACTCGGGCGCCACGGACCGGGCGACAACGTGTTCACCTATTTCATCGAGCCCAACGGCTTCGTCACCGAATACACGACCGAGGTCGAGCAAGTCGACGAGGCCGACTATGAAGCCCACGACGCGGAATATTGGGACAAGTTCCCGATGCGCCCGTGCCGGTGGGGAACCGGCGGCCATCCTTCCAACCGCCTCAAGGCCGCCTTTGGGGGCGACTTGAGCGTCGCCGACCCGAGCGACGGCAAGCGCTGCGAGGAGATCATGGCCAAGGCGCTGGGGCGGTGATCGCGCCAGAAGTCGTCCCTGCGCAAGCAGGGACCCATACGCCATGTCCTCCCGGTAACGCATAGCCGTATGGGTCGCGGGGCAAGCCCGCGACGACTCGGCGGAGAATGCGCCGCGCCATGTGCGGGCGTTCTGCCGTAGCCCTGTCCCGACACGCATACAATTTCCTTTGGAATAGTGCATCGTGCGCCGAGCAGCACGCGTTGATCCGGTAGCATGAGCTTGGCCTAAGCCTGATTCGCTAGAGCCGTTTGCAGCGCTGGGCCGCGAGCCGAGAGAGCATTGAGGTCGAGCGATGCCGCAAAATGCTGCAATTCGAAAAGAAATGCCTCCGGCGCCCGCCATCAGGATAGCGTCACCGCAAGGCGGCAAGAAGCCGCGCCGGAGGAAGAGCCAGGCAAGGGCGGTGCTGGAGCGGCCGCCGGCGCAGCAGGGGTGGATCACGACCGATGCGCAGGAGATCGAGCTGCGCCGCTGGCGCGGGTCGACCGAGATCACCGGCATCGAGGCGCTTGAAAGCGAGCATCCGCTCTTCGGAACGTTTCGCGCGCAATCGGCGACCGGCGGAGCCTATGAGGTCGAGATCCGCAGCCTCGACGCCTTCACCAATTCGTGCGGCTGCATCGATCACCGTGTGAGTGGGCTCGGCACCTGCAAGCATATCGAAGGTGTTCTGGCGGCGCTCAAGCGGCGCGGCGCCAGGGCATTCCGTGCGGCCGCGGCGAGCGGAAGCGCGCGCGTCGAGCTCTATCTCGACCGGCGCGATTCACCGCGGCCTGCGCTCGCCTGGCCCGCCGCCTCCAACAAGGACATCGCAGCCGTGCGCGCCTGGCTGCGTCCTTGGCTCGATGACGGCGGCAGCCTTAATCCCGATCCTTCCGCGCTCGCAGCGCTCATCGAAGCCGCTGGCGGCGCACCCATTGCGGTGCGCCGGAGCTTGCGGCTATCGCGTCACTTCAGGCCCTGGCTGGAGCGGCGGGAGCGCGAGCGCTCGCGCGCCGAGGCGCGTGCCGCCTTCCTCGCCGAGGCTAAAGCGCGCGCAGACAGCTTCGACGTGGTACGCCTTCCGCTGTTGCCTTATCAGCGCGAGGGCATGCTGCATCTCGCGTTCGGCGAGCGTGCGCTGCTCGCCGACGAGATGGGGCTCGGCAAGACCGTGCAGGCGATCGCAGCCTGCGAGCTCTTGGCGCGGCGCAAGGGCATCTCGCGCGTCCTGGTGGTCTGCCCGGCCTCGCTCAAGGCGGAATGGGAGGAGCAGATTGCCCGCTTCACCGAGCGGCCCTCGCGCGCGGTGTTCGGCCCTCGCGCCGAGCGCCTCGCGGCCTATCGCGAGCCTGCTTTCTTCACCATCGTCAACTACGAGCAGGTGCTGCCGGATGCCGACGACATCAATGCGGTCCTCGCTCCCGATATCGTCGTGCTTGACGAGGCGCAGCGCATCAAGAACTGGCAGACCAAGACCGCCCGGCGGGTCAAATCGCTGCGCTCGCCCTATGCGTTCGTGTTGACCGGGACGCCGGTCGAGAACCGCATCGATGAGCTTTACTCGATCGTCCAATACCTCGATCCCGAGCTGGTCGGGCCGCTGTTCCGCTTCAATCGCGATTTCTACAAGCTCGACGAGCGCGGTCGCCCGGTCGACTACCAGAATCTCGCTGAGCTGCGCCGGCGCGTCGCCCCGGTGATCCTCAGGCGCCGCAAATGCGATGTCGAGAACGAGCTGCCCGGCCGCACCGTCAAGACCTTCTTCGTGCCGATGGCCGACGAGCAGCTCAAATATTACGAGGAGTATCGCGCGCAGGCGGCGCGCCTCATCGCGCTGGCGCAGCGGCGCCCGCTCATCAAGTCCGAGTTCGACCGCCTGCAGATGCTGCTCGCCTGCATGCGCATGGTTTGCGACACGCCGGCGATCCTCGATCCCTCCTGCCGGGTGAGCCCGAAGCTCGAGGAGCTGGAGCGCATACTGACTGACCTCCTCGAGGAGCCCGACCGCAAGGTCATCGTGTTCTCGGAATGGGAGCGCATGCTCGATCTCGTGCGCGAGCTCGCCGCTGAGATGGGCGTGGAAGCGGCCTGGCATACCGGCTCCGTCCCGCAGGAGCGCCGGCGCGCCGAGATCAATCGCTTCAAGAAGGATCCGGCCTGCCGCCTGTTCCTGTCGACCGACAGCGGCAGCGTCGGGCTGAACCTGCAGGCGGCGAGCGCGGTCGTGAATGTCGACCTGCCCTGGAACCCGGCGCGCCTGGAGCAGCGGATCGCGCGCGCCTGGCGCAAGCATCAGACCCGCTCGGTGACGGTCATCAATCTGGTCTGCGAAGGCTCGATCGAGCACAACATCCTGCACATCATCGGCCAGAAGCAGGCGCTCGCCGACGGCCTCATCGACGGGCAGGGCGACATCGCCGGCTTGAAGATGCCGAACGGCCGCGCCGCCATGATCGAGCGCATGCAGGCCGTGATGCAGGCCGCCGCCGCGCCGCGCATCGTTCCGGCCGAGGAGGCGCTCACCGAGGAGCTCAAGCGGCGGCATGGCGAGCGCGTGCTGCTGATCGAGACGCGCCCGCGCGGCGACGGGATGCTGACGCTGCTCGCGGTGCTCGATCTCGAGGCGGCTGCGCTTGCGGCCGAGCGGGAGCGCTTGGCCTCGCCGCCGGCGCGAGGCGGAGCGGCACTCGCCGTGGAGCTGATCGATCGCGCGACTTGGGAGGCGATGCAGCGCCTGCAGGCGAGCGGGATCGTTCAGCTCGCCAACCGAGCCAGCCGCCTGCTGCACCGAGCCGAGGGCCTTACGGAGCCGGCCCCGCAGCCGGCCGCACAAATGAGTGCTGCGACCTCGCGTGCGGCCGAGCTGCGCGCCGCTGCGGAGCGCAGCCTGCGCATGGGCGAGGTGCTCTCACGCGGCGGCTTCCCGGAGGAGGTGCCGCCGCTCATCGCCAAGGCCATCGCCCAGGCCGCAGCCGCGCAGCTTGCCGTCATGGGCGAGCTATCAGAGGGCATGACCGAGGCGACGCCAGCACAGATCCGGAAGCTGGTGGGGCGCGGCCTGCTGCGGCCTGAGGCGATCGATGTGCTCACGGATTTGTCGCCCGCGGAGGGTGCGCCGAGTCACGCGGAGATTGCCGCGCTGTTGGACACCGCCGCCAAGGTGCTGGGCGGGAGCGATGAGGTGGAGGAGAGGGCGGCGTAGGGGCGGGAATGGTGCCTCGACCCCGAAGGATCGTTCCCCGCGACCGACTTGGTTAGCCCGGTCCGGTCGCGGGGTGCGCTCGACAAGTTCGCCAGGCGCAAGCGCTCCGATGCTCTCGCTTCAATGAGGCCGCGGCAACATTTGCCGCGGAAGAGGCAAGCGGGAGGCGCTCATGTCGAATGAATGTGTCTTTTCGTTGAGGCGGTAGGCGCTGGGCCCGCAACTAGATGTCCCCTTGGAGAGAATAGGAGCCCTCGCCCCGCCAATCAGAACTATGTTCATAATTTACCATTGTGAGGCGGTGGATTCTGTGCTAATCGGCTCACCGACGCCAAAAGACCGCCGAGGCGGCAACCTCGGCGGTCCGTGAGGGCCCCTGCGATCCTGATCGGCTAGCAGGGACGATGGTTGCTTCGTAGCAATTTGAACATGTTTCTCGTGCGCCGTCGTGTCAAGCCGTTCGCTCATATGCGGAGCAAACGATGCCAACTCGACTCGAGATAACCTGTATTGTGAAGACAGATCGCTACAATCCACACGAACGCATTCAAAGCGTTGGCGGCAGCGGATTCCGCTACTCGCAGTCCGATGCCATTGCCCGAATCGAGAACGGCACCAACACGTTCTGGACTCGTGGGGGCGGAAAGACTGCGGACGTCATCGTCGCCAGTCACAATGGGCGAAAATATCTCAAGACGACCAACGACGGCGTCCAGCCCGATAACTTATTGGCACTGGCGAGCTGCGCATAAGCCAGAACAGGGCGCGCAATTGGCGTGCCCTGTCACTTATTCGACCCCTGCCATTGCGGCCGCTTGACGTCGTGCGGCAATGTTCTCTATATGTTCTACGTACCTCAGGGAGGTGTAAATGGATTATTCGGCTTTAGCGCGTGCCGTGGAACACGATGCAGCGCTACGCAGGAAGCAGACATTGCAGCCAATCGGCGGGAGAAACGACAAAATATTTCCGCCAACTTACCCAGAAGAAAGACGAGGCCAGGGACCTCGCCATGTGTTCGAACGCAGGCGCCTTAATGGTCGCGAGGTTTGGTGTGTGCTCGTCGATAGCGTGCAAAGCCAAGCCAACAGGCTCGAAGATGCGCTGCTCGGAGCGATACGCGAAGGTGCGATCAAGCTTCCCTACCTGACGGTCGATTTTAGCAAGGCTGCTCTGGCCGGAATTACCGAGATAACCTCATTGGAAGCACCACATCGCGTGTATGACGCGATTCTCCGCGACAGTGCTCTCGATGGTCAGCCATTCCCGAAGAGTGCGCTCGGCATGCGCCTAGCCGAAGCAAAACCGGCTGACGCAACCGCGCTGCTTGAGGCTTCGCCCACGGCGCTTCTCTTGGGTGCTTGGCATTCGACCGGGGAAGGCGGCGGCTTGGGTGCTAAATTTCCGCGCTGCCTTGTCTCCGAAATCGTGGCAGTGGATGTGCCGGTTGAGGATGGCCCTCCCGATCCTCGGACAGGAGAGGTCGAGATCCGCACCTCGGGCCGACGAACCGGCAGCCGTATTGATCCGCTCGGCGTGTTGCGCGGGGTCGAAGTCTTCAAGGGCCAGGAGGGATGGGATGTGGTCAAGGAGCGAGCGGGCAAGGGTGCGAAGCCTGTGCGGCCCTCCGAGATCAATCACGGCAATATCGCGCCTACCGTGCAGCGCCTCGGCGTCACCTGCGATTATCTGGAGCACACAGCCGTGCTCAGCTTCTCTGGGCTACGGCGACTTGGTTTTGGAAGTATAGAGCGCGACCAAGCTGCGCGGGCCTTCTTGGCTTCCCTTGGGCTCGTCGCGTTCACCGAGCAGGACGCGCGCGGCTACCCGCTGCGCTCTCGTTGCGATCTGGTCTGCGAAGGCCGTGCGCCATTCGATCTCGTGCATCCCGATGGCAGCGTCGAGAGCTTGGAAATGGATCGTGACATTGCACGTAAGCTTCTAGGCGCTTCGCTTGAAGCGGCGCGTAAGGTCGGCTTTGCGCTCGCGACCGAGCCGATCCGATTAACGCCCCAAGAAAAGTTGGTCGACATTGTTCGGCGCAGCCAAGCGCTTGCGCTGGAAGGAGAGGGCGGCAAGGCTGAGGAAGGTGGCGTATAGCCATGTTGCTCACTCTGGAAATCGAGCATCTGCTTGGCGTTTCGTTCGCTGCGCACAGCCCGGCGAGCGCCATGCCAGACTGGCCTCCGCAGCCGGACCGGGTATTTTCCGCTCTTGTTTCGGCGTGGGGGGCGCGGGGTGAGCGTGCTGAGGAACGCAATGCTCTTGAATGGTTGGAGGCACAGCGAGTGCCGGAGCTTATCGCGAGTGGCGGATTTGCGCGGACTCCGGCAACGGTGTTCGTCCCGCCAAATGATCCGGAGACAGGTCGAGTTGGCAATCGGTCGGTCATGCCTTCCTATCGCCGTCGGCAGCCGCGCCGCTTTCCAGCATTCCGCCCTGATGATCCAATTGTGCAACTGGTCTGGCGCGATGTAGATTTTGACAATGAAACAATCGTCGCGCTGAATGCTCTTGCGGCTGATACGCCTTGCATTGGTCATTCCTCTAGTCTCACCCGGTGCCGTTTCCTAACTGATTGCCGAACCGAAACAGGTGTTCTCGCGCTGCGTTGCGTCTACCCCGGCCGGCTTGCTGAACTCAGGCGGCTCTATCACGCAGGGCTTCGGCCAAATCCCGGCGGGAGCGTGAGTATTCCGTCGTCGCTTCCGAGCGCACCAGCGCGCAGCGTTTTCGCGGACCGCGTGCTCGTCCTAGAGCACATTGGAGGCATCATGCCAGACCTGCGCGCAGCGGCTTTGCTCGCCAAGGCGCTGCGTGACGTGCTGATGTCTGGCTACAAGAAGTCGGGAAATGGGGCAGCAATTCCTGCGACGATATCGGGCCACGCCGCTGATGCCTCTCCTTCAACGGAGCCGCATCTTGCGATCGCTCCACTTGCGTTTGTCGGGCCGCGATTTGCCGATGGACGTGTGCTTGGGTTTGCTATGGTTCCGCCTGGTGAGGGCGACTTGCTCGATCAGGAAGATTTTCGGGACGCACTTTGGGCCGTGGCCCCTTGGAATGAATGTCAAGGGCGTCGCGTGCTGAAATTGGCCTGCGGCGGCTTCGACCTTACGTTCACGCCGTCGCGAGAGAAAGGGCTGCGTTCTCTTGAACCCGCTCCCTATATCGATGGGGCCAAGATTTGGGCCACCTGTACGCCGATCGTGCTCGACCGACATCCAAAGGCGAAAGGCAATACCGAGCGCGAGGAGGAGATTGCTGGCTTGTTGCGTAAAGCCTGTTCGAATATCGGGCTTCCCGAACCTGTTCGAATTCTTGCGGCCAAACACTCTGCAGTGCAGGGAGTACCATCGTCCTCTCCTTCGGGTAGGGCGCCTGCCTGGACCGGATGGCGCGTACCCAAGAGCCTAGCTAGCCGCCCATTGACGCACGCAGTCCTCCAATTTGACACTCCGGTACGTGGGCCGGTGATCCTAGGTGCGGGTCGCTTCGTAGGCTTGGGTCTTTGCCGCGCGCTCGATCCAACGGAGCAGCGTTGATGGCTGGGCTTACTCACGACGATTTCTCCAGGTTTTTTGCGGCCCTTTGGGGATATCAACCGTTTCCGTGGCAGCAACGGCTTATCCAGTTACTTGCCACAGGCAAGGATCCTGTAACCAACCACCAAGGACAACTTGGTCGCTGGCCCGACTTGCTTAACCTTCCGACCGGGGCGGGAAAGACCGCGGCGCTCGACGTTGCTGTTTTTCATCTCGCGCTGGATGCTCTGCAAGGGGATGGACGTCGAGCGCCGATGCGCATTGCTTTTGTGATCGATCGTCGCTTGATCGTGGACGATGCCCATGCGCGGGCCGCACGAATTGCGCAGGCTTTGAACTGGTCCCTTCTGGAGGAGGATGCTGCAAATCGTCTTGAGGCCAAAAATCCCGAGCTATCGGCGGCGATGCGACGGGTGCGTGCGGAGCCGGTCGTAGAGCGTGTGGCGTCACGACTGGCTGAACTGGCCGGCCGCAATCAGCCGCCGTTGATAGCACGTGGGCTTCGCGGAGGAGCGCCGCGGGAGGACGACTGGTCGCACACCCCAGTACAGCCAGCAATTCTCTGCTCCACCGTCGATCAAGTCGGCTCGCGTCTTTTGTTTCGCGGTTATGGCCTGAGTGATCGCATGAGACCGGTTCATGCGGGGTTGCTTGGCTCAGATTGTCTGATTCTACTCGATGAAGCCCATTTGTCGGAGCCATTTCGGCAGACGCTCGAGGCCCTGGCGCTTTTGCGCGAGCCGGACGAAGCGCCGTTCGGTTTCGCCGTGTTGACGGCCACGCCGAGCATCGTGCCGCAGTGTCGATTTGACCTCGGCGCGGAAGATCTGGATCATCCGATCCTCTCCGCGCGTATTACGGCTTCCAAACCTGCGCGTCTTGTTGAAGTGCGTGACAAGCAGGGTATGCAAACTGAGGACCTGCGTGCGGAGGTGATCGTCGGAGAAGTAACAACGGTGCTTTCGGCTCTTCAGACACAGATGATGAATCCGGCCGTTGGCGTAGTAACAAATCGTGTCGCCCGCGCAAGGGCAGTGTTTGAGCGGTTGCGCAGAGATCTGATGGGAAGAGCTGACGTGAGGCTCCTAATCGGCCCGGCGCGCGCTGTCGATCGAGAAAAGCGCGCAGTAGAGATTGAGTCCATCCACACCCGACATCCTGACGCCGCCCGTGGCTTGCCGCGGCCGCTCATAGTGGTGGCCACGCAGACCATCGAGGCCGGTGTTGACATCGATTTCGATGGTCTTGTCACAGAAGCGGCAGCGCTCGACGCCTTGCGCCAACGCTTTGGTCGGGTCAACCGCGGAGGGCGCAAGATCAAGGTCGAGGCGACCATCGTTGCACATATCGAGGACGTCCGCTCAAGCGCGGACGATGCTGTCTATGGCGATCGGATCGCGAAGACGTGGCTTGCCCTCAAGCGTTTGGAGGAAAGAGATCCTGCTCATCTAGTAGATTTTGGAATCGCGGCAATGAACGCAAACTTGCCAAGTGAGGAAGTGTCCGAACTGGCAAGTGTCGCAGGCGATGCGCCTATTCTACTGCCCGCCTATGCAGATTTGTGGTCTCGGACATGGCCGATACCCGATGCCGATCCTGACGTAGCCCTGTTTCTGCACGGCCCGAACAGATCACCAGCGTCCGTGCAGATTGTGTGGCGTGCAGATATCGAGGTCAATGATCTCCAAAGCGCCAAGCGCTTGGCCTTGATTGATCTGTTGGCGCTCGTTCCTCCGCGCGCTGCCGAAGCAATAGAAGTGCCGATTTGGGTGGCGCGCGCATGGCTGCTTGGAATTGGCGTGGGCCAGAATGATTTCTCCGATGCTGTTGAACGGGAACCGACGCTTGTTGGAGAGCGGGGAGCTGGCCGTCGCGCCTTTCGCTGGGCCGGGCAGGATAGTGACCAAAGTGGCGTTGTGTACGCGAGCCAGCTTCGAAACGGTGACATGATTGTTGTGCCTGCCGGGTATGGCGGATGCGATGATTGGGGTTGGAATCCGAAATCCCAGGATCCGGTGGCTGATGTGGCAGAGGAGGCCGCTTGGCCATATCGGGGTGGCCGCTTTGCTGTACGTATCACTCCGCAGTTGATTCTGCAGGGGTTTCATCGTGAGGCGGGTGGGAATCGAGCAGCAACGGCAAAGGGCCTCGCCGCTACCGACCGTGTACTTACTAAGCTTGCCGAGCATTCCGAGGATAAAGCGCTACGTCTACTCAATGTGATTCTCGCTTCAGAGCTACCGGCCACGCTTAAAACCAACCTTGATGCACTTGCACGTCCGCGAGCTGGTAGATTGGATCGAGTTTTCGCTTATGGTTTCAACGATGAAGGATTGCCGCGCAGTGTTATCTTCGGCGCACCAAGAGGTGTAGCTATTAGGCGTGAAGTCTGTGGCGATCTTGCTGCTTTGCCCACTACGGAAATCGACGAGGCAAGCATAAGTGCGGACAGGCCTGTCGGCTTAGTGGATCATTGTCAGCACGTTGGCGCATGGGCGGAAGATTTTGCTTCTAGAGCGGGACTTCCCGCGAAGCAATCTGACGATGTTATCGTCGCCGCACGCCTCCACGACTTAGGCAAGGCCGATCCGCGCTTTCAAGCTTTCCTCAGTGGTGGCGACCCTTACGGGCCAGATACTACACAGCTCCTTGCAAAATCCGGGCAGCGCGTCCCACCCGCTGATGCTTGGGATCGCTCAGGCCTACCAAGATCATGGCGCCATGAAGCCTTATCAGTTCGTCTCGCGATGATTCACCCGGAATTTACAAGGGCGCATGATCCGACTCTGGTGCTCTGGCTAATTGGTACGCACCACGGTTTCGGGCGACCGTTGTTTCCGCATGCGGATGACAGAGACACTGTGGAACGTCGTGATCTGCTGAAGATTTTTGGTAGCAGTGCCGACCTGCCGCCTGGACACGGGCCACAGTCGCTCGCTTTCGACTTTGAAGGTATGGACTGGGTTCAGATATTTGAGCGCCTGAAACAAAATTACGGCATCTGGGGGCTGGCAAGGCTGGAGGCATTTGTCCGACTTGCCGATCACAGAGCTTCTGCCGTTGGAGCGCCTCCCGAGCTGGCTTCTCGGCACAAGGAAGCAGCAGAATGACCAGAGGCCGCCGTATGCGTCGGCTTGAGGGACTTGAAAGTGACAATCTGCTTGCATTCCTTGCATTGCTCGGATTGTTGCGTTCTCTGGAAGCGTCACGACCAGCATGGCATGTTCGCGCGCTCTGGGACGTCTACAATCAGCCACTGCGGCCCAGTCTTCTGGCACCAGAAGGGCAAGATGCCATAGCAATCTGCGAAGCCGCTGCCGAGGGGGCTGCAAAGCTCGCGGGCGATTTTAGCTTTCCTCAGAGCGAAGCCCCAGAGGCCAAAGCCCAGATTGATCTGGATTACGCGCCACGCACAGCACGTAAACTCCTGGATCGCGTTGCCAAAAGTCGTCCAGCCAGCTGTGCGCAGCTGTGGAGCGCGCTCATGTGCGACGCCGCGGAGAATGATGGCCGTGTTGAGGCTACTCCACTGTGCCTCCTCTTCGGTCAGGGGCACCAGCATTTCTTAAGTCGACTGGCCATTGTGCCTCGTACGGAGACGGCTCCGCCACGCGGCCGCGGTAGGAATATCGTGACGCTAACCCCCGCCGAGACGCTGCACGAGGCTCTGTTTCGGCCGTGGACGCGCCAGGACCCCACCCCGTCTTTCCGATGGGATCCAGCCGAGGATGTACGCTACGCGCTGCGCGCAGATGATCCCTCTGGTGGGAAATCGACCACGCAGCATGGCGCGAACCGGCTCGCTGCCATAGGGCTTGCGATGCTCACCGCCAGTCCGTTTCAGCGTGGCATGCGGGTCAGGTTGCAAGTGTTAGGTGGCAGCTTCGAGCGAGACGGGTTCATCTTTTTTTGGCCTATTTGGAGAGACCCGACAAGCCTCGCTGGTGTTCAAGCCCTCCTTTGTCATCCGGGCCTGAAGGAGGGGCCATCGTCCCTCGCACATCTTGGTGTGGTACAGGTTATGGGAGCACGCCGTATTAACGTTGGCAAGTTCATGAACTTTACCAGAGCCCAACCGGTGCAGGTCAATCGAGCGACATCTTGGCCCCGAGATCTTGAGCTCGCGGGGGCGCGGCTGCGGCAATTGAAGCGAGGATCGGAATGATTGAAGCCCCAGGACCTCACGCCCCACCCTCCTCGCCGAATTCGCCTCCCGCTACATCTGGTGGCGCGACGCACAGCCGCCGTCGGAAGAGCGCATCGTTGCGCAGGTGATGAACCTCGGCACCTACGACGATGTGCGCCGCCTCGAAGCCGCCTTTGGGCCGCAGGAGCTACGCGGCATCATGCTGCGCGCCCAGCCCGGTTGGATCAGTCCGCGCTCCTGGGCCTTCTGGCGGGTGCGCTTGTCGCTTGCCGGCGGCAAGGCGATACCCGAGGCCCCGCCGCGGAGATCATTTCTGGATGCGGTGCTTTAAGCCTCATCTCGATGTGCTGCCGCCGGCGCAGCGGCAGATTTGGCCGCACCTCAAAGCGTTCGCCGATCGGTCGCTGGTGCTCTATGGCGGGACGGCGGTTGCCCTCTATTTTGGGCACCGCGCCTCGGTTTATTTTGATTTCTTCACCGCCGAGCCGCTCGACAAAAGCGCGCTGCGCGCAGCTGCAGGCGAAGCCTCTCGGGTCTCGGTGCTTCTAGACGGGCAGGACACGCTCGCAGTGTCAGTTGTCACGTCGTTCGGCCCGGTCAAGCTGTCGTTCTTCGGACGGCTGAATATCGGCCGCGTGGATGATCCGCTGCAGACCGCCGATCGCACCCTACTGGTTGCCTCGCCCAATGACCTCATGGCCACTAAGCTCAAGGCCATCCTCGATCGGGCGGAAGCAAGGGACTACCGGGACATAGCGGCGCTGCTGCGCCGCGGCATCTCGGTTACGGCGGGTCTCGCCGCCTTCAGGACGATGTTCAAGGGCGAGCCCATGACGGTCCTGCGTGCGCTCTGCTTCTACGAAGATGGAAATCTTCCTTCTCTCGATGCGGTCGATCGGGACCTCCTGAGCGCCGCCGCGGCACGGATCGGGAATTTGCCCGCCGTTAAAATCCGCGCTGGCTCGCTCGCGGTGCCGATGGCCGATTGCGACGAGCTCGTAGAGTTTCCGCTCGGAGGATCAAGCCTTGGCGTCGCTCCCGGTTGATGTCGAAGCGTTAATCCAGTCACGCATCCGGCGGCAGCTCAATTGCGTACCCATGGTCGCGCTCATCCGTATGGTGCGGGAGGGCTTCAGCCTTTCGGAAGATCATGAACCTCGGCACCTACGTCGATGTCCAGCGTGTCGAAGCCGCGTGCGCGCCGGAGGAGCTTCGCGCCTTCAGGCGGCTCGCTTGCCCCCGACCTTGATGAGAGATTCAGCCGGAATGCCGAGCCCTTCATGCAAACGTCGAACCATCGCGAGCGTCAAGGATCGCCGGCGCGAAAGGATTTCGTGGACCCGATTGCGGCTGCCGATGAAAGGAATGAGGTCGCGGGGGGCGAGCCCCTTCTGCTCCATGTGGTATTTGATCGCTTCCACTGCATCCGGCAGGTCCAGCGGATAATGCTTCGCCTCCCAAGCCTCGACCAGAGTCACGAGCACATCGAGTCGGTCTCCTTCTGGCGTGTTGCGCTTGGCCGCCATCAGGCCTTCGATCTCATTTAATGCCCGTCGGTAGTCGCGATTGTTTCTGATTGGTTCGATGTCCATGTTCAATTGATACCGCGGCGTCATACGCGGCGGATATCTCCTCCCTCCTGCCACTTTGCCGCCAATCTGGGCGCGCTACGTCGCCACGACGGTGCCGCCTCAAGCTCAAACCGTCTGCGCATCGATGGAATCGTACTGCCTGTGTGTGCCGATGAAGCGGATATAAACCACCCTGTAGGGATAATTGATCCACACCACGATTCGATACTTGTTCCCGGCGATATTGAACACCGCACGCCCGTCTCGGAGGATGCTGGCCGAGCGAACTTCCCGCTTCAGCTCCGCTGGGCTCGCCCAATCGGCGGCCTTGACTTGCCTGAACCAGGCCATCAAGGGCTCTCGTGCATCGGCATAACCGGAGCTGCGCCTGACAAAGGCCTTGAGAGTGCTCAGCGCTATGATCCTCACATGCTCAGTCTAGCATAGTCCCAATTTGGGACCAAGGCCATTCTTTGAAGTTCCCCATTTCATGCGGCCTCGGGCCGAGGAGCCGCGGGCCAGCGGGCGGCCGATACCGCTGGACGAAACCGTATGCCACGGCCGGCTCTGTTTATGAGGGCACACCCGTCAATCACGCATCCGGCGGCAGCTCGAGGAACGGATCGCGTGCCGGCACCTCGAGCCGGCCGATCTGCTTGAGGTTGCGCGTCAGCACGATGAGGCCGTGCCGCCCGGCGGTTGCGGCGATCATCAGGTCGGGCAAGGCCACCGGCTGCCGATGCGTTGCCGCACCGAGCCGCGCCACGTGCCGCGCGGTCTCGATATCGATCGGCAGCACGCGATCGCCGAAATCCGTCACGATCGCCGCCACCAGTCCGGCAATCTCGCGAGCGCGTGCCGGCTTTCCCTCGCGCCTGAGCTTGAGCACGCCGGCGTCCAGCTCCGTGATCGTTATCACCGAGAGAAATAGCGCCCTTCCATTTCTCTGCAGCCAATCGACCAGCGCCGGCGCGTGCGCATGCCGGCGGGGATCCAGCATCGAGATCACATTGGTATCGAGGAGGTACAATGTCAGTCGAGGCCGGCGCCGAGGGTGCGATCCGTCCACGGACGGTCGGTGATGCCTTCACGCAGCGCACCCGCGCGGGCGTAGCGTGCCAAGAGCTCGCCAAGTGACGAAGCAGACCGCGAAGCCGTGGCTGCCCGCCATTCCTGCTCCGACACGATCACCACCGCCTCCTTGCCGTAACGCGTCACCCGCTGCGGCTCGCCGGCAAGCGCCCGCTCGATAATGTGCGAGAAATGCGCGCGCGCCTTGTTGATCGGATATGACTTCATCTGGCCTCGAATTAGATTACAACATTTCGCTATTATGTACAACAAAACCACCGTCGATACAAGGCTGCCTGGACAGCATTCGCCGTTCGCGCTTAGATCGTATGAGTACTTCGTGCGAAGGGGGGATTGTAGCGTATGTCGACCCCTGCAACGGAGCCGCTTGCGGCTTCGCCGACCCAGCTTGTGCTCGAGCTTCCGGCGCCTGCGGCCACCGCCGAGACGCCGCTCTTGCCGGCGCGAATGATCAACGAATACGTCTACTGCCCGCGCTTGGCCTTTCTGTAGTGGGTCGACGGTGAATGGGCGGATTCCGGCGACACCGAGCAGGGGCGGCGCACCCACGTGCGCGTTGATGCCGGCGGCGGCCGCTTGCCTGCGCCGGAGGAGACGGACGACAAGCCGGATTTCGCCGCGCGCGCGGTGACGCTCGCATCCGAGCAGCTCGGCATCATCGCCAAGATGGACCTCATCGAAGGCGCGGACGGCACCGTCACCCCGGTTGACACCAAGAAGGGCAAGCGTCCGCATGTGGCCGAAGGTGCCTATGAGCCGGAACGGGTTCAGGTCTGCGCCCAGGCGCTGATATTGGAGGAGGCCGGTTATCGCGTCGCCGAAGGCGCGATCTGGTTTGCGGGCTCGCGCGAGCGCGTGCGGATCGCGCTCGACGATGCGCTGCGCGCGCGGACGCGCGAGGCGATCGCCAATCTGCGGCTCGCAGCCGCCGCCGGCCGCTTGCCGCCGCCGCTGGTCGACAGCCCGAAATGCGCCAAATGCTCGCTCGCCGGCATCTGCCTGCCGGATGAGGTCGCGTTCTTTCGCCGCGGGCTCGCGCCGCGTCCGCTTAATCCATCCGCCGACACGGCGTTGCCGCTCTATGTGCAGGAGCCGGGCGCGCGCGTGGCCAAGTCGGGCGAGACGCTGGTGATCGAGACCGAAGCGGGCAAGACCGAGGTCGCGCTCGGCGATGTCTCCGAGCTCGTGCTGCACGGACCGGTCGGCCTGACCACGCCTGCGGTCGCGGCGCTGCTGCGCGAGGAAATTCCCGTCACCTGGGCGTCCTCCGGCGGCTGGGTGCTCGGCCACACGGTATCGACCGGTCACCGCAACATCGCGATCCGCATCGCGCAATTTCGCGCCGCCTTCGACGAGCGGCGCTGCCTCGTCTTCGCCCGCAGCCTGGTGGTGGCCAAGATCCGCAACACCCGCGTCTTCCTGCGCCGGAATTTCAAGAATGGGGACGATGCCGAACGCGACGCTGTGCTCGAAGCAATGTCGCGCCTCGCCGATCGCGATGCGCATGCCGCCGGCATGGAAGAGCTGCTCGGCATCGAAGGCGAGGCCGCCGCGCGCTATTTCCGTCTGTTCACCACCATGCTCAGCGATGCCGCGCGCGATTTTCCCGCATTTGCTTTCGAGAAGCGGACGCGGCGCCCGCCGGTCGATCCCGTCAACGCCATGCTGTCGCTCGGCTACACGTTGCTCACGCGGACGTGGCTGACAGTGCTGTCCGCGGTAGGCTTCGATCCTTATCTCGGCTTCTACCACCAGCCGCGCTTCGGCCGTCCCGCATTGGCGCTCGACATGATCGAGCCTTTCCGGCCGATTCTCGCCGACTCTACCGTCATCCAGGTCATCAACAACGGCGAGATCAAGGCTGGCGACTTCGTGACCGCAGGGACGGCGGTCAATCTCAAGCCGCAGGCGCGCCGCGCTTTCATTGCCGCCTACGAGCGCCGTCTTGAGCAGGAGGTCACTCATCCGTTGTTCGGCTATCGCGTCTCCATGCGCCGCCTGCTCGAGGTGCAGGCGCGCCTCTTGGCGCGCCACCTGGACGGCGAGATCGCCGAATATCCCCATTATCTGGTCCGGTGAGCCCAATGGTCGAGGAGCGCCTCTACATCGTGACCTACGACATCTCGAACGAGCGGCGCTGGCGCCGCGTCTTCCGCCTGATGCACGGTTACGGGCATTGGCTGCAGCTGTCCGTCTTCCAATGCCGGCTCAGCGGGCGCCGGCGCGCCGAGCTCGCCCGCCGGCTCGAGGAGATCATCCACGCCCGGGAGGACCACGTGCTGATCCTCGATCTCGGCCTCGCCGACAGGGTCGACCCGCGCGTCGAAAGCCTCGGCAAGACTTCGTTCCAGAGCGTCAAGCGCGCCGCCGTCGTGATATAAAAGATTGGGGCGAGCGCGATTCGATGCGCTGTCGCTCTCGCCGTTGCCGTGCGAGCGCTCTGGTGATGCGCAAAGCGCCGGTACCGCTCGCAAGCAAGAAAATGCTTGAACATCAAGCCGCTGTTTGACATCGTCGACCGCGTGGGATGGGCAGAGCCCTGCCAGCGCGGCCCGTCTGGCCCACCGCTCGCAACTGCCGGCGCTCCATCTGCCGGAGCAACAGCTTGCGGGCAGCCAACTTTCCGCGGCATGTTTGCCGCGGCCTCATTGAAGCAAGCCGAGCACAGCCTTGACCACATCGGTGGCGCGATACTTTCCGCGGCATGTTTGCCGCGGCCTCATTGAAGCGAACCCGACGACAGCAAGAACGTGGCAGGAGTTGATACTTTCCGCGGCATGTTTGCCGCGGCCTCATTGAAGCATGGATTGCGTTGCCGCTCGCCGGCCTCCGGTTGCAACTTTCCGCGGCATGTTTGCCGCGGCCTCATTGAAGCTACCCCAATCGGATCGGAAGGCCATGTAGTATTCGGACTTTCCGCGGCATGTTTGCCGCGGCCTCATTGAAGCCTCAAAATCTCCGAACCCGGCAAAGATGTCGGATACACTTTCCGCGGCATGTTTGCCGCGGCCTCATTGAAGCCACGATGATCAGGCCATGATCGACCAGGAGCGGAGACTTTCCGCGGCATGTTTGCCGCGGCCTCATTGAAGCATGCGCTCGCCGCAGTTCAACAGCTATGCCCGAGGCACACTTTCCGCGGCATGTTTGCCGCGGCCTCATTGAAGCTTGAACAGCGCATACCATATCCTGAACGGCGTGCTGACTTTCCGCGGCATGTTTGCCGCGGCCTCATTGAAGCCAAGACGCAGATGACGCATGGGGTGAGGAGCTTGTCCACTTTCCGCGGCATGTTTGCCGCGGCCTCATTGAAGCGGCCAGCGCGCCGTTTCTTCCCCACCCCCGGTACTACTTTCCGCGGCATGTTTGCCGCGGCCTCATTGAAGCGGCGGATTGGTCGGCTTAAGCTTCTCGACCTTCGCACTTTCCGCGGCATGTTTGCCGCGGCCTCATTGAAGCGGCCTTCGGCCGGCAATCTTCCGCCAGTGGTCTCGCACTTTCCGCGGCATGTTTGCCGCGGCCTCATTGAAGCACCCAAATAACACCGCGACGCTAACCACACCACAAGGACTTTCCGCGGCATGTTTGCCGCGGCCTCATTGAAGCGCCGACATTCCGAAAGGGCATTTCGGGGCTGTGCTCACTTTCCGCGGCATGTTTGCCGCGGCCTCATTGAAGCGCTGCAAACTGGAACCCCGTCGCCGCCGTGGTGCCGCCTTTCCGCGGCATGTTTGCCGCGGCCTCATTGAAGCCATAACTGGTGGTGGAGCAGCCGGTGAAGTTCTGCCCACTTTCCGCGGCATGTTTGCCGCGGCCTCATTGAAGCAAGGGTATGCAGGACTATTCGGCGGAATCGATCAAACTTTCCGCGGCATGTTTGCCGCGGCCTCATTGAAGCGTGCCGCCAGTGATTGGGGTCGTACCAACCGCAAGAACTTTCCGCGGCATGTTTGCCGCGGCCTCATTGAAGCGGTCGTCATGGGATACGGCTTTTGAGCGCGCCAAGACTTTCCGCGGCATGTTTGCCGCGGCCTCATTGAAGCTGTTGATGTGGCCTACGTTGACGCTGACACGGGCCAGACTTTCCGCGGCATGTTTGCCGCGGCCTCATTGAAGCCCTGAATTTGCGCGGTAAACATCCCGCGCATGTCGACTTTCCGCGGCATGTTTGCCGCGGCCTCATTGAAGCTATTCGCCGAGCGATCAGGCTGCGCTCGGCCGCCGGACTTTCCGCGGCATGTTTGCCGCGGCCTCATTGAAGCGACGACGACCCACAAGACCCCGGCGGAGCGACCCAATACTTTCCGCGGCATGTTTGCCGCGGCCTCATTGAAGCCCTGCCGCGATCAGGTGGGCCCCAATGACCCGCTTACTTTCCGCGGCATGTTTGCCGCGGCCTCATTGAAGCAACTTGCCAACGACTGGAACGACATCGAGGCGGGGGCCACTTTCCGCGGCATGTTTGCCGCGGCCTCATTGAAGCGGCGCCACAACCCCGTCATAGGTGCCGCTGGCGACATACTTTCCGCGGCATGTTTGCCGCGGCCTCATTGAAGCGCACACACGGAGGGGTGCTCCAGAACACGCCGGTCCCACTTTCCGCGGCATGTTTGCCGCGGCCTCATTGAAGCGATGAGATCCCGGTCGCGGATGAGACGTTCGCGCTACTTTCCGCGGCATGTTTGCCGCGGCCTCATTGAAGCGCGCTTGCCATTCTTGCAGGCCAAGCAGATGCGCAAACTTTCCGCGGCATGTTTGCCGCGGCCTCATTGAAGCTTCTTCGACACCAACGTCAACATGGGGACGCATCGCGACTTTCCGCGGCATGTTTGCCGCGGCCTCATTGAAGCCCTCTCCATCAACAACGTCGATTTCACGGCCGTCATGACTTTCCGCGGCATGTTTGCCGCGGCCTCATTGAAGCCGGCGAATTGGCCAGAAGATACCGAATGGCCAATCGAACTTTCCGCGGCATGTTTGCCGCGGCCTCATTGAAGCATAGCGGCAACAATAATGAGATTGCTCCGACGCTGGACTTTCCGCGGCATGTTTGCCGCGGCCTCATTGAAGCATCACTTCGAGCACCAATCTCCTGCCGACGCTCGATACTTTCCGCGGCATGTTTGCCGCGGCCTCATTGAAGCGCGTGCCGACGCTGCGCCAGGTTCCCCATAAAGAGAGACTTTCCGCGGCATGTTTGCCGCGGCCTCATTGAAGCCCAAAGGCGCCACACTTCCTTTGCAGGAAGCCCCACCAACTTTCCGCGGCATGTTTGCCGCGGCCTCATTGAAGCTAGTTGTTGGTGAGCTGCAGGCCGGAGACCGTGCCGGACTTTCCGCGGCATGTTTGCCGCGGCCTCATTGAAGCATCTCGCGCACGGTCATGCCGAGATGCGGTGATGTTACTTTCCGCGGCATGTTTGCCGCGGCCTCATTGAAGCGGACAATGATTTTTTGGCCATGAGCTCCTCAAATCAACTTTCCGCGGCATGTTTGCCGCGGCCTCATTGAAGCCGCGCGGCCTGAGGCTTGGATCGTCATCAGCTGTCACTTTCCGCGGCATGTTTGCCGCGGCCTCATTGAAGCGACACACGCGATCGAGAAGGAGTGGTTCACCTATCACTTTCCGCGGCATGTTTGCCGCGGCCTCATTGAAGCTGGCAATGGCGCTGCAGATTGCTGCCGCTGCCGAGCATCTTTCCGCGGCATGTTTGCCGCGGCCTCATTGAAGCTGCGGAAACTGCGTCATCGCGAACACGTCGACAACGGAGACTTTCCGCGGCATGTTTGCCGCGGCCTCATTGAAGCGCCCGCAGTCTCGCGCGACCACAGGAGCTCGGAAAGACTTTCCGCGGCATGTTTGCCGCGGCCTCATTGAAGCTGCGCTCGATTGCGA
>Ga0209062_1001665_pt1 | contig 36299 bp, 31 predicted proteins | sample Coa_R2_2_FD_187158 | JGI IMG/M metagenome (GOLD analysis project Ga0209062, IMG submission 187158) | Surface soil microbial communities from Centralia Pennsylvania, which are recovering from an underground coalmine fire - Coalmine... | ecosystem: Environmental > Terrestrial > Soil > Unclassified...
CTCGACCGGATACGGCGAGGAGTTCGGCAACATCATTCACACGCACTATCCCGGCGACGATTTCAAGGATCTGATGATCGGCGTGGACAAGATGATCGAGAAAGGCTACATCGACCCCAAGAAACTATGCGTAACCGGCGGCAGCGGCGGCGGGCTGCTCACCGCCTGGACCATCGGCCATACGGATCGTTTCGCGGCCGCCGTTTCGCAGTATCCGGTGACGGATTGGACCACGCAGGCCGGCACCGCCGACGGAGGATACACGCATTCGGCGCTGTGGATGAAGACGTTCCCCTGGGACAATCCGCAGCAGTTCATCGAGCATTCGCCGATTTACTTCGCCAAGAATTTCAAAACGCCGACCATGGTGATCACCGGAGAATCCGATCGCCGCACGCCCATCGCCGAAAGCGAAGAGCTGTACTTCGCCTTGAAGGCGCAGAAAGTCCCGGCGGTTCTGGTGCGCGTTCCCCGCGAATTTCATGGGATTCATGTCTATGACAGCCATTACATCGAAAAAATCGAATATATCCTGGCCTGGATGGAGAAGTGGACCAAGTGAGTGAGCGAAGCGAGCTGCGGCGCTATCCCAATCGCGGGTCGCACGATCCGGAGGTGATTCACAAAATTCTGGACGAAGGTTTTCTCGCGCACGTCGGATTCAACGTGAACGGGCAGCCGTTCGTGATCCCGACGCTTTACGGGCGCGCCGGGGACCGGCTGTTCTTGCACGGATCGGCCGCGAGCCGGATGCTGAAGGAGCTCGATCGCGGCCTTCCGGCTTGCGTGAATGTCGCGATCGTGGATGCCTTGGTGCTCGCGCGCTCCGGCTTTCATTCCTCGATCAATTACCGGTCCGTGGTTGCGTTCGGTACGGCGAAAAAAATCCGGAACGACGAAGATAAAGCGGCCGCGCTGAAGACGATCAGCGAGCACGTGATGCCTTCCCGCTGGCGGGAGATTCGAGGGCCATCGGAAAAAGAACTGAAGGCAACCGCGGTTCTGGAATTCGCCATCGAGGAAGCCTCGGCGAAAATACGGAGCGGTCCGCCACTTGATGATGAGCCGGATTACGAGCTGCCGGTTTGGGCGGGCCTGCTTCCGATGAAATTCAGTCCCGGCGAGCCGGTGGCGGATCCGCGGCTGCCGGCGGCGATCGAAGTGCCCGAATACGTTCAGCGATACCGGAGATCGTAGCGCCGGGCCGAAAACTCAGGCGATGTGCGCGCCGGTGGTCATGACGTACACAGAATACAGCGACTCGCTTGCGGCCATGAATAAGCGATTGCGCTTGATTCCACCGAAGCAAACGTTCGCGCAGGTCTCCGGCAGCCGGATCATGCCGATGCGTTCGGCGTTGGCGGTCCAGATCTGCACGCCGGGACGCGCGCCGCACCACAAATTGCCGTCGGCATCGCAGCGGATACCATCGGCGATGGTCGGCTCGCCGGTGCCGGGGATATCGAATTGCGCGAAGCGCTTTCCGTTGCGAACTTTGGCGCCATCCAGATCGAACACTTTAATATCGCGTGGCGCGCCGGTGTCACAGATATAAACCTTCTTATAATCCGGCGAAAAGCAGATGCCGTTGGGCTGTTCGAACTCGTCGCTGACAATGGTGATCTGGCCGGACTTGCCATCGACGCGATAGGCCGCCGTCTTCAATTCCGAATTCGCCTTGAAGCCTTCGTAGTTGCCGCCGATGCCGTAGGTCGGGTCGGTGAACCAGATGCTTCCGTCGGGATGGACCACAATATCGTTGGGCGAATTGAAACGCTTGCCTTCGAAGCGCTCGGCCACGGCGGTTACGGTTCCATTGTATTCATAGCGCGCAACGCGGCGTCCGGCATGCTCGCAGGAAAGCTGGCGGCCCTCGAAATCGAAGGTGTTGCCGTTGCTATAGCCGCTCGGATTGCGAAATTCGCTCACGCGCGAATCTTCCTCAAGGAAGCGCATCTGCCGGTTATTTGGAATGTCGCTCCAGACCAGGTACCGGCCGACTCCGTTCCAGGCCGGACCCTCAGCCCAAAGCGTACCGAAGTAGTGCCGGCGGATGACGGTATTGCCGACCATGTATTTCCGGAATCGCCGGTCAAGAGCGATGACGTCGGGATCGGGATAAACGAACGGCTGCGGATCGGCCCAGTTACGGGGCGCCGGCGTGGGCGAGATATTCTGTTGCTGCGCGGCGGCCAAGCCTGCAAATCCGCTCGCGAAAGAAGCAGCCAGGAATTTTCTGCGGTGCATAAGGATAAGGTATACCGCAGTTCGGATCGGCCGCGGGGACGATGCTGTAAATGTACGTCAGCCGGCCGCGGTATCGCTCGCCACCGGCAAATGGGGAGCCAGCCACTTGAGCACTTCCGACTTCGGCATTGCGCCGACGCGCTGATCGACCACTTTACCGTTTTTAAAAAGCAGCAGCGTCGGGATTCCACGCACCTGATAACGCATGCCCGTGGCGGGGTTATCGTCGGTGTTCAGTTTGCCGACCTTCAATCTCCCCTGGTACTCCGTCGCCAAAGCGTCGACGGTAGGAGCCATCGCCTTGCAGGGACCGCACCATGGGGCCCAGAAGTCCACCAAGACGGGGACATCGGATTGCAAAACTTCCTGATCCCAGGAGCTGTCGCTGAAGTTCAAGGTGTGATCGCCAGCCATAAAATATGTTTTCCTCTTTTCCGTTTTGTCTTTAATGATGCTTGAAAGCAAACATAAGATGCAACTCAACCGCTAGAATGAAACGAGCATGCACCGCTATCTTCTCCACAATGATCAGGTTCGCGACGCTGGCGAACTGTTTCTTTCACCTGGCCAGGTGGGCCTGCTCAACGGCTGGGGCGTTTTTTCGACCATCCGCGTCTACGACCGCGTGATGTTCGCCTGGGAGCGGCACTTTGCCCGGATGAGGCGCGATGCGGCGCTGATGCGCGTCCCGTTCCCGCAGGATTCGGCGTGGCTGGAAGAAAGACTTTATCGCCTGATCGACGCCAATAAAGCCTTCGAATCGACGCTGCGGGTCGCGGTGGTGCGCAATCGCGGCGGCATGTGGGAAGGTCCGGCGGTGACGCGTGATTTCGACCTGATCGCGTTCACCGCCGATGTCAACAATTGGGGCGGCGGCGTGAAGCTCGGCATCGTGCCCAATGCTCGCTACGCCGCCAACGAATTCGCAGGCGTGAAATATCTGTCGTGGTCGCCGAATCTGACCTGGTATGAGCGCGCGCACGAGCAGGGGCTCGACGAAGTGATCCTGCTGAACGAGCGGGGCGAGCTTTCCGAATGCACCTCGGCCAACATTTTTCTGGCGTTCGGCGATGAGGTGCGGACGCCGCCGCTAAATTCCGGATGCCTGCCCGGCGTGACGCGAATGCTGCTGCTCGAAGAGATCCACATTGACGGCGCGCGCGTGGTCGAAAAGACGCTTTTTCCGGCGGATCTGGAACAGGCCGATGAGGTTTTTATCAGTTCCAGCACGCGGGAACTTCTTCCGGTTTTGTCTGTGGAAGGCTTAAAAATCCGGCGTGGAGAGCGCGTGAAAAACCTGCTTCAGGCGGCTTTCTCCGATTACATTGCGAGCTATACGGCGGCTCGCAAAAAAACTTTGACAATTAACGTAACACGTTGACGCCGGGAATCGTTATACTTTTAAGCAATCTTTAAATGCAGCTCGCCTGCCCACAGTGCGGAACAAGAGATATACGTGTATCTCACAAGCGAAGCTTCGGCGAATATTGCAGGGCAATTTTTGGAATATATCCGCTGCGCTGCCGCCGCTGCCGCGCGCGCTGGGAAACCAGCGTCTGGTTTGATGGCGCGTGGAAATTCGCGCGCTGCCCGCGCTGCTATCGGCAGGACCTGACTACGTGGAGCGAGCAGTATTACCATCCGCCGTTCTGGACGCGGCTGATTCTCCGGCTCGGCGCGACCCCGTACCGCTGCGCGCCGTGCCGCTGCAACTTCGCGAGCTTTCGCCCTTGCCGGGACCGGATGTCGTGGCGAAAGGCCACGGCGGAAACCTCTCAGGCCGAGAAGTAATTCACGCATTCAGGCGGATTATACGGCCGGAGAAGCTTCGGGCTGGACCTGCGGGGTTTTTCCGCGAAACGCTTCCCAGCGGACGCGCACGCGGTCGAGATAAAGATAAACCACCGGCGTGGTATAGAGCGTCAGGGCCTGGCTGAACAGCAAGCCGCCCACGATCGCCATCCCCAGCGGCCGGCGCATCTCGGCGCCTTCGCCGTGCCCCAGCGCCAAAGGCAGACCGCCCAGCAGCGCGGCCATAGTGGTCATGGTGATCGGGCGGAAGCGGAGCACCGCGGCCTGATAGATGGCCTGTTTGGGCGAAAGGCCCTCGTGGCGCTCGGCTTGAATCGCGAAATCGATCATCATAATGGCGTTTTTCTTCACGATGCCGATCAGCAGAATGATCCCGATGAGCGAAACGACGTTCAGCTCGTTATGCGTGAGCATGAGGGCCAGCAGAGCGCCGACGCCGGCCGAGGGCAGCGTGGAAAGAATCGTCAACGGATGGATGAGGCTCTCATAGAGAACGCCCAGCACGATGTATACAGTGACGAGGGCGGCGGCGATAAGCACCGGTTCGCTTGAAAGCGCGTCCTGGTAAGCCTGGGCGGTTCCCATGAAGCTGCCGTGGATCGAAGACGGCAAGCCGATCTCCCGTTCGGCGGCCTCGATCGCTGGAACGGCGCTGCTGAGCGAGGTGCCGACGGGCAGGTTAAACGAGATCGTAACGGAAGGAAACTGCCCGTCGTGATTCACGGAAAGCGCGGTATTGCTCGGAGCGTACTTGGTAAACGCGCTAAGCGGAACCTGTTGGCCATTGTTGCCCTGGACGTAAAGATAGCGCAGGCCCTCGGGATTCTGCCAGAAAGACGGATTCACCTCCATGACGACGTGGTATTGATTCAATTGCGTATACATTACCGAGACCTGGCGTTGTCCAAAAGCGTCGTATAGTGTGTCGTCGATGGACTGTGCCGAAATACCCATGCGTCCGGCGGTGGCGCGGTCGATTTGCAGGCTCGCTTCCAAGCCGCGATCCTGCTGATCGCTGTTGACATCGGCAAGCTGCGGGAGCAGGCGCAGCCGCGCGTAGACCTTGGGCGCCCACTCGTTGAGGTCGGCCACGCTGTCGGATTGCAGGGTGTACTGATACTGCGCCCCGGTGGAATGGCCCCCGATGCGCAAATCCTGCACCGATTGCAGATACAGACTGACGCCGGGCACCCGCGCCAGCTTCGGCCGCAATCGCGCAATGACTTCATCGGAGCTGACGCCGCGTTCGGCGAGCGGCTTGAGAGAAATGTTCATTTTTCCCTGATTCAGCGCCGATCCTCCGCCGCCGCCCCCACCGCCGCCGACATAGGCATTCAGCGTTTCTACAGCCGGGTCCTGCTCGACAATTTCAATCAGCCTCTTCACGTGCTCGCGCATGGCCTGGAAAGAAGTGGCCTGATCGGCGAGGATGGTGCCGGAAAGCCGGCCGACATCCTGCTGCGGGAAAAATCCTTTGGGAACCCGAATGTACAAAAATACACTGAGGGCAACCGTGGCGAGCGTGATCGCCAGCGTGACCGGCTGATGATCCAGCACCCAGCCGAGGGATTTCGAATAGCCCCGGCGCAGCATCTCCACCGCGCCCCCGCTCAGACGGTAAAAAATATTGTGCTGCCGATCTTCCCCGGCGCCGGTGAACCGCGCGCACATCATCGGGGTCATGGTCAGCGAAATGGCGAGCGATAAGGCGATGGCTACCGACAAAGTGATGGCAAATTCGCGGAACAGGCGCCCGACGATTCCCGGCATCAGCAGAATCGGGATAAAAACCGCGATGAGCGAGATGGTGATCGACAGCACGGTGAATCCGATTTCCGACGACCCCTTGAGCGCCGCTTTGAGGGGAGTCATCCCGTGCTCGGTATGCCGCGTGATGTTTTCGATGACCACGATGGCGTCGTCCACGACAAATCCCGTGGCAATGGTGAGCGCCATCAGCGACAGATTATCGACGCTGTAACCGAACAGGTAGAGCACGCCGAAGGTGCCCACCAGGGAAACCGGCACCGAAATGGCCGGAATCAGCGTAGTGCGCACGCTGCGCAGAAAAATAAAAACCACCATGATCACCAGGCCCATGGAAATCGACATGGTGCGCTGTACGTCGCGGACAGAGGCGCGAATCGTGGTGGTGCGATCCATCAAAACCTTCATTTCAATCGGCGCCGGGATGGAGGCTTGCAGCATGGGAAGAATCGCCCGCACGGCCTCAACGGTCTGGACGATGTTTGCGCCCGGCTGGCGGAATATGTAGATCACCACCGCGGGCTTGTCATCCACGAATCCGATGTTGCGCACGTCCTCCACCGAATCCTCGACCGTCGCGATTTCGGAAAGCGTGACCGGAGCGCCATTGCGATAGGCGACAATCAGCGGCGCGTAGTCTTTTGCTTTCAGGAGCTGATCGGTGGCCGTAATGGTCCAGGATTGGTTTTGATCGTTGAACGAGCCCTTGGGGCTGTTCACATTCGCGGTCTCTAAAACCCGCCGGACGTCTTCGAGGCCGATGCCCATCTGATTGAGCTGCGTCGGATTGACTTCCACGCGCACTCCCGGCAAGGCGCTGCCGCCGACAAAAACCTGCCCGACGCCGTGAACCTGCGAAATCCGCTGCTGAAGGATGGTGGAAGCGGCATCATACATCTGCCCGGCGGGCACGGTGGTCGAAACCAGGCCGAGCATCAGGATCGGCGCATCGGCCGGATTTACTTTGCGCCAATAAGGATTTCTCGGAAGATTGGGCGGGAGCTGGCCGCGCGCCGCATTGATGGCGGCCTGCACGTCGCGCGCGGCGGCGTCGATGTTGCGGTTGAGGTCGAATTGCAGCGTGATCCCGGTCGAACCGAGCGTGCTGGTCGAAGTCATTTCATTTACGCCGGCAATGCGGCCGAACTGCCGTTCAAGCGGCGTGGCCACCGACGACGCCATGGTCTCCGGACTCGCGCCGGGAAGGCCCGTATTAATCGAAATCGAGGGAAAATCCACCTGCGGCAGCGGCGCGACCGGCAGGAAATTATAAGCCACCGCGCCGGCCATCCCGATGGCAACCGTAAGCAGAGTGGTCGCCACGGGCCGGTGGATAAAAGGAGCGGAAATGCTCATGGGCGGCGAACCGAGCTTCAGAGTAACACCCAAGCTCCTTCAAATTCCACTGCTTAATGGCTAATGCGGCAATCGGCCATTTGTGCTAATCCTTCAATCTTTGAGGAGCTTAGGCCATTGGATTCGCTGATTGTTTTCGACATGGATGGAGTGCTGGCGGATGTGACCGAATCCTACCGCGAAGCGGTCGTGCAAACCGTAAAACGCTTCACGGGGCAGACGATCTCACGCGATCTGATCCAGCAATACAAAAATCAGGGCGGGTGGAATAACGATTGGGCGCTATCGCAAAAAATCGCGGCGGATCTGGGAGTTGCCGTCGATTACGGCGAATTGGTCGATTATTTCAATGCGATTTTTTTGGGACGCGGCAACGGCGGTCTGATTGAACGCGAAACGTGGTTGCCGCGGCCCGGATTGCTCGAGCGCATTTCAAAGAAATACGGCATGGCGATCTTCACCGGTCGCCTGCGCCATGAGGCGGGCATTTCGCTGCGCCGCTTCGCGAGCCGGCTGCAATTCGACCCCATTGTTTGCGCCGATGATGTCGCGCGCGGCAAGCCGGCGCCGGACGGTCTGCTCGCCATCCGGAAGAAACGACCGGGATGCAAAATGCTTTTTGTCGGCGACACGGTGGACGACGCGCGATCGGCCGGCGCCGCGGGCGTGCCATTTATCGGGATCGCCTCGCGGGCGCATTCCCGGCGCGAGGACCTGATCCGCCTGTTCGAGCAGGAGCGCGCCATCGCCATCCTTGACAACGTCAATGAGATCGAAAAGCTGCTTGATTTTCAGGAAAATCGATGTGGATACTGAAATCCTTGCAGGATTCAGCGCAGCGCCAGCTCCACGATCGACTCAATGTGAAACGTCTGCGGGAACAGATCGATTAGCGTGATGCGTTCGATCTGATACTCCCCAAGCGCCGACAGATCGCGCGCCAGCGTCGCCGGATCGCACGAAACGATTGTAATTTGAGGCGGCTTCAATCGCGCCAGACTCGCGGTCACCGATTTTCCCAGTCCCGCACGCGGCGGATCGGCTAAAACAAAATCCGGCGCGCGATCGAGCTTCGCCAGAAAATCTTCGACGCGCGACTGCGCGACTTCAATCTTCAAGCCCCCGCGATTCGCGTTAAATTCCAGATCGCGGACCGCGCTCAATCCGGCTTCGACCGCGATCACGGAATCGAACCGCCGGGCCAGGGGCAGCGCGAACAGACCCACTCCAGAATAAAGATCAAGCGCCGATTTTCCCCGCGCCCGCGAAAGCGCGCGCTCCACCATCGCCTCCAGCAGAAAACGATTCACCTGAAAAAATGACCGCGGGCTGACGCGAAATTCTCCATAATCGAGCGCCACGACGGATTCAAACCAGTCGTAGAAGGCGCGCGCCACCGGGCGCTCCGATTCGAGCACATTCAATTGAACGTCCCGCTCATTGGTGAAGACTTCAATCGAGTTCACGAATCGCGGAAAGCGCGGGTCTGGCAGCCGCTCGCGAATTTGAGCCAGCACGGCATTCACCCGCGGCGAAGAGATCGGGCAGTCGCCCTCCACCGCGACCAGCTCGTGGGAGCGCGCCGCCAGGTACCCGATTTTCCCGCCGGCAATGCGAAACTGGCTGCGATTGCGGTATCCGAGCCCGGGACCGCTGATGGTTTCGATCTCGCCGGCGTAATCGATCTTTCCCACGCGCCGGATCTGTTCCCGCAGAATCTCCACTTTTCGCGCGAGCTGGTATTCGTACGGCGCGTGCTGGTAATGGCAGCCGCCGCATCGCCCGAAGACCGGACACGGCGGCTCGACGCGGTCCGGCGACGGCTCGACCACTTCGATCAGGTCCGCGTGGACGCCGCCTACATCTTCGATCCGCGCCCGCTCGCCGGGCAGAACGAAGGGAGCAAACACCACCCGTCCATCGATTCGCGCCAGGCCCTCGCCCCCGTACACCCACTTTTCAACGCCTACATCGTTTACGATAAAAATTCCTCCACCTTCCATGAAAGCACGAGTCTTCTCCGGCATTCAGCCCACCGGCAGCCCGCATATTGGAAATTATCTCGGCGCGCTCAAAAACTGGGCCAAGATTCAATACGATTACGAAAGCATCTACTGCATCGTCGACCTGCACGCGATCACGCTTTATCAGGACCCCAAGGAGCTGCGCCAAAAAATCCAGGAGCTCGCCGGAATGCTGCTGGCGATCGGCATCGACCCGGCGCATTCTTCGCTGGTGGTTCAATCCGCGATTCCCGCGCATGTCGAGCTGGCCTGGATGCTCACCTGCGTCACTCCGGTCGGCTGGCTCGAGCGCATGACGCAGTATAAGGCCAAATCCGCGGCGCAGGAAACGATCGGCGACGGAATTTTGCAGTATCCGGTGCTGATGGCCGCCGACATTTTGCTGTATGACGCCAAGGTGGTGCCGGTGGGCGACGATCAAACGCAGCACGTCGAGCTCACGCGCGACATCGCCCAGCGCTTTAATTCTCTGTACGGTGAGACGTTTGTAATGCCGGAAACGCGGCTGCCCTCGGTCGGCGCGCGAATCATGGGACTGGACGAGCCCGAAAAGAAAATGAGCAAATCCGTGATAGGCAGCGGCCACGCCGTAAGCCTCCTTGATCCGCCGGATCTGATCCGCAAAAAGGTCCTGCGCGCGACCACCGATTCCAATCCCGCCGTGGATTTCGACCGGCTCGGCCCGGGCGTCGCCAATCTGCTAACCATTTTCCAGGCATTCAGCGAATGGAGCGACGCGCGCGTTCGCCAGCATTTCGCCGGCATGCGCTACGGCGAGCTAAAAAAACAAGTCGCCGACGTGATCGTCGCCGCGCTGGAGCCGATTCAAAAGCGCTATCACGAAATTATGGACGAAGCCACCTACGTCGCGCGAGTGCTCGAGGAAAGCGCGCGGCGCATCACGCCCATCGCCAACGCGACGGTTGAAAAGGCCAAACGGGCGATGGGCCTCTACACGCCGGATTAGGAGGCCGGAAGCTCCCGGCGAAGCTGCCTATTCGTGACTAGGCGGCAAACTCATCGGTGTTGACATTGTCAACGGCGCAAAACGAGAGCCGTGCGGAGCAGTGTAACTTCCACTCGATTCTCACCGTTTCGTAATGCCCGCGCCAGGGGCATGAATCCCGTGCACCAGAAAAACAATGCCAGTTCCGGGCGAGCGAGGACGAAGAAACCGTCCGCGTCTGTTTCCGCGTAATTCAGGTCCGCACCCATCACGAGCACGCCTTCAACCGGCGCTCCATCGGGCGTGCGAACCGTCCCGGCGACCGCCACTAGACCGCCTTTGAACCGGCCGCGGCCACAATCAGCGAAATAATGTTCCAGGCCACCACCAGCGCGAAAAAAATGTTGATCCGGACCAGCAGCCTCTGCCGCCCGCGCCGCCATGCATAGATCCCCAATGCAATCGCCCCGATCTTCACCGCCAGCAGGCCGCCCAGCGGATACGGCGCGTAACGCAGCGCCAGATTCACCAGTGGATTCCCCTCGCGAACTCCATTCATCAGGAAGGCGATCGTGGTCATGAAATCCAAAAATTGCAGGTAGGAGTATTGAATGAAGAGTTGGTTCACGCGAAACAGTGCCCTATTTAAACTAAAGCAAAAGCCTTAGTCGTGTAAATAGGACTTTGGCGCAGTACTTGTCGAAAGTTCGTTCTGGTACTTTTGTAGTTCAGGTTATCTGACGCATAGGCCTGGGGCTAGCGAAAACTTTTCAGGATTGCGTTGGCTCGATTTTCGGCTTGCCTGGCTTCTTTGTTCTTGTGCATCCGCTTCAGGACGCCGGAATAAACCGAAATGGTTCGCGCGACCTCCGGATGGCTCGCTCCGAACACGCGCTGCTCGGCCGCAATGACTTCCTCGAAGATCCTGGTCGATTCGCGAAGATTCCCTGCGATCGCTTCGAAGGCTGCCTGATTGGCGCGAATTTGAAGCAACGGTGGAAGCTCGCTCTGGAGGTTATCCATAATCCGGACGGCGCGCGCCAAAAACGGCTCGCCCTGCGACGCCCGCCTCTGCGCTGCCATTTCCGCGAAGAGATTATCCAAAACGGCGGCGACCATGGGATTGTTCGGACCCAACGCCCGCTCGAAGGCGGGAAGCGCGCGCCGGAGATCCCGCTCCGCCTTCTGGTATTGGTGCTGGGAATCTTCCAGAGTTGCAATGCTGTTGCTGATGCGTGCGGCCTCAATGGAATCGGCGCCCTTGGTCTTTTCATAGAGCGAGAGCGACCGGCGCAGCACCGGCTCAGCCCGCGCCGGTTGATGCAGGGACATTAGGGCCAATCCGATTTCACCCAGCGCCTCCGCAATTCGGGCATCATCGCCGGCGAATTCATCCATCCAAAGCGCCCTCCGTAGAAGAGCGTAGGCCTCGTCCGGCCGCCCCTCGACAAGAACGATGGAACCCAGGCTCTCGAACGCATCCGCGATCGACAAATCATTTTCCGGCAAATTTTTCTGGCGCACTTCGAGCGCGCGGCGCCCGAGTCGCTCCGCCGCATTATAATCCCCCTGCTGCTCGCGCATTTTCGCCAGATGGATCAGTGTGGCCGCAAACCGCGGATCGTTCTCGGCAAGCGGCTCGAGCAAAGCGCGAAATTGCGCTTCCGCCTCCGCATACCGGAACTGGTCGGCGGCCGCCAGCGCGGCGCGATTCCGCTTCTCCCAATTCGCGTCGGAAGAGTCCAAAGACACAAAAACGGTTGCAATCGTGAAAATCACCCATGCGTTCATATTGAGGACAGAATGGACTTGATTTGAGAGCGCAACAAGTGTAATCCCGTAGCAAAAAACATCTACCGGATTCTTACCGGGACGGAACAAACGGCCGGCGGTTTCGTACGTCTGATTGGTAAGGTCCCGCGAGATGACAACGTCGGTAACTATTGCGCCGTGCTTCGGTATTACCAACGGCGTGATCGAGCGTGAAAACGTCCAACAGGAACTGTCGCGGATCCTCGCAAGCAGTTGCTTCCGGAAGTGCGTTCAGCTTTCGCGTTTTTTGCGGTTCGCGGTGAACGAAGCTCTGGCCGGTTCCAATGGGGTTTCGAAGGAAACGTTAATCGGCGTTGAAATTTTCGGGCGCGCGCCCGATTACGACCCCTCCATCGATCCTGTGGTGCGCGTCGAGGCGCGGCGCCTGCGAATGAAGCTCGCCGAGTATTATGAGACCGAAGGCCGCGAGCACACCCTCCGGATCAAGCTGCCGAAGGGCGGCTACCTTCCGGTATTTGAAAAGCAGCCGGGCCGGGCCGCCGCGCCGCGAACCATCGCCGTGCTCCCCTTCGCCGACCACAGCGCCGACCAGACGCTCAGCGCTCTATCCGACGGCCTCACCACCCGTCTCATCGCGCGCCTGGCTTCACAAAGCGGTCTGCGCCTGGCCTCCATCACCTCCGTGTTCCGCTTTAAGCAGCGCGGCGCGGATCCGCGGTTCCTGGGCAGCCAACTGAATGCCGAATGGCTCGTCGAAGGAAGCCTGCGCAAAGCCGGGCGGCGCTTCCGCTGCGACACCCAATTGATCTGCTCCGCCGACGGCCTGCACCTTTGGGCCGGATCTTTCGATTGCGGTTCGCGCAACGTGTTTGCGATTGAAGACGTCTTCGCCGCCAACATCGCCGCCGGAATCGGCGGAGTACTGAAGCATTGCTAAACCCGGCCGGTCTGCCGTGCGCCACCCGCCAGCGCGCGCACTAATCCCTCCATCGTATGCGGCCGAGCCTCTGCCGTCACCTCCAGCCCGTTTTCCCGCGCCGTCGCCGACGTTACGGGTCCAATGGAAGCGATCTTTACGCCGGCCAGCGCCTCTTTTCCCGCCACCGATAAAAAATTTGTGACCGTGGAGGAACTGGTAAATGTGATCCAGTCCGGACGCCGCGCCATTACCTCGCGCGCACGCCCCGCGGCATCCTCCGGAATGACGGTTCGATACGCCTCCACCACGTCCACGATGGCTCCACGGCGTTTCAGCTCCACCGGAATCAGGTCGCGAGCCACCGCCGCGCGCGGCAAAAGAATTCTGCGCCATCTTAAATCTTCGCCTTCGAACGCCTTCACCAGCGTTTCGGCGACGTATTCCTCCGGCATCTTGTCGACTTTGAGATGCAGCGCCTCGACCGCGGCGCGCGTTGCCGGACCGATGGCGCAAATCCTCGCCTTCAGCGCGCGCAGGTCCCGCCAAGACCGGTCCAGCCGCTTCATGAAAAAGCGAACGCCGTTGACGCTCGTGAAAATCAGCCAGTCATAAGACTCCAGATTTTTAATTGCCCCATCGAGAGGCGCCGGATCTTCCGCTTCGCGAATCTCAATCAGCGGCAGCAGCAGCGCTTCGCCGCCCAGCTCCTCGATCGGCTCGGCCAGTTCCGCCGCCTGCTGCCGGTCACGCGTCACCACGATTTTTTTTCCGAACAGCGGCAATTTTTCATACCAGTTGAACCGCTCGCGCAAGGCGACGACCTCGCCGATCACGATAGTGGCCGGGGGTTTCATTCCCGCATCGGCGATTCGCGAGGCCAGATCCTCAAGCGTCCCGGCGATGGTCTGCTGATCCGGGCGCGTCGCCCAGCGCACCGCCATGGCCGGCGTCGCGGGCGACCGCCCGTGCCGGATCAGCTCTCGCGCGATCGCCGGGAAGTTCACCAGCCCCATAAACAGCACGATCGTCTCCGCGGCGCCCACGCGCGACCAGTCAATCGCGCCCACATCGTGTCCGGTGACGAACGTCACCGCCGAGGTGTGCTCGCGATGCGTGAGCGGAACACCGGTGTAGGCGGCGATTCCAAGCGGTGTGGTTACGCCCGGCACGATTTCGAACGGAATCCCGGCGGCGGCGAGCGCCTCCATCTCTTCCCCGCCCCGGCCGAAGATAAACGGATCGCCGCCCTTCAGCCGCACCACGATTTTTCCCGCGCGCGCCCGCTCAACGAGCATCGCCGAAATTTCTTCCTGCGAAAATTCGTGAGCCGAGCGTTTCTTTCCGACGTAAACGCGTTCGGCTTCCGGCGGCGCCAGATCGAGCAGCCGCTCGCTTGCCAGATGATCGTAAAGGATCGCGCCGGCGCGCTCCAGGATCTTGCGGCCCTTCACCGTGATTAATCCCGGATCGCCCGGACCCGCGCCCACCAGATAAACTTTCATAGTTTCGGGAGGGCGGCTCCGCCCGGATTCCGAAAATTCATGCCGCGTACACGTCACTGAGGATCTTTTCCGCGCCGCGAGCGAGCAGATCCCGAGCCAGCGCGACCCCGGTCTGTTGAGGATCCTCTCCGGATTGTTCGCCGCAAATCATCTTCGCTCCATCGGGCGAAGCGACGATCGCGCGCAGGTGAATCACGCGCCCCTCCACCCGCGCATACGCGCCGATCGGCACCTGACAGCCGCCGCCCAACGTCCGCAGCAGCTCCCGCTCGGCTGTCACCGCGATTCGCGACGCGGGGTGATCCAAATTCCCGACGATGTGCTGCGCCTGGCCGCCATCGTTCCGCGTTTCGATGGCCAGCGCGCCCTGCCCCGCCGCCGGGCACATCACCTCCACCGGCAGCATCTCCGTAATCCGCTCCCTCCATCCGAGCCGGCGCAAGCCCGCCGCCGCCAGCACGACCGAATCGTATTGCCCTTCGTCCAGTTTGCGCAAGCGCGTATCGACGTTTCCTCGCAGCGTTTCGACCTTCAACCCGCGGCCCATCGCGTGAAGTTGCGCCGCGCGCCGCAGCGAGCTGGTCCCCACGCGCGCCCCCTCGGCCAGCGGCTTGCCGCACAGCGCGTCGCGCGGGTCCTCGCGTTCCGGAATCGCCGAAAGCGTCAATCCCTCCGGCAGCTCCGAAGGAAGATCTTTCAAGCTGTGCACCGCGGCATCGATCGATCCCGCGATCAGCGCCTCTTCAATTTCTTTGGTGAACAAGCCTTTTCCGCCGGCCTTCGCCAGCGGGACGCCGGTGATCTTGTCGCCCGTTGTCTTGATAATCTCGATGCGGCTCTCCACGCCCATCGCGGCGAGCCGCGAAACGATATGCCGGGCCTGCCACAACGCCAACGCCGAACCACGCGATCCGAGGATGATCATTCTGAATCCGCCGTCAGGCGTCTCCCAATCTGAACAGCCTGCGGATCACGCTTGCCAGGTGAATGCCGCTTGAATCCGCCGCCTGCCTGCGCAGCTCCGTGATCGGCCCGTGCGCGACTTTATTCACGATCCCTCGCGCGATAGCCTGCACCGCTTCTTCCTGCTGCGGCGTAAGCTCGCCCAGCCGGCCGCGCTGCCGTTCGATCTCCGCCGCCGCCAGCGCCGAAAGCTGCTCCTGCAAACTGATGATGGTCGGCGTCACCTCGCGCGTCTTCAGGCGCAGCATCATGCGCTCGACTTCTTCGCGAATGATCTCTTCGGCCTCCGCCGCCACGTCGATCCGCCCCTGAAGATTCGTCTGGACCACTTTATCCAGGTCGTCGATATCGTATAAAAACACGCTTTCAAGCTCATTCACCGACGGCTCGATATTGCGCGGGACGGCAATGTCGATCAGGAACATCGGACGGTTGCGCCGCCGCGCCATGACGCCGCGCATCTGCTCGCGCGTGATGATGAAATGCGGCGCGCCGCTGGAGGCGAGCACGATGTCCACGTCGGGCAGCATCGCCGCGAACTGTTCATAATCGAGCACGGCGCCCTGAACCTCGCCGGCCATCGCCGCGGCCCGCTCGCGGGTGCGATTCGTCACCATGATTTCGGAAACTCCGGCGCGCCGCAGATGCCGCGCCGCCGAAGCCGCCATCTTGCCGGCGCCGGCGACCAGTACCCGCTTGCCCGCGAGCGATCCGAAAATTTCCTTCGCCAGCTCGACCGCGGCGTAGCTTACCGAAACCGCGCTCGATCCGATATCGGTCTCCGAGCGCACCCGCTTGGCGACGTTGAACGCCCGCGTCAGGATCAGATCCAAGAAGCCGCTGATCGCGCCGCATTCCTTGGCGCGCGCGTAGGCGGCCTTCATTTGCCCCAGGATCTGCGGCTCGCCGACGATCATCGAATCCAGGCTGGAGGCGACGCGGAATAAATGCCGCACCGCGTCGGGACCATCGTGTTTATAAAGGTACGGAGAAACCCAGTTCCGCTCCACCGCGCGCGACTCCGCTAAAAAATATTCGACCGCGCCTTCGGCATCGGTCTGCTCGTCCGCGGTGACGGTAATCTCCACGCGATTGCACGTCGAAAGGATCATTCCTTCGAGCACTCCCGGCCGCTGCTTCAAATTGCCCAGCGCCTGCGGCAGCACGCGCTCCTCGAACGCCAGCCGTTCGCGCACCTCCACCGGCGCCGTCCGGTGGTTAAGACCCGTCACCAGGAGTTTCATCGTTCCAGCGCCGACCGCAACCCGTTCTGCGCCGCCCAGGTCAGCGCCGCGCATCCGAGCACCGCCAGCGCCATCACCGCGGCCTTGCGTCCCCGCCACCCGGCCGTGGTCCGCAGAAAAATCATCACCAGGCATAGCAGCCAGGTGAACAGCGAAAATTGCACGCTCGCATACGACAGCCAGCGCGTCTGAAACTCGATCCATGCCCACGTCACCGCGAAAATTACCCCCAGCGTGAGCAGCACAAATCCGAGCCCCATCGAGACCGAGATCAGGTTATCGAGCGTCGCCAGCGGCGGCAATTTTTCAAGCAGCGTCCCCCTCCGTTTTTGTTTCAGCCGCCGCTCCTGAATCAAATAGAAGATCGAAGCAACCGCGGTCAGCAGCAGCGCCGCGAATCCGGCGAGAACCAGAACGATATGCATGACCAGCAGCGCGCCGCGAACTCCCAGGTTGGGCCAGGCCGCCCCCGGTTCCCCCAGCGATGCGGCCAGCGACATCAGAAACACCAGCGGAAACAGCGCCACAGCGGTGCTGGCGAAATGGTAACGCCATTCGACAAGGAGAAACACCAGCGCCACCAGGAACGCTCCCACATCGAGCGTCGCAAAGGAGCTATCGAGCGGCAATCGTCCGTAGGCGAGCGATGCCTCCACCAGCGCCACTCCATGCAGCACCACCGCGACGCGAAACGCCGCCAGCGCCGCCGGATACAGCCGCTGGCTGCGCCCAACCAGCGCCAGCATCGAATGCAGCACACCCAGCGCGTACAACGCCACGGCGACGCGCAGCCACAAAATACTGGTTTCCATGCTGTCACTTTGATTGTGGCACACGGCTTCCGCCGCATCACCGGCCGGGTTTTCCGTTCCCGCTACGGCTTACGCTACTACTATGAGCCTTGAAAATCAGACCGCCCTTGTCACCGGCGCCACGCGCGGAATCGGACGCGCCATCGCCAAAATGTTTTTGACCAGCAAAGCCAACGTCGTGCTCTGCGGGCGCGACGCGCGCTCGGTCGATCGCGCCGTTTCCGAGCTCGCCGCCGAAACCCACGGTAAAGTCGCCGGAAAAGCCGCCGATGTTAGGAATTATGACCAGGTTCGGGCTTTGTTTGAATTCGCCGATCGCCACTTCGGCGCGCTCGACATCCTTGTCAATAACGCGGGCGTGGGAGTCTTCGCGCCGGTTTCCCAGCTATCGGTCGAGGACTGGCTTCGCGTGGTTCAAACCAACCTCGACGGCGCGTTTTATTGCTCGCGCGAGGCGCTTGCGCGTTTCACTTCGGGAACCCCGCGCGGGGGTTATATCGTCAACATTAGTAGCCTCGCGGGAAAAAATCCCTTCGCGGGCGGCGCGGCCTACAATGCGTCGAAATTCGCTATGAACGGTTTCAGCGAAGCCATGATGCTTGACGAGCGTTATCACAACGTTCGTGTCAGTTACATCATGCCCGGTAGCGTCGCCACCGAATTCGGCGGGCATGCGCCGGCCGACGGCGAGGAATGGAAGATTCAGCCTGAGGATATCGCCGAAATTGTCCGGATGCTCATTTCCATGCCAAAAAGAACTCTGGTTAGCCGGGTAGAGGTTCGGCCGTCCCAGCCGAAAAGATAGATGTTGCAGGCGAATCCGCCAGCTTCGGAGGACATCTAAAAAAATGGCACTTGGGTTGCCTGAGAGTTTGTGGAAGCCGGCTGAAAGGCAGTCAGCCGGCGGATTGGAAAGCGCGAGAACGAGTTTGAGAGGCGCGAAGGTTAGAAAGGCGGTAGATAAAATGGTACGGCTAAATATCCCGTTGGATCCATCGAGGACCGGACGCGACGCCATGTCGCTGGAGGCGAGCCTGCGTCGAATGATCATCGGCCAGGATGAAGCTATCGAGCAGATCGTGAATATTTATCAAATGCACCTGACGGGAATGAGTGCTCCGGGCCGTCCCATTGGGAATTTCCTGTTCCTTGGTCCCACCGGCTCGGGAAAAACCCGAATTGTCGAAGCGACCGCGGAGGCTTTGCTCAAGAATCCACGCGCCGTCATCAAAATCGATTGCGCCGAATTCCAGCACAGCCACGAGATCGCCAAACTCATTGGTTCGCCTCCCGGATATCTGGGGCATCGCGAGACGCATCCCCTGCTTTCCCAGGAAGTATTGAACCAATATCACACCGAAACCATGAAGCTCAGCTTCGTGCTCTTCGATGAAATCGAGAAGGCGTCGGACGCGCTGTGGAACCTGTTGCTGGGGATCCTGGACAAAGCGACGCTTACGCTGGGCGACAATCGCAAGGTGGACTTCTCGCGGGCCATGATCTTCATGACCAGCAATCTCGGCGCGGCGGAGATGAGCAGCATCATGTCACCGCGGCTCGGCTTCGGCGTTCAGGAAGCTCGCGAGAAAACCGCCAACGGCGTGTGCGATGAAAAAACTACCGGAAAACTTGCCAGAAGCGGCATTGAAGCGGCGCGGAAAAAGTTCACGCCCGAATTCATGAACCGCCTCGATAAGATCGTTACCTTCCAGCCGCTGGGAACCGAACAGCTCAAGAAGATTCTCGATATCGAGCTGAATCTGGTCCAGCAGCGGATTTTCAACACCTCGGCCGATCGCGCCTTCGTGTTCACCCTTTCCGATTCGAGCAAGAATTTTCTTCTCGAGGAAGGCACCGATATCAAGTACGGAGCGCGGCATCTGAAGCGCGCCATCGAGCGCTTGCTCGTGCAGCCGATGTCCAACCTGATTGCCACCGATCAGGTGCGGGGCGGCGATTGGATCCGCGTGGACTTCGACGACAACAAACGGACGTTATGTTTCGCCAAGGAAGCCGAGGGACTGCCGGTCCAGGATATGGCGCGCCTGGTGGACACTTCCGTTACGATCCCGGCCATGGCCGCCGCAAGCGGCGCCTCCGTCGAACCGGTCCGCACGGTGTCGGCGCGCAGCTCCAAACGAAGTTAAAGAAGTTAAATCGGAGGGCGGATTTCGTTCCGCCCTCCAAAACTCAAAACCGTCAGGCGGCGCATTCCCCGCGTCCCAATTCGAGCGAATAATCGACTTCGTCGCCCCAGTCGCGATACATCTCCGGGGATAGCTCGGCCGGTTTCACCAGATCCGCGGTAAGCCTGCGGAAAGTTTCAACTTTGTGCCGTAAAACATACTGGCGAAAGGACTCGCCAGGTTGGTGATTCGCCTTGAAGTGATCAAGAACCCGCAGCACCGCAACCGGAGCCAGGCGCGCGGGAAGACTTTGGATCGCCAGGCCGAACTCGTGCTGCGATCCACCCAAAAGCATCAGATAATAAGGCACTTCCCTGCCCTCGATCTTGCGCGCGTTGCCGTACAATCCGATATCCCCGATCCAGTGCTGCCCGCAGGAGTTCGGGCAGCCGCTGATATTGATTTTTAACGCCCGCACCCGCGAATCGCCATCCTCGCGAACCGCCTGGGCGATCGCCGCGCCCAATCCCATGGCCTTGGTCAGCGCCAGATTGCAGCTATACGCGCCGGGACAGGTGGTCACGTCGCTGATCTCATTGGCGCGCGCGCCATCCAGCCCATGCTCGCTCAAACTGCCATACACGCGATTCAACATCGCTTCGGGAACATACGCCAGAATCGCGTTCTGATTCATCGTGAAACGGAGCTTGCCATCGCCGGCCTGATCGGCCAGATCCGCTAACCCGCGCATCTGATCGCCGGTCAAATTTCCCTGATCGACCCTGACGGTGACAATCGAATAGCCTGCCTGCTTCTGCGGCTGAACGTTGGTCTCGCGCCATTCGTGAAATCCGGCAGGCGCCGGTTCAAAAACCGGCAGCTTCCGTCCCGAGCCAAGTGGTGGTTGCTCTGCTTGAAAACCACCAAATCCATCCGGGACCTCGTCCGGCATCGGAATGCCGCCGTCTCTCAGAATATTGGCGTACTCTTCCGCGATCGCGTCGCGAAGCCAGTCGAATCCGCGCTCGCGCAGCACAAATTTCAGTCGGGCCTTGTTCTTATTGTTCCGATTTCCGTGGCGGTTAAAGACGCGAATCACGGCTTCCACGCGCCGCACAACGTCTTCAGCCGGAATAAATTCGTGTAACAGCCGCGCCTCTGTCGGCAGCGGACCCAATCCGCCCGCAATCGTCATGCGGAATCCGCCAACGCCGTCGCGAATCACCGCCCGCAGACCGACATCGTTAATCGCGGTCGCCATGCAGTCTTCCGGGCACCCCGAAAACGCGACCTTGAATTTCCGCGGCAGGCTGTCGGTTAATTCCTTGTGCAGGAACGCAAATGCCAGCCGCCGCGCGTACGGCTGCACGTCGAATGGTTCCTCGGGATGCAAGCCCGCCAGCGGGCAGGCGGTTACATTTCGCACCGTGTTATAGCACGCCTCCCGAGTCGTAAGCCGCACATCCGCCAGCGCGTGCAACAAATCCGGCACCCGCCGGAGCGGCACAAAATGGAACTGCATGTTCTGCCGCGTGGTCAGATGCCCCTTGCCGCCGCCGAACTCATCGGCGATAAACGCCAGTTGCCGCATCTGCCGGGAGGTCAGCCGCCCCCCCGGGACCTTTGTCCGCACCATGTGGACCCCCGGCTGGCGCTGCCCGTAAATCCCGCGCCTCAGCCGGTAGGCTCGGAACTGATCGTCGGTAAGCTGCCCGGCAAGAAACGCCTCGGCTTGGCTGCGGAACAGCTCAATGTCCTGGCGAACAGTCCTATCATATTCCTGTTCAATGACTTGCAACCCAGCCAGCGTCTCGGATGCGGCCATAATCTATATGTCTATAGAGATTATCATTATTCGTTCCGCGATGCAACGAATATGGCGTGAGCTTGCATTTTCCTCCTCGAAATCGCCCATGATAGAGATTCAGGCTCTTAAAAATGGACGCCAACGCCGCTGCGGGATCAATTGGCGCGACTTCAAGCTCGGCCGCGCATTTCGCGCTACCACTGCTTCGCGTGGTGCTGATCGTGCATTGCGCCGCGCTACTCGCCCAGCCATCGTTTGCCGGCGAGTTTCTTTCCGGCACCGACGGCGTCGTCAAGTTTCACGAATGGACCGCCTGGGCCATTCTCGCGCTGGGCCTTCTTCAAATCGCCGCCGTCGTCGCCGCGATGCGGCCGCAAATCGTTTCCTGGTGGATGCTGATCGGCAGCATTTTCATCCTTCTTGCGGAAATTCTTCAAGCCGGCACCGGATACGCGCGATTTCTGCGCGTTCACGTTCCTTTGGGCGTGGTGATCTTCGGCGCCGTCCTGCTGCAAACAATTTCAATTTTCCGTTCGAGGCGCGGGCCGTGAATCGCCGGGATCTTCTGCGAATCGGCGCTCTGGCGATTCCGATCGGCGCAACAGGCTGCCTTCGCCCGCGTCCGGAAGCGCGGCTGCTGGCCAGCGCCGCGCCGCTTCCGCCGTTGTTCGAAGTTCCACTTCCCCGCCCGCCGATCGCGCAGCCGGTCCGAAGCGATGCCGGAAGTGATTATTACGATTTCGCGGTTCGCCCCGCGCCCGCGCAAATCCTGCCGGGCCTGACGACGGAAATTTGGGGCTATGACGGAGTTTTTCCCGGCCCGACCATTGAGGCGCGGCGCGGCCGGCGCGTTTCGCTGCGCGTCCGCAATCAGCTTCCGGTGCCGATCGTCACGCATCTGCACGGCGGCCGCACGGCGCCGGAAAGTGACGGCTACCCCAGTGATCTGATTCTTCCCGCCGCTGGGTTTGCGCCGGTGCACATGCATGATCCGCTGGCCCGAATCGCCATGGCGGAACGCGAGTACGTCTACGCCAACGATCAGCCCGCGGCCACGCTCTGGTATCACGACCATCGCATGGATTTCACCGCCCCACAGGTCTGGCGCGGCCTCGCCGGATTCTACCTGCTGCGCGATCCAGAGGAGGATCGCCTGCCGCTGCCGCGCGGCGCCCGCGAAATTCCGCTGATGATCTGCGACCGCTCCTTCGCGGCCGATGGCGGTTTTCAATATCCGGCGCGCGATCCGCAACTGCGCGAAGCGCCGGCGTTTCTTCCCGAGTACATGGGTGGCGTGCTCGGCGATGTGATTCTGGTCAACGGCGCGCCGTGGCCGCGACTCCACGTGGCGAACGTAAAGTATCGTTTCCGGATTCTGAACGCCTCAAATGCGCGCCGTTACGAGCTCGCGCTCGATCCCGCGCCGCGAGCCGCCGCGCCGTTCATCCAGATCGGCAGCGACGGCGGCCTGCTTTCCGCGCCCGTCGCGCATCAGACCATTCGAGTCGCCCCGGCCGAGCGCTTTGACGTCATCCTCGATTTTTCGAAATTTGCCGAAGGATCATCGGTGAAGCTCGTCAACCTGGCCGCGTCCGGACCGGCGAGCCAGATCCTGCGCTTCGACATCACGGAAAATCAGCGCGACGATTCCGCCATTCCCGCCCGCCTCACCGCCGATCCGGTCATCGCGGAGAAGCCGTCGCAAATGCGCGATTTCGATTTCACCTTCGTCCGTTTTCATCCGCGCGGCATGATGGACGGATGGAGCATCAACGGCCTGCCCTTCGATCCGGCGCGCATGGACGCGCGCCCGCGCCTGGATTCAACCGAGATCTGGCGCATTCAATCCGATTTCTCTCATCCGCTGCATCTTCATCTGGTCCACTTTCGCGTTCTGGCGCACGATGGCCGGCCCGGTCCGTACGATTCGGGCTGGAAAGACACGATTGATCTCGGCCCGGGCCAAGGCGCAACGATTCTCGCCAAATTCTCCGGTTATCGCGGCCGCTACGTTTTTCATTGCCACAACCTGGAACACGAAGACATGAGCATGATGGCCAACTTCGAGGTGATTTAAATGCGAGCCCGCCGACTTGCCGCCGCCGCCGCGATCCTCGGCCTGGCAGCAATCGTTTCGGGAGCGTTGCTCACCAGCATCGGCGTTTCTCTGCAACCCGGACAGGCGGCGCCGCGCCCGGACGCGCACCGCGTCATCGCGATCACGGCGATCGCGCTCGTAATTGCCGCGATCGTTTGGGGACGTTCGCGCGCCGCTTTGTCCGGCGCGCTGCTCGCGCTCCTCGCCAGCGCGGCAGTAGGCTGGAATTTTCCCCTCTCGCCCGCGGCCGCCGTCGCGCACGCAGCGCTCGCGCACCTGTTCACCGCCGCCATCGCGTTGGCGCTGATCGGCGCACCGGCCAGAGCGAAGGACCCGATCGCCGCCGGCCCGTTCGCCGCGCTGCGTCCCGCCTCGCTGTGGGCGCCTCCCGCCGTCTTCACGCAGATCGTGATGGGCGCGCTTTACCGGCACCAGATCACCGGCATTATGCCGCATATGCTGGGAGCGATGGCCGTGGCGCTGCTGACCATCGTCATCTCCGCCATCCTTCTGCAAAACTTCTCCGCATCGAAGCCGCTGCGCCGCGCCGCGATCGCTTTAATGACCGCGGTTCTGGTTCAGATCTGTTTCGGAATCGCCGTGTTTTTGCTGCTGCTGTTGAACGCCGGCGATACCCAAGCGTTCCTATGGCTGGCGACCGCGCACGTCGCCACCGGCACGCTGGTTCTGGCGGCAAGCATTCTCACCGCCATCGAAGTGCGCCGCAATCTGGCCTGAAAACCGGCGTTTATCTCTGGCGCCCGATTTGATTGGCTCGCGCCTGCTGGCCCTCCGGACGATCGTAATAGGCGATCCATCGGCCGCAGGAAAGAATCCCGATCCACAGCGCCAGCGACAGGCACGCCGCGACCTTCGCGATGCGCGGCGGACCGTCCGCCGCATCCACCGCCGCCGGATTCCGATACACTCCGCGGCGGAACACCATGGCGTGCACAAAAACCAGCAAAAGTAGCGACAGTTTCATCCAAAAGTACGGATTATCGTAGTAATCCGCAAGTTTCGATCCGCCCAGGTGAATCCCCAGCGTCACCATGATCAGCAAGCCCGCGTGTTTGAACGGCCGCGTGCGCGCGATCACCTGCGAGGCGGGAATCTTCGTCATCGCCAGGCCCAGCAGCCGCAGATCGGTCATCAGAATCAATCCGCCGAAAATCGCGATAGTCGCCAGATGGCTCGCGAGAATGATCGGATAAACCAGCGCCGATTCGCGCAGCGCCGTGAAGTACGCGGTGTTCTGAACCGCCAGGCTAAACTGGTGGACCACCGGCATAGGGAAGCTCCTCGACGAAGGCGTAGAAAATGCCCGCGAACACAATCGAAATCCACAGCAGCAGTGACACTCCTGCGACCATCGCGTTCACCGCCGTCGTACAGTTCGACATCGCCACCCTGCGATGGATCGTGTAGTTGAACACGATCGCCACCACCAGCGCGATCATTTTGTAGCGAAACGACCAGTTGTAGTAATAGCTCAACGGATCCGTGGTGAAGATCACCATGCCGCTGGTGATCACGACGATCAGCCCGACCAGCGTCCACAGCGAGGTCGCCTTCAGCACCTCGGCCGGGGTTTGTTTGCGGAACAACAGCCCGAGCAGGCGGAAATCGACGATGGCGATGGTCCCCACCGACATTGCGAACATGGCGATGTGGATACACTCGAACAGCGGAAACGACCAATCGTTGTTATTTAGCGGATTGGTCGCCGGATCGTATTGAAACTGAAGCATGCTCGCCGCAGAAGCCGATTCTACAACAATCAACAACCGCGCGTCAGGTTATTCCGGCGGCGTCTGCATCGCCGACGCGCTCTGGATCCCCGCGGCCACCTCCGGAATGATTCCGAGCTGGGCGTAAATCGGACGCACCTCGCGCCGCAGCGCCGGGAGTTGGAGGGTGAACACCGCCGCGGCCGCCGCCACCACCGAGCCGCCGAGAATCAGCGTCGCCGGCGCGCCGATCTTGGACGCGAGCGATCCCGCGATCAGGCTGCCGATGGGCGTGATCCCTAGAACCGCCAGCGTATAAAACGACATCACGCGCCCGCGCTTGTCATCGGCGACGATCGTTTGCAGAATCGTGTTGCTGGCCGCCATTTGCTGCATCATGCCGAAACCCGTAGCCAGCATCAAAGGAAGCGACAGCCACAGCGAACGCGACAGGCCGAACGCGATGAGCCCCACTCCAAACACGCCCGACGAGATCGCGATCATGCGCCCGAGCCCGACCACGGACCGGCGCAGCGCAAGGCTGATCGCGCTGGCCAGCGCGCCAACGCCGGACATTCCCATCAGAAATCCGAGCGTGTGCGGCCCTCCGTGTAAAACGTTCCCGGCAATCATCGGCATCAGAACCTGATAGGGCATCCCGATCAGGCTTACCAGCGCCAGCATCCCGAGAATCGAGCGAATCGCGGCCGATTCGATGACGTAACGCCAGCCCTCGGCCAGCTCTTCGAAAACGCGCTTGCGCTCGACCGCAACCGCTCGCGGCCGCACCGTCATCAGCAGCAGCGAAATGATCACCGCGATGTAGCTTACGCCGTCGATCAGAAAACAATAACCCTCGCCCACCGCCGCGATCACGATCCCGCCGATCGCCGGACCGATCAGGCGCGCGCCGTTGACCATCGAGGAATTGAGGGCGATGGCGTTGCCGAGGTCGGCGCGATCGTCGATCATCTCGACCACGAAAGCCTGCCGGGCCGGCATGTCGAAGGCGTTGATCAACCCCTGCATCAGCGTGAGCAGCGCCAGCGACCAGATGTCGATGACATGGCCGAGCGCCAGACCGGCGAGCGCCAGCGATTGAATCATGCTCAACGCCTGCGTCCACACCAGCGTCCGGCGGCGGTTCCAGCGATCGATCCACACGCCGGCGATCGGCGCGAAAAAAAACGCGGGAATCTGTCCGGCGAAGCTGACCAAGCCGAGCAGGAACGCCGAATCGCTAAGCCGGTACACCAGCCAGCTCGTCGCGATGCGGGTCATCCACGTGCCGATCAGGGAAATGCTTTGACCGATGAAGAAAAGCCGGTAATTGCGGGAGCCAAGCGCGCGGACGGCGGCGCGCAGACCCGGGGAAGCGGCCATCTATTTACATGGTAAACCGCGCCGCTTTACTTCGCGCCGCCGGCTGGCAAATTGGCCGGCAGCTTCGACTCCGTATCGACCACCCCCTGAAGCGCCTGATCGACGGAAACATGATACGTCTCAAGGGTCGTTCCCAGTGTCTGATCCAGGCCGATTCGCGCCCGCGCGTAGGCGGTCCGCGCGTCAAGCTCGGCGTACTGCGCGCTGATGAGCGTGCGCCCCGCCGCGATCACCAGATCGATGGTCGAGCTGCCCAGCCGGAATTTCTGCTCTTCCTTATCGAGCAGGTCCTGTTGCAGCTCGCGCGTGGCGACGGCGTTATGGTAGCGCAGCGCGGCCTGCCTGACGGCGATCGCGCCGTTGGAGATGGCCACTACCATGTCGTTGTGATTCTTCATTTCGATCAGATCGCCCTGGCGAAGCTGGAGCTGATCGATCCCGAAATCGGCCTGCTGCGAGCGGTTGTGGATGATGCCGCGAAAATTCGCGCCGGCGTAGCGCGATTTGTAATCGCCGCCGAAAAGCTGCTCGAGCGCCGTGGCGTTTCCGCCGATCTGGCTGGGCGCCGCCGAGTACTTCGAGATCGGGCTCTGAAATCCCGCCAGACCGCGATTCAATACATAACCGTAGGATGTCAGCGATGGCAGGATCGAGTTTTGCGTTCCCAGCGCGCTGATCTCGCTGACTTCATCGTTGATCTTATCGAGCTGGATATCGGGCCGGTGGGCCATCGCCGTCGCGACAAGCTGGCGCAGCGGCGGCAGCTCTTCATTCGCGGGAACCTCCAGCCGGTCGAGCAGCACGATCGCGGCCGAATCGAGCCCCGGATCGCCCAGACCGTTGCGGCTGATCAGATTCTTCAGGGCAATCTCCTGCTGGCTGACGGTCTGTTGCGCCACCGCGAGATCCTGCCGCCGCGTGGTCACCTCGGCTTCGGCGCGATAAATGTCCACGCCCGCCGTCGCGCCAAGCTGGATCTGGCGCCTGGTGTCTTCATAAAACCGCTGCGCGAATTCGAGCGCGCTCTGCCTCGCGGCCAGATCGGCCTGGCCCCCGGAAAGATCCCAGTACGCGTTCACCACCGCCGCCACCAGGTTTAGCAGTTGCGAGCGGAAGGTGAGGCGCGCTCCAATCGCCTGTTTCTGCGCGATGTGAATGAAGCGCGCGTTTACCGCGATCCCGCGCCCGGCAAGCAGGGGCTGTTGAGCATAAATGTAGCCGGCCGGCAGGAACGAGGGCCGCAGCACGTCACCCGGCGAATTTTCTTTTTGATAATTGTATTGAAGCTGCGCCTGCACCGCGCCGCCGGTGAGAAAACCCTCCTGGAAAGACGGGTAGATGTTCCGGTCGTCATCGACCAGCGCCTGCACTCCGCTGATCGCCAGGCTGGCTTGCGGAGTGGTGATATGCGAAAAACGGAACGTATTGGCGTAAACCGTCGGATCGAGATTCGGCGTCACCGTTCCGATCTGGGTGATGGTGCCGCCGTTTTGCGAGGCGCTGGCGCCGCCGTTGTTCGTGCTCAGCCCGGCCGCGCTCAGCGCGCCGTTCACGCCCTGCCCGGAAACCGTGATCCCGACGCTGCCCGGGTTCTGCGTGGAGCCGCGCAGCGGCCCTCCGCCCTGTTGGCGGGTGATGTACCAATCGGCGCGCAGCGGTCCATAGCGGTCCACCTGCAAATCGAGGTTATTTTCGATCGCCGCGGCGATCGCATCCTGAAGCGTGAGATACAGCCGCCCGGCGCGCATCAGCCCGCGCAGCCGCTCGGAGTTGACGGTAATGGCCGGCGAAACCTTCGGCGGCTCAATATTGAAAATCCCGACCACCGGCGGCTGCTGATTCTCCACCACGGGTTGTTGGGCGTGGAGAACGACACAACCGGTGATTAGCGCGATCCGGGAGCGGGCGAATTTCCGGTTCATCGCAGCCACCCCGGTTTCGCGGAATCGGCCGGCGGCGCTTCGGGCAACTTCGATTCCCGCGCGACGTGGCCGGAAACCGCTTCGGCGATGGATACATGATTCACTTCCAGCGTACGGCCCAGCGCTTCGTCGAACGCGATCTTGGCGTGCGTGTAGTTGGCCATGGTTTGAATTTCCTGGGTTTGATCCGTGATCAGGTCGCGCTGCGCCTGCACCACGGTGGCGATGGTCGATTCGCCGAATTTGAAGCGCATTTGCTCGGCTTCGAGCGTCTGTTCGGCGAGCTTGCGAGTCGCCACGGCGTTTTCATATCGCGCGCGGGCTTGCTGCAAGCTGATAATCGCGTTTTTCACTTGCACGCGAACGTCGTTGATGGTTTTTTGATATTGCAGCTCCGTCTGCCGTTCCGTCAGCAGGTCGTCGACATAATCGCCCTGCGCGACGCGATTGCGGAAAGGGATGCTGACGGAAATGCCCGCTGAATAGTTCGGATAATTGCGGCGGAAAATTTCGCCAAGCACCGTTCCGCCCCCGCCAACGAAGGCCTGAAGCGGCACGCAGAAGGAAATTCCCGCGGGGCACAGCGCATTGGGCTGTCCCGCCAGGCCCTGATTGTTAATATCGGCGAAGCCGGTCAGCGTCGGCAGCAGGTTATTGCGCGTGCCCTCGGTGCTGATTTTCTGGCTTTCCAGGTTGATTTTCGAAAGCTGGATTTCCGGGCGCGCGGCGAGCGCCTCATCGATCAACTGCGCGGCCGGCGGCAAATCCTCTTTTTCCGGAATCACGATGTGATCGAGCGGCACGATGTGCACGTCATCGAGCCACGAATCGACCGAATTATTGCGGCTGAGCATGTTTTTCAGCACAATTTCCTGCTGCGCGACGTTGGTCTGCGCGATCAGCAGGTCTTCCCTGGCCTGGGAAACCTGCGCTTCGGCCTGCGTCACCACGATGGCCGGCTGCTGGCCCAGCTCGACTTCGTGCTTGTTGTCCTCCAGCAGTTGCTCGGCGGTTTCAAGCGCTTTCTGCTTATTGTGCAGATCGTCGTCGAAGCTCACCAGATCCCAGTACAGGTTCAACACGCCGGCAATCGTGGTAATCACCTGCTCCTTGAAGTTCAGATCGTTCACCTTCATGTTGTTCTTGGCGATCCGGATATAGCGGTTGTTCACGGCCTTGCCGAAGCCTTGCAGAAGGTTTTGCGTGATGTTGAAATCGAGCGTCCCGTAGATGTACGGATTCACCGCATTCGCCGGGCTGTTGACGTGGCTGTGAGAACCCTGATAATCGAACTGAATCGTGGTTCCCGGCGTGAACGATTGCGTGTAGGCAAAAGAGAATTGTTGCGTGGAGCTCACCAGGTATGGCACCAGGCTGACGATCGTCAGCGTTTCGGGAATCGTCGAATGCGCGAATTGAGCCGACGCGGTGAACACCGGGTCGAGTTGTACCGGCGTCGCGCCGATGGTCGCCACCAGACCGCCGCCGGAGTTGACGCCGCCTCCGCCGCCCGCCAGCGTCACGCTCGCCGCGGTGATTCCCGCCGTCGAAACGCTGCTCGGCGCGTTGTAGATCGGAACGTTGAAGGCCCGCGGCGCGTTGCCCGATTGGGTGCGGCGCAAGACTTCCTGCGCGAGAAACGATCCGTAGCGCTGGATCGCGATATCGAGATTGTTTTCCAGCGTGAGCGCGATCACGTCATCCACGTTCAAGTACAAGTTCCCGGCGCGGACCAGTTGCTGGAGGCGCGGGGAGTTGCTCAGCTTGGCGGGCGAGACGTAGCGGCGCTGCGCGTTGAACGGGCTGATGAGCGGTTGAATCACGGGAAGCCGTTTCCGGCCTTCGATCGTGACCTCCGGCGAACCCGCGTCCACCAGCTTTTGCGGCAAACACGGCACAGCCGCGAGTAAAACAGCGGTCGAGCAAATGGTGAAGAATTTCATTTTTGCGAGTTGAAGTTAGGGACCGATGGCAGCAATTCATCTTCCACTTACGAAAACCGGCGGCGCGCGGTTCCAGAAGTACTTCCAGAGGCTTGCGGAGGTCCTCTGTTCGATTTTGTGATCGAGTGTCCGCTTTCGACCAGTTAACTAACCCCGGATGGTCGTCCAGATCATCCCGGCGGTGAGCGCGATCATCACCACCGCGGTGGACCAGGCGATGGCGTTCTGCCACACGTTGTTGGTGAACTCCTGCATGATGCGTTTCCGATTGATCAGCACCAGCATGTAGAACAGCACGAAAGGCAGCAAAATGCCGTTGAGCACCTGCGAAAACAGAATCACTTTGAGCAGCGGAAGTCCCGGCGCGAGCACGAATCCGGCGCCGCAGACGATGAGCAGCGTGTACAGCCAGTAAAAAAGGGGCGCTTCGGAAAAACGTTTTTCGATTCCCGATTCAAAGCCCAGCCCCTCGCAAATGTTGTAGGCGGTCGCCAGCGGAAGAATCGCGGCGGAAAGAAGCGAAGCGTTGATCAGCCCGACGGCGAACAGAAGGCTCGCGAACTGGCCCGCGAACGGGCGCAGCGCGAGCGCCGCTTCGCCGACGTCGTTGACGTCGCCGTGGCCGCTTTTATGAATCGTCGCCGCGCAGGCGACCACGATGAAAAACGCGATCACGTCGGTGACGATGCAGCCCAGGATCACGTCCCAGCGGCTCAGGGCGTAGTGCCGCTGATCGACCCCTTTTTCGACGATCGAGGCTTGCAGGTAAAACTGCATCCACGGCGTGATCGTGGTCCCGATCAGGCCGACAATCGCCACCAGGTATGCGGGGTCGTTGCTCCACTGCGGCACCAGCGTGTCGTGCAGAGCCAGCTTCCAGTCGGGTTTGGCCAGAAAGGCGGAGATCGGATAGGTGAAATAAATCAGCGAGAACAGAATCAGCAGCCGCTCCACTGGTTTGTAGCGGCCGCGAACGACGACGATCCAGACCAGCGCCGCTCCGATGGGCACGGCGATGAATTTACTGACGTGCAAGATCGCCATGCCGGAAGCGAGCCCCGCGAATTCGGAGGCGATGTTGCCAAAATCCGCCAGGCTGAGGATCGCCATGGTGAAAAACGTGGCGCGCAGGCCGAATTCCTCGCGAATCAGATCGGAGAGACCTTTTCCCGTCACGGCGCCCATGCGCGCGGCCATTTCCTGAACGACGATGAGCGCGATCGTGGTCGGGATCAGCGTCCATAACAGCAAATAGCCGAATTTGGCGCCGGCCAGCGAATACGTGAGGATGCCGCCCGGGTCGTTATCGACGTTGGCGGTGATGAATCCCGGACCGAGCACCGCCAGAAACGCAATCATCCGGTAGCGGAGCGCCGACAGATTCGCCGTGCGCCGCACCAGCGGGCGCGAGATGGAGTGTTCGCCTCGCAATTTATGAGGCTACAACATCAACCGCAGATTCTCCAAAAATCGCCTGAAGCCGGCCATCAATAGGCTTTTGCCACCACCACGCGGCGGTCGACCGGTTCGCCGGTGATGACGCACTTGCCGGGGCCGTCGTATTCGTCCTTCAGCGGAATATTGCGCACCGTGGCTTTAAACTCCTTGAGCCGCGCGTCGCATTGCGGATCGTCCTTGACATGCGCCATGACGAATTTTCCTCCCCCTTTTTCGGCAGTGGCGTCTTTGAGAATCGATTCCACCTCGCCGAGCGAGTTGGCGAGTACTGTATTTTCCTGAAGCCGCCGCTTGGCGGCGTGATAAAGATCGATCTGCATCTGTGTAAGGGTCGAAAGCAGACGGCTGGGCAGCTCGTCTTGCCGGATCACCTCTTTCGCGCCGGTGTCGCGGCGCTTCAGGACGACGTTCCCGGCGGCGACGTCGCGCGGGCCTAATTCCAGCACGACGGGTACGCCGCGCCGCTCCCAATGGAAAAATTTCGCGCCGGGCGACTGGCCTTCCCGATCGTCGATTTTCGCCTTGCAATCCGCCGCGAGCCGGTGCGCGGTTTCGAGAACGCGCGCTTTTTCGTCTTCTTTGCGATAAATTGGCACAATTACGCACTTTACCGGCGCCAATTTCGGCGGGATCACCAGCCCTTTATCGTCGGAGTGGCTCATGATCAGGCCGCCGATCAGACGCGTCGAAACGCCCCAGCTCGTCTGCCAAACGTAATCGAGGCGTCCTTCGCTTGACTGGAACTGGACGTTGAAGGCTTTGCCGAAGTTCTGGCCGAGATCGTGGCTGGTGCCGGCCTGAAGCGCCAGGCCGTTCTGCATCATGGCTTCGATCGAGTAGCTGCGCAGCGCGCCCGCGAATTTTTCCGACGCCGTTTTCACGCCCTTGATCACCGGCATCGCCATGACGTTTTCGGCGACGTCGGCGTAAATATCGAGGATGCGCAGAACCTCCTCGACCGCTTCCGGATGATTGGAGTGCGCGGTGTGGCCCTCCTGCCACAGGAATTCGGTGGTCCGAAGGAACATGCGCGTGCGCAACTCCCAGCGCATCACATTGGCCCACTGATTGAGCAGCATGGGAAGATCGCGGTAGCTTTGAATCCAGCGCGAGAAGAAATAGCCGATGATGGTCTCCGACGTCGGACGGATCACATAGGGCTCTTCAAGCTGCTTCCCGCCGGCGTGAGTGACGACGGCCAGCTCCGGCGAAAATCCTTCGACGTGCTCGGCTTCTTTTTTGAGGAAACTTTCGGGAATAAGAAGCGGGAAATAGACGTTTTGATGGCCGCAGGCTTTAAAGCGGTCGTCGAGCTCGCGCTGGAGCAACTCCCAGACGGCGTAACCGTTGGCTTTGATAACCATGCATCCCTTGACGATCTCGGCGGGTTCGGCCATATCGCCTTGAAGGACGACATCCTGATACCACGCGGCGAAGTCCCGCGCGCGGGGAGTTATGGGGGATTCGGGCATGTTTTCTTAGGTTAGCAGGGTGGCGCAAAGGGGCAAGCGGAAGCAGGGGCCGGTAAAAGTTCCAGGTACCCTTAGGACGGGTTTAGACGAAGGACATATTGGCAAGAATCGTCGCAGTACTTAGAATGTGGCCATGGGAATTAAGGTTTTCGCCGGACTGGTTTTGTTAGGCGCGGCATTATCGGCGCAGACGGTGACGCCGGAAGCAGCAGGACTGCCAGCGCTGCGCGGGGTTTATCTCCGTTCGCCCGCGGGATGGCTCGGCCTGCCCGATAAGCCGCTGATGCCGTTTGAAAACGGCACGGCGAAATGGCTGCTCGGATTCGGCAAAAGCGACGCGATTGCGGATTTTCCGGGGCCGCACGCCGCGGTGCAGACCTCCCAGCTGAAACCGACGTTCTACATGCGCGGATTCCCGCCAACCAGCGGGATCTACCTGGTTCGCGAGGTGCAAAAAGCGGAGCATCGCGAAATTCGCATGCCCGTGAGCCGCGATTTTATCGAATGGGCGCATCTGAGGCCGAGCGATCTGGTGGCAATCGAGACCCGGCATGCGGGGGATAACGTGACGGCGTTGACGCCGCGCGATAATTTGAAGCCGGGCGAGTATGGAATCGTGACGGCGTTCGATCCGAACGTCGACCTGATCCGCGTCATCTTCGATTTTGGAGTGAATCCCTGAGCCGCGGCGAGCCTTCCCGCTCGCCGCTTTTTTTCGAACACGAGTTTATTTGACGCAACCAAAACGGCCTGTTATGCGTTAGTGACAGGCCCGATCCAAAGTTGGAGCCGTCTATCTGGTGAGCTATGACCTACATGGAATCCGATACAGACTACTCGAATGTCGTTGCCGGAAGCGCCTGCAACATGCGATGCGACCGCGTCCGATCCTGACCGCGCCGAATCAGGAATGGGCGGTGGACTTCGCCAGCGACGTGGCAGCGAGTGGGCGAAGGTTGCGGATCTTCAGCGTGGTCGACAGCTGCACGCGCGAATGTCTGGCGCTGGAAGCGGATACATTGCTGCCGAGCCGCCGCCTGACGCGAACGCTTCAGTGAGCTGGTTCTGGAATCTGTTCGATGCGCGGAAAAGATCGCGGCATGGCGCGTGGATTACAACACGCAGCGACCGCACTCGGCGCTGAGATATCTGACGACAGAAGAGTTCGCGCGAACAGCCGCTTCGCCTTCTTCAGGGTTCGAATACCACACGCCCGGCTCTGCCTCAAGGCAACCCCTCGGGCTCGGCCGTCGCGTGCGCGCCGGCTCCGGCCTTGACCCAGAACCGGTCGTGTGAAGAGGGCCTCAGATGAAGGCGAAGCGGCAGACTGAAGTGGTCTTAAATTCGGCTACGATGTTGGACGGATTCGGGGGGCACGTCAAACGCACCATGCGTCGGCCGCACGCGAAGCGAGTTTCACGCTCCAGATAACCAAGGGCGTAGGAATCATTTCGCCGCCATCTTAAGGCGAAATCCCTAAACCCGGCGCATACGTCGCAGGGCGACTCCAGCCGATCTACGGGATTAGTGTTGCTCTGGCATATCCTGCGCGTAAAACCCTTTGCCGGACTCTCGATCCTGCTGTGCCTGGCGACTATTTTCTCGTGCTTCCTGCTGGAACGCCGCCGCCCGCGCCAGAGCAGCGACCGGTTTCTGATCGCGGTGCTCGGCCTGCTTTCCGTGTACCAGGGACTGCGCATTCTGCACAACGCCGGGCTGGTTTCGATCATCGGCAACACCATGGATGATGCCATCGAGGTGGTGATCACCACTTTGTATCTCGGGGCGGCGCTGCTGCTACGCTGGTCGGCAGCCAAGCACCTCGACGCCGAATCGGCGATCCGGCTGGCGCGGGCCGCTCCTCCACGATCCTCGCAGCGCATGGAGCCGCTGCGCGATTTCAGCCTGGAAACGATCAGTTGGGCAATTCCGCGCGTCTCCGACGGCGCCTTCAAGCTCTACGCGTTGCTGTGCCTGCACGCGGGATACAACGCCGGCCGCGTCCCGGCCGGGGTGCAAAATATCTGTTTACAACTCGGAAAAACGCAGGAAGAGCTCGATCAATTTCTAGGTGAGTTGCAGAAGGCGGGAGCCGTTCAGGTGAGCCGCGAGGGCAGCAGTCTCAATATTGAGCTGCTCGCTCAAAACCGGCGCAACTCGGCCCCGGTTCTGGACGAAATCCCCAGGACACGGATCAAACTTCCGGCTTAGCGAGCAGCCGTCCGGTGCAGCCATGCTGGTGCTCGTGCTCTTCCATTTGTCCTTCGATGGCCCGAGCCGCCATCTTTCTCCGTTCCGCGTTTTGACGGGCGCGCTCAAAATCCTCGCCTTCGAGACCTCCCGCGGACGTGACGGCCTGATCGAAGAGCTTTAAAGCCGCGGAGTAACGCTCCACGAGTCGCATCCATTCAATACATGCCACGACTCAATTGTAGGAACCGGACTACATACGCGCAAGATGTTTTCCTGCGGCAGCGCGAAGCTGCGCGGGATAAACCGCATCGAAAACTAAGCCAGAGCGTGCTCGGGCGCGCGGCGCCGCGCGAGCACCTCATAAATTGCCCGGCATTCTTCGACCAGGTGCGCGAACTGCTCCGGATACAACGATTGTTGCCCGTCCGAGAGCGCGTGATCGGGCGTGGGATGCACCTCGACCAGCAGCCCCGCGGCGCCGCAGGCGATCGCCGCCAGCCCCATCGGATGCACGCGATCGCGTTTGCCGGTTCCATGGCTCGGATCGACCACGATCGGCAGGTGGCTGAGTTTTCGCACCGCGGGCACCACGCTCAGATCCAGCGTATTGCGGCTGTGATCGTTGAACGTGCGCACGCCGCGCTCGCACAGGATCACGTTGTAGTTGCCCTCGGAAAGAATATATTCGGCGGCCATCAGATATTCTTCAAGCGTCGCCGACATCCCGCGCTTGAGCAGAATCGGCAGCCGCGACCGCCCCGCGCGCCGCAGCAGGGAATAATTCTGCATGTTTCGCGCGCCG
>Ga0209062_1001666_pt1 | contig 36295 bp, 29 predicted proteins | sample Coa_R2_2_FD_187158 | JGI IMG/M metagenome (GOLD analysis project Ga0209062, IMG submission 187158) | Surface soil microbial communities from Centralia Pennsylvania, which are recovering from an underground coalmine fire - Coalmine... | ecosystem: Environmental > Terrestrial > Soil > Unclassified...
CGGCGCGGCTCTACGGCTTCTGACCATGCGCGGGACCGAGCGGCGCCAAAGACTGCGTGCGATCCTCGAGGGCGCGCGCTGCCTCCATCCGGCCTCGGTCTTCGACCCGCTCTCGGCGCGCCTTGCCGAGGATCTTGGATACGAGCTCGGCATGTTCGCGGGTTCGGTCGCCTCGCTCATGGTGCTGGGCGCGCCCGATCTCATCCTCGTCACCTTGAGCGAATTCGCCGAGCAGGCGCGCCGCATCTGCCGCGCCGGCAATCTCCCGCTCCTCGTCGATGCCGATCACGGCTATGGCAACGCGCTCAACGTCATGCGCACCGTTGAAGAGCTCGAGACGGCGGGCGTGGCCGCCCTCACCATCGAGGACACGGCGCTTCCCCAAGGCTTCGGCGAGGCGGGCAAGGTGCGGCTCGCTTCGATCGAGGAGGGCGTCGGCAAGATGCGCGCGGCGCTCGAAGCGCGGCGCGATCCCGACCTCGTCATCGTCGGCCGGACCAGCGCGATGGCGGCGACCTCGACCGAGGATGCGGTCGCCCGCGCCCGCGCCTATGAGGCGGCGGGCGTCGATGCGCTGTTCTTCGTGGGATTGCGCAGGAAGGCGCAGCTCGACGCGCTTGCGGCAGCGGTCAAGCTGCCGATCGTGCTGGGCGGCGTCGGCGCCGAGCTCGACGACCGCGATTACCTCGCGTCGCGCGGCGTCCGCATCTGCCTGCAAGGGCATCTGCCGGTCATGGCGGCGGTGCGCGCCGTCCACGATACGCTGAAGGCGCTACGCGAAGGCGCGAAGCCCGCGGCGACCGCAGCCTCGGCCGAGCTGATGCGGCAGGTGACGCGCGATGACGACTACAAGCGTTGGATGGGTGAGTTTCTGGGCGGCGGGTGACCTTATAGAAGGAACCAATGGCGACAGGAATAGCAATAGCCGTGGCGCTCTTGGCAGCGATATGGATCGCGAAGGTACTGCGCGGAATGAATCGCTTCCGTCGCGATCCGACCGCGCTACACCGTGCTGCCGTTGCCGCCGTACACTCCGCTCGACGAGGAGGTGGAACAATTCCTGTGCCCGTTATCGACTACCTGACTAAACCGGCCACCAGCGAGTGGGCGAATTCGGCGGGGTACCCTGAAGCTGCCGATCTAATCCGCGGCATCGCTCGCGAAGGTCTTGTGCCACTCATGCGGTATCAGCTCTGCTTAGGCGCTCCAGAGAAAGAATTTTTTGAGCGTTCGGTGCGGCGTGGCGGATAGCTCCACATGGCGCGCAGTAACTCTTGAGGCCATTACGAAGCATGGTGGCCAAAGCGTGCCGTTGCGGGCAATCTACAATGACATTCTAGCGCATCCGATCGTTACTGATCATCATCTCGCATTTTGGGGTGGGCAGCGGAACTATCAACACTGGATTAGATCGACACTCGCGCAGTTAAAAAGGATGGACATATCAGCCAGCCGAAAAGGGGCTTCTATTCTTTGAACGGTAGCGTTGGCGAACGATAGAGTGATAACTCCTTCTCCGCCCTTCAGGGCGGAGAAGGTTGGGATGAGGTGGGTGGCAGAGATAACTCGGTAGGCGCCCTGGAATCCCCCACCTCACCTTGCCTCTCCGCCCCCAGGGGCGGAGAGGAATCGCAGGAGCAGATTGTTCGAAGGAAGGAGCCATGCGGCGGAAGAGGATCGCGATCGTCGGAGCGGGCGCCGTTGGCGGGTATTGCGGCGCGCATATGGTGCGGGCGGGCGAGGACGTCACCTTCATCGATCCCTGGCCGGCGCATGTCGAAGCGATGCGCGCTAACGGCCTCAAGATCACCCATGCCGCGGGCGTCGAGCCCTTCACCGTGCCGGTGCGCGCGCTTCACGTGACCGAGGCGCAGCATCTGAGCAAGGAGGCGCCCGTCGACATCGCCTTCGTCTCGATGAAATCCTATGACACCGCCTGGGCGACGATGCTGATCCGGCAATATCTCGCGCCCGACGGCTATGTCGTCTCCTTGCAGAACTGCATGAACGAGGAGACGATCGCCGGCATCGTCGGCTGGGGCCGCACCTTGGGCTGCATCGCGAGCCGCATCCTGGTCGAGCTCGTCGAGCCCGGCCATGTCCGGCGCGGCGCGGGCAAGGCGGGAGCGGCGCATACCGTCTTTCGCGCCGGCGAGGTGCATGGCCGCGTCAGCCCGCGCGCCGAGGAGGTTTGCGCGCTCGCCGCACACGCCGACAGCGCCAAGACGACCGCCAATCTCTGGGGCGAGCGCTGGTCGAAGCTGGTGGCGAATGCGATGTATAACGGGCTCTCCGCTTGCACCGGCCTTACCACCACGGAGGTCGTGAAGAACAGCGCGATCCGCCATTTCGCCATCCGGCTCGGCAGCGAGGCGATCCGCATCGGCGAGGCGCAGGGCTATGCGCTCGAAGAGATCTTCCATCTGGCGCCCGAGCTCATCGCGCGGGCGGGCGAGGGCGAGGTCTCCGCGCTGATGGCGGTCGAGGAGCGGCTCCTCGCCGGCAACAAGGCGGTCTCGGCCGAGCAGCGCCCCTCGATGGGGCAGGACATGCTGAAAGGCCGGCGCACCGAGATCGAGTTCCTGAATGGCTTCGTGGTGGCGAAGGGTGCCGAGATCGGCATCGCCGCGCGCGCCAATGCGGCCTTGACCGAGATCGTGCGGCGGGTCGAGCGCGGCGAGCTCGACGCCCATCCGCGCCACATCACCGAGCTCCGGCTCAACTGAGGGAGCATTCCATGCAATACCGCCGAATCTCCGCCGATTGTCATTTGGATCTCCCCTGGATGCCGCCCGATCTCTTCGTTTCGGAGGCGCCGGCGGCGCTGAAAGACCGCATGCCCTTCGTCGCCGATGGACCCGATGGTCCGCGCTGGACGGCCCGGAACGGCGCGAGCTTCGGCCTCGTCAACGGCGTGGGGCCGGTCGGGACCAAATACGTGCCGGGCTCGCATGCCCGCGTCGATGTGATGGCGGCGACGGGGCTCTATGAGGACGGCAAGAAAGGCATCCGCCGCGTCTCCGATCCGCATTTGCGCATCAAGGATCTCGATCGCGACGGCGTCGATGCCGAGGTGATCTACGGCATCCTGGGCGCGGCCTCGCGGCTCAACGACAAGGAAGCCTCGAACGAGATGCTGCGCATCTACAACACCTGGCTCGTCGAGTTCTGCCGGCCCTATCCCGAGCGCCATATCGGGCTTGCCTGCCTTCCCTATGGCGATATCGACGCGGCGGTAAAGGAAGTCTATCGCGTCGCCAAGCTCGGTCTGCGCGGCATCGAGCTCTCCTGCTCCTGGGACATGGAGCCGATGTGGCATCCGATGTGGGAGCCTTTGTGGAAGGCGGTGAACGAGGTGCAACTGCCGCTCCACTTCCACACCTTTCCCACGGTCTCGCCGCGCGTCTTCGAGGAGCATACGGGGCTCACGCGCCGCGCCGCCTTCTTCACCGTCGTCTCGAGCTTCCAGATGAATCTCGTCAACATCCTGGCGGCGCTGATGGGCGCGGCGGTGTTCGAGCGCTATCCCAATGTCCGCGTCGCCTTCGGCGAAAGCGGCATCGGCTGGGTCCCCTATGCGCTCGACCGCATGGATTTCGAATGGGAGGACCGCTTCCGCGATTTGGGTCTCAAGATGAGGCCGAGCGATTATTGGCGCCGGCAATGCAAGGCGACCTTCCAGTTCGACCGCATCGGCACCAAGCTCATCGAGGATATGGGCGCGGAATCGCTGATGTGGGGCTCGGACTATCCCCATGGCGATGGCGTCTGGCCCGAATCCGCGAAATACATCGCCGAGCAGTTCCGCGACCTCCCGCGCGAGGTGACGTACAAGATCACCTGCGAGAATGCGGGTAAGTTCTATGGCTTGATGAATTGAGGCGGGACCGGCGCTGACCCGATCTCACCACTGAGGCAGTGAGCATTTCCGTGGTGTGTCTTTTTCACTGCCCGGACCGCAACGAAACAGCGTCGGCTGATCCAGTGCTCCCCCGATAGCGGCGGCGCATACTTCCAGCGCATTCGTGCCATGCGCCCGCTTCGCCCGGATTGGTCATTGCGGACCGATCCAATGATGGGCAAGCTTTTTCCCGGCATTCAACCTTTCGGCGCAGCGACAACGGACCGAGCGGAGGGTGCCAAAGGGGGAAGAACTTCGGGCACCCGGCGGGCCGCCACCGCGGCCGATCCTCCCGATCAGATCTTCCGCGATCGCCTGACCGCGATCGAGCGTGGCGATGCAGTTGCCTCGCGCAGCGCTTGTTGCGCCGCGGGGGCGGGACGGTTTCGCTTTGGGAGGGAAAGCCATGTCAGGACGCATAAGCTTGGAGCTCGGCGCCGCGGCCCTGCTCGGAACATCCTTGCTCGCGCTCGCGCCCGCGGCGGAAGCGCGGGTGACGCAGATGACCATCACCACCGTGGAATCGCCGACCTTCGGCGGCCAGAGCTTCGGCGCGGCCGGGCAGTATGAGCGGATCGAGGGCACGATCACCGGCGAGGTCGATCCCGACAATCCGCGCAACGCCGTCATCGTCGATATCGAGCACGCGCCGCGCAACGCCAATGGCATGGTCTCCTACTCTGCCGATTTCCAGATCCTGCGGCCGATCGATCTCTCGAAGGGCAATCATCGCGTCGTGTTCGAGCTGCCCAATCGCGGCACGCCGCTCGTGCTCCTGACGCTCAATGACAGTCCGCAGACCAACAACACGCAATCCGCCGGCAATCCCGGCAACGGTTTCCTGATGAATCAGGGCTTCACCATCGTCGAAGGTGCCTGGGACACCACCAACGGGCAGGGCGGCAGGGCGTTCGGCGTGACTTTCCCCGTCGCCCGGAACAAGGACGGCTCGTCGATCACCGGACCCGCGACCGAGGAATTCGTCATCGACAAGAACGCCGAGCCCGCGAGCGAGCCGCTGACCTATGCGGCGGCGAGCGCCGACAAGTCGAAGGCCTTCCTGACCGTGCGCGAGAATTACGGCGACGCGCCGCAGCTCGTGCCGAGCGCGGGCTGGGACTACACCGATGCGACGCTCAAGGCGATCAAGCTCAATGCCGGGAATTTCGGTGCGCCCGGCACCTTCGGCCCGACGGCGCTCTACGAGTTCACCTATGTCGCCAAGGACCCGATCGTGGCGGGCTTGGGCTTCGCCTCGGTGCGCGATCTCGCGACCTTCCTGCGCGACGCCAAGAGCGACGACAACAACACCGCCAACCCGCTCGCCGGCGATGTGCAGCGCATCTACACCTTCTGTCTGTCGCAGCCCTGCCGCACCATGCACGACTTCGTGCTCTTCGGCTTCAACGAGGCCGAGCATTCCGGCCGCGATGCGGGTCACGATCATGACCGCGGCGACGGCGATCGCGACGCCGACGACCGGGACCGCGATCGCGACCATCATCGCCATGGCGAGATCGTCTTCGATGGCGTGCTCAATTGGATCGGCGGCGGCGACGGCATCTTCATGAATTACCGCTTCGCCCAGCCTTTCCGCACCCATCGCCAGCACATCGCGCGCTGGACGCCGGAATTCCAATTCCCCTGGGCCAACCAGGTGTTGCGCGACCCGGTCACCGGCAAGACCGATGGCCGTCTCGCCCTCTGCGAGGAATCGCATACCTGCCCCAAGATCATGGAGATCAATTCCGAGAACGAGTATTGGGCGAAGGGGGGCTCGCTGCTGACGACGGACACGAAGGGCCACGACCTCGATCTCGACGACACCACGCCCAATGTCCGCTACTACCAGCTCGCGAGCCTCGAGCACAGCGCCGGCATCTCCTCGATCCTGCCGCTGACGCCGCTTCCCGCCGGGATCTGCCAGCAGCCGCAGAACCCGATGGTCGCCAATCTCGCCCTGCGCGCGCTGCTCTTGGATCTCGACGCCTGGGTCAGCAGCGGCCAGCAACCGCCGGCCAACCGCATCCCGACGCGGCGCGACGGGACGCTGGTGCCGGCCCTGCCGCAATCGGGCATGGGTTTTCCCAACATTCCCAGCGTCGCCTATAACGGCATCCACCACACCGGCGATCTCTGGAATTTCGGCCCCGATTTCGACAAGGGGATTCTGACGGTGCTGCCGCCGCAACTCCTCGGCACGCCCTATCCCGTCTTCGTGCCCAAGACCGACAGCGACGGCAACGACATCGCCGGCATCCGCTACCCCGATGTCGCCGTGCCGATCGCGACATATACCGGCTGGGCCCTGCGCGCCGCGGACCCGAGAGATCCCGTGCCGATCGTCGATGGCTGCGACGCCTCGGGCCAGATGATCCTCTTCGCCAAGACCAAGGCCGAGCGGCTCGCCGCGGGCGATCCCCGCCCCTCGCTCGAGGAGCGCTACTCGAGCCATGCCGACTACGTCGCCAAGATCACCGCCGCTGCCCTCAAGCTCGAGCAGGAACGGCTCATGATCCATGACGACGTAGAGGCCTATATCGCGGCGGCGCAAGCGGCGTCGGTGCCGTGAGTTAAGAAAAGTCCCCCTCACCCTCCCATCGCTTAGGCGATGGGTCCCTCCCTCTCCCCGGCGGAGAGAGGGTCGGGGTGAGGGGGCGTTCCGATCCCGAGCATTACCTTCAGCGCGGCGCGGTCGGCCTTGCCCGTGCGGCCCAAAGGGATCGCCGGGCCGATATGCACGGCATCGGGGATCTTGTATTTGTCGAGCCGCCCCGAGGCCCAGGCGCGGAGCGCTTGCGCTGTCGGCGATGCGCCCGGAACCGGCACGACGAGGAGATGGATCGCCTCGCCGAGCAGCGGATCGGGGAGGCCGGTCGCCAGCGCCTCGGCGATCTCGGGATGGTCGAGAAAGGCGCGCTCGACCTCGATCGGCGAGATCTTGTTGCCGGCGCGCAGGATCAGCTCCTTGGCTCGGCCGACGAGGCGCACGACGCCCTCGGGCGTCGCTTCGGCGAGATCGCCGGTGCGGAAATATTCCCCGCGAAAGGCGGCCGCGGTGAGGTCGGGCCGGTCAAGATATCCCTTCATGATGAAGGGCGTCTTGATGACGAGCTCGCCCGCCTGGCCCGCCGGCATCGCTCGCCCCTCGCCATCGTGAATGGCGAAGGCGACGCCGGGGCTGGGACGCCCGATCGTGCCGGGAAAGCGATCCTGTTCGTCCCGCGGCAGGATGAAATCCGACGTGTTCGTCTCGGTGAGACCGTAGATATCGCAGAGCGCGAGGCGCGGCACGATCTCGCGAAAGAGGCGGCCGAGGGGATAAGGCAACGGCTCGCCGCCCGCCATGAAGAGCCGCGCGATGCCATCGGCGCCGAGCGCTTCGAGAAGCATCGGACCTTCCGGCCCGCGCAGGATCGGCAGCATGGCGCGGAGCATGGTCGGGATCACGCCGAGCCGGTCGATGCGCGCCGTGCCAAGCGTGGCGAGAACACGCCGGCCATCGAATTTCTCGTGCAGCACCAGCGTGCCGCCGCGCATCAGCGTCAGGAGCGACACCCATTGCCCGAAACTGAAAGTAAGCTGGAGCACGAGCAGCGTGCGCGTCTCGTCGGTGAAGGCGAGCACGCTGTCGATCGCCGCGAGCTTGCCGGCGAAGCCCTCATGCGAGAGCACGACGCCCTTGGGCTCGCCCGTCGTTCCCGAGGTGAAGACCACCAGCGCCGCGCCGCTCAGGATCGGACGCGGCGGCGGCGCGGGCCGTTCGAGCCGCACGACCTCCGTGCCATCGATAAGGAAGCGCGCGCCGCTGCGGCGCAGCACCTCCTCGAACGATGCAGCGACGGCGCTGCGATGGACCGGCACCACGACCCCGCCGCCGCGCCACACGCCGAGGAAGCCCGGGATATCGCTGCTGCGGTTGGAGACGCGGAGGAGCGCCGGCTCGTCCGGCGCGATCCCGCCACGGCGCAAGGCAGCGGCGATCTCGCCCGCCGCGCGGTCGAGCGCGGCATAGCTCATCGCGCCGCCATCGCCGTCCAGCGCGATGCGCGCCGGCCATTGACGGCAGGCGCTATCGAGAAGCGCGCCCAGATGAAGCATGGGACGAGACCTTTCGCCGCCGCATTCCGCATGCTCTTATAGGCGCCGCAGGCACAGGGGAGAAGAGCGGCGCCATGGCTTACGAGACGATCCTCTACGAGACGCGCGGCCCCGTGGCACTCCTCACGCTCAATCGGCCGGAGCGGCTCAACGCCATGAACGCGACGATGCTGCGCGAGCTGCACGAGGCCATGGACGCGGCCGAGGCGGACGAGCATATCCGCGCCATCGTGCTCACCGGCGCCGGCAGCGGCTTCTGCTCGGGCTTCGATCTGAAGGAGCAGGCGGCGGCAAAGCCGAGCGGCGTCGCAGAGTGGCGCCCGCTGCTCCGGCGCGATTTCGACGCCATCATGCGCTTCTGGCATTCGCCCAAGCCGACGCTCGCGGCGGTGCGTGGTCCCTGCCTCGCCGGCGGCTGCGAGCTGGCGCTCGCCTGCGACATCACCATCGCCGCAGCGGATGCCGTCTTCGGCGAGCCCGAGCTGCGCTTCGGCGCCGGGATCGTGGTGATGCTTCTCCCCTGGCTCGTCGGCCCCAAGCGCGCGAAGCAGCTTCTCCTCACCGGTGACGACAAGCTCTCCGCGCCGCGCGCCGAGGCGATCGGCCTCGTCAACGAGGTCGTGCCGCCGGGCGAGGAGCTGCCGCGCGCGTTGCGGCTGGCGCAGGACCTTTCGGTGATCGACGCCATGGCGCTGCGTCAGACCAAGCGCGCGATCAACCGCAGCTACGAGATCATGGGGATGGGCGAAGCGCTCGAAGCCGCGCTCGATATCGACCTCCAGATCGAAGGCGAAGGCACTGCCGACAAGCGGCAATTCATGGAGATCGCGCGGCGCGAGGGATTGCGCGCGGCGATCGCGTGGCGCGATGCAAGATTTGCGAAGGGCGGTTGAGCCGTTGCCGAACAGGCGGGATCGGCCGTTCGTCAGCCGCCCTGCATGTATCGAGCGGGATTTTCGGGATCGGTTTCGAAGATCTGGGCCGCTTCGGCAAAGAGGGATGACACCGCGGCGGCGTCCAAATCGTCGAACCGCTCGAAGCTGAAATTGTTGCGGCCCGATCTCAGCTCGCCCAGCTTGCCGACATAGCTTCGCATGATCGGCGCGCCCGCCTTGGTGACCGCCACATAGACGCTGATGTAATTTTTCTGAAGAGCCACCCCGATGACCGGCCATTCGATCGTCTCGCCCGACTTGATGGCGTAGCGAAACTTGCCGTAGCCGATCATCTTCATTCGCATGCCGGCGGCCCCGGCAGGCGCTCCCTTGTGGAAATGACGCTTGAGACCCGGCGCCGCCTGCCGCATCAACTCGTGAAGCCTGACGAGGTCGGATTTTCGCGCCGGATCGAAATCGAGATAACTTTCGAGACTATCGGCCGCAACTCTGAACATCAGAAGGCGCCCGCGAGGCGCGCCTGCGGCAGGGGCGTGATCCGCTCGCGGGCGATGAGATGGACGGCGAAGCCGCCGGGGAAGAGCGCGCTCAGCGCCGGGTCGAAGACATCGAGCCCGCCGGCATAGGCGCCGAAAGCCGGCAGCACGAGGCGCCGCTCATCCGTGACGAAGCAGCGGCCGGAAAGCCGCCGGCCGCGCACATCGAGGCTCGCCTTGGGATGGTAGTGGCCGCTGATCTCGCCCGGCGCCGTCGCCGCGGCCGCGATGTGCCGGAAGGTGAGGGGGCCTTCGCGCCACTCGCCGGCGATCGCCCGGCCGCCCAGCGTGGCGGGCGGCGCGGGATCGTGATTGCCGGCGATCCACAGCCACTCGATGGCGGCGGTGAGGCCGAGGAGCCGCTCGGCATCGGCACGATCGAGCCGCTCGGGCGCCGCCGGGTCATGAAAGCTGTCGCCGAGACAGATGACCCGCCGCACGGCATGGCGGGCGATCACGCGCTCCAGCCGGTCGAGGCTCGCACGTGTGTCATAGGGCGGCAGCATCACGCCGCGCCGCGCGTAGCTCGATCCCTTCTCGAAATGGAGATCCGCCACCACGAGGGTGCGCTCTTCCGGCCAGAGCAGCGCGCCGCTCGCCTCGGCGAGAAGCTCGACGCCGTTGAGGCGGATCGGCTGAAGCGTGCCGGGTTCACAAGGGGCGGTGGACATCGCGCGCTGGCATAGGATATTCCCGGCCTCGCCGCCACCCTCCGATCGGCCGGGTCCTTCGTCCCGCCGCGCTTGGCCTCAATCGGTCTCCATCCAGCGGCGCGGCAGGTGCTGCGTGCAAGGCGGCGCGTTGCCGATGCGCTCGCGCAGCGACCGCGCGAGGCGTTCCGCCTCGTCCTCGAGACCCATCCAGCGCAATTTCAGGATGCGCGTCCGCGTGCGCAGATCGTCATCCGTCATGACTCTTTCGAGGAATAGGCTGTCCATAGCGTTCCTCCCACTCGGTTCTGTTGCTCGCTCAACGGGCGGCCGTCTCCCCGCTCGCCCGTTTCGCCAAAAAATATGACGCGCGGCGGGCGGCCCGCCCGCCGTCCTGCTCGTCACTCGGAAAGGATCGTCAGGCGGCCGATCGGCGCTGAGCCGTCTCGCCGCGCATGGCCGGCTGCCAGGACCACATGCTGTCCAGCATCGCCCGCGTGCCGAGATCGGCGAGCTTGCCGACTTCGGCGAGATAATCGCGCACCGCCGAGCGCGTGTAGTTCGCGTGCAGGTCCATCGCCTCGTCGATGCTGCCGGAGCGGGCGATCGCCTTGCTGGCCTCGAGATTGCGATCGAGACGCGCCCGCCCGAATTCGAGGATCTCCGAGCCCACCGCCATCCAATTCTCGAGCCACTTGTTGCTCGCCTGGAAGATCGGCTCCAATCCGGTGAGAGCGTTGGCGGGGTCGAACACGGCCGTGATCTGCGTCTCCTCGCGCTTCACCCGCATCTCCTCGCCCTGGGCCTTGGCCATCGCGTCTCTCCCTTACTCGTAGAATAAGATTCGGTCGGAATTGGGTTGCCACGTTCCGCTTTATTCCGAGGATGAGAACAAGAATACGAAGGCATCGCCGAATGGCAATGGCGATAAAAATGAAAATAATGATCGCGTTGGTTTTGCCGGTGATTACAAATTTGTGACGCGATCTCTTGGCGTCCTCTCACGCGAGAGCAAGGCCGGCCTCATCCAATAGTTCGGCCGCGGCCTCGTCCAAAAGATGATCGAGCGCGCTGCCATAGACCGCCTCGCGCCCGATCTCGAGCAGCACCGGCACGGCGAGCGGCGAGACGCGGTCGAGGCGGCGATGGCAGAGGCGGCCCTTGACGCGCGCCAGCATCGCGGCGAGGCGGTGGATGTCGGTCAACCCCGACGCCGCATCGGCGCGCGTCGCGCGCAGCAGGATGTGATCGGGCTCGTGACGGCGCAGCGTGTCGTAGATGAGATCGGCGTTGAAAGTGACCTGGCGTCCCGTCTTCTCCTGCCCCGGCAATTTGCGCTCGATCAATCCGGCGACGATGGCGACGGTGCGGAAGGTGCGGCGCAGGAGCGAGGATTCCGCCATCCAGGTTTCGAGATCGTCGCCCAGCATGTCCTCGTCGAAGAGCTGGTCGAGATCGCGCGGCGCTTCGAGGCTCCAGATCGCGAGGACATAATCGGTCGCAACGAAGCCCAAGGGTTTCAGCCCCGCGCGCTCCATGCGGCGCGTCAGCAGCATGCCGAGCGTCTGATGCGCGTTGCGCCCCTCGAAGCAATAGGCGACGAGATATTCGTGCGGCCCCCTGGGAAAGCTCTCGACGAGGAGACCGTCGCGGCCGGGCAGCAACGAGCGGTGGCGCTGGAGCGCCAGCCATTCCTGCACCGGCGCCGGCAGGTCGCGCCAGGCGCGAGGATCGCTCAGGATGCGGCGCACGCCATCGGCCAGATGCGTCGTGAGCGGCAGTCTGCCGCCCTCATAGGTGGGGACGCGCGGCAAGCCCGTGCCGCCGCGGCGCGCGATGATGGCATTCCCCTCGATCCCCTCGAAGCGCAGGAGCTCGCCCGCGAACATGAAGGTGTCGCCGGGCGTGAGGCCCTGGCCGAACCATTCCTCGATCTCGCCCAGCACCTTGCCGCTGCGCAAGCGCACCCGCAGCATGGCGGCCTCGACGATCGTCCCGACATTCATGCGGTAGCGACGCGCCACTTGATCGGAGGCGACGTGGTAGCGGCCGAGACTGTCGCGGAAGAGACGGCGCCAGCGCTCATAGGTGCGAAGCGCGTAGCCGCCATGCTCGACGAAGGCGAGCGCGTCGTCGAAATCGCCGCGCGGCAGCGCGGCATAAGGCGCGGCGCTCGTCACCTCCTCGAAGAGCGCGTCCGCTGTGAAAGGTTCGGCGCAGGCGGTTCCGAGGATGTGCTGGGCGAGCACGTCGAGGCCGCCGGGCCGCGGCCGCTCGCCATCGAGCTCGCTGTGCTCCAGGGCGGCAAGCGCCGCGCGGCATTCGAGCACCTCGAAGCGGTTGGCCGGCACGAGAAGCGCGCGGCTCGGCTCGTCCAAGCGGTGATTGGCACGGCCGATCCGCTGCGTCAGACGCGATACGCCCTTGGGCGCGCCGACCTGCACGACGAGATCGACCGCGCCCCAATCGATGCCGAGATCGAGCGAGGATGTGGCGACGACGGCGCGCAGCTTTCCCGCCGCCATCCACGCCTCGACCTTGCGGCGCTGCTCGACCGCGAGGCTGCCATGGTGGAGCGCGATCGGCAGCGTATCCTCGTTGAGCCGCCACAATTCCTGAAAGCAAAGCTCGGCCTGGGCGCGGGTGTTGACGAAGACGAGCGTCGTGCGGTGGCGCTTGATCGCGTCATAGACCTCGACCAGCGCGTGAAGCGCCATATGGCCCGACCAGGGCAGGTGCTCTCGGGTCGCCAGGATCGCGACCTCGGGCTTGGCGCCCGCGGACGCCGTCACGCGCGCCACTGGCGCGCCGCCCGAGCCGAGCCACGCCGCGAGATCATCGGGCCAGGCGACGGTGGCGGAGAGACCGATGCGCCGGCAGAGGGGCGCGAGGCGCTTGAGCCGCGCGAGGCCCAAGGCCAGGAGATCGCCGCGCTTGGTGCCGGCGAGCGCGTGCAGCTCGTCGATGATGATGGCGCTCAAGCCTTGGAACATCTGCGCCGCCTCGGAATATGACAAGAGCAGTGCCAATGATTCCGGCGTCGTCATCAGCATATGCGGGGGATCGACGCGCTGGCGCTGGCGCTTTCCTTGCGGCGTGTCGCCGGTCCGCGTCTCGATGCGGATGGGAAGGCCGAGCTCGGCGATGGGGGCCGCGAGATTGCGGTGAATATCGACGGCGAGCGCTTTCAAGGGCGAGACATAGAGCGTGTGGAGCCCGGCGCGCGGATGCTCGGCGAGATCAACGAGGCTCGGCAGGAATCCCGCCAGCGTCTTGCCGCCGCCCGTCGGCGCGATGAGCAGCGCCGACTGCCCGCGCTCCGCCGCCGCCAGCAGCTCGAGCTGATGGCGATGCGGCGTCCAGCCGCGCGAAGCGAACCAGCCGGCAAGGAGCGGGGGCAGCGGCATGCGGGGGGAGAATATGATGGGTGTGGCGGCACTGCCAGACGGTGCTGCATGGGCGGGGTGCGTGCTTCGAGACGCGCCCTGCGGGCGCTCCTCAGCATGAGGGGCACCTGTACTGGCATCATCCCTCCTTGCCATATGCGATCTGCCTCATGCTGAGGAGCCGCCGCCAGGCGGCGTCTCGAAGCACGCACGCCGCCTTTGCAGCGATCTTTCCTCGCCCGCGTTCACCTCATCATGGGTAATCAGGAGAGTGTCGCGATCGATCAAGCACGAGCGATCCGCACCGACGTCCCCGCGCGGCTCGATCGGCTGCCGTGGAGCCCGTTCCATCGCCTCGTGATCCTGGCGCTCGGCATCACCTGGATCCTCGACGGTCTCGAAGTGACGCTTGCGGGCTCGGTGGCGGCGGCGCTGCAGCAGAGCCCGCGCCTTCATCTGACCTCGGCCGAGGTCGGGCTCACCGGTACGGCCTATCTCACCGGCGCCATTCTGGGCTCGCTCTTCTTTGGTCATTTGACCGACCGGTTGGGCCGCAAGAAGCTCTTCAACGTGACGCTGGGCCTCTATCTCGTGGCGACCGCCTTGACGGCGCTCTCCTGGGATTTCACGAGCTTCGCCTTCTTCCGCTTCTTCACGGGGGCGGGCATCGGCGGCGAATACACGGCGATCAATTCGGCGATCCAGGAATTGACGCCCGCAAGGCTGCGCGGCCGCATCGATCTCGCGATCAACGGCTCCTTCTGGGTCGGCGCGGCCGCGGGCGCCGCGGGATCGATCTGGCTCCTCGATCCCCATGTGCTGCCGCCCGATCTCGGCTGGCGGCTTGCCTTCGGCACGGGCGCGATCCTCGGCGTCATCATCCTCTATCTCCGCCGCTTCGTGCCGGAGAGCCCGCGCTGGCTCATGACCCATGGCCGCATCGCCGAGGCGGAAGCGGTGGTGGGCGAGATCGAGACGCGCGTCGCCGCGGGGACGGGCGAGGCCTTGCCGCCGGTCGCGGGCGGGATCTCGCTGGTGGGGGCAACGCATGTCTCTCTTGCGGTCGTCGCGCGCACCCTCTTGCGCGCTTATCCCGCGCGCACCCTCTTGGGCCTCGTGCTCATGGCGTCGCAGGCCTTCTTCTACAACGCGATCTTCTTCACCTATGCGCTGGTCCTGACGCGCTTCTACCATGTGCCGGCCGATCATGTCGGCTGGTACATCCTGCCCTTCGCCGTCGGCAATTTCTGCGGGCCGCTGCTCTTGGGCCCGCTCTTCGACACCATCGGGCGCAAGACGATGATCGCCGCGACCTATACGGTCTCGGGCATCCTGCTCGCGGTCTCGGGCGCGCTCTTTGCCGAGGGGCTGCTGGACGCGACGCTGCTGACGCTCTGCTGGACGGTTGTGTTCTTCTTCGCCTCGGCCGCCGCGAGCGCCGCCTATCTCACGGTCGGCGAAAGCTTTCCCCTGGAGCTCCGCGCGCTTGCCATCGCGCTCTTCTACGCCTTCGGCACGCTCTTCGGCGGCGCCGGCAGCCCGTGGCTCTTCGGCGTTCTCATCGAGAGCGGCTCGCGACAGGAGATCCTGGTGGGCTATCTCCTCGGCGCCGCGCTGATGATCATCGCGGCTTTGGTCGAGCTCAAGCTCGGCTTCAACGCCGAGCGGCGCTCGCTCGAAGAGGTGGCGCGGCCGTTGTCGAGTCATGGAGACTAGCTTCTGTTATGATGGTCCCGCGACTCCCCCACCTCACCTAACCTCTCCGCCCCAATGGGGCGGAGAGGGAGGGGCCCGCGCAGCGGGAGGGTGAGGTGGGGCCGACGAAATGGCTCCCTACCGAATCCCAATGACCTCTCCCAAACCCGAATCCTGGCTCAAGCCGACGCCGAAGGGCCTTTATTGCGAGCCCGGCGATTTCTTCGTCGATCCGGCCTCGCCGGCGAAGCGTGCCGTGATCACGCATGGCCACGGCGATCATGCGCGGCCCAACCATCATCACGTGCTGGCGACGCCCGAGACGCTCGCCATCATGCGCCAGCGCTTCGGCGAGGAGGCCGGGCGGTCGCTTCAGCCCTTGCGGTATGGCGAGGCGATGCGCCTCGGCGAGGTGACGGTGACGCTCGCGCCGGCCGGCCATGTCCTCGGCAGCGCGCAGGTGGTGATGGAGCATCAGGGGAGCCGCGTCGTCGTCTCCGGCGATTACAAGCGCCGCGCCGATCCCACTTGCGCACCCTTCGAGCCGCAGCCTTGCGACGTCTTCATCACCGAGGCGACTTTCGGCTTGCCCGTCTTCCGCCATCCGCCCGATGCGCAGGAGATCGCGAAGCTTCTCCATTCGCTGCGCCTCTTTCCCGAGCGCTGTCACGTCGTCGGCGTCTATGCGCTGGGCAAATGCCAGCGCCTTCTCGCGCTCTTGCGCCAGCATGGCTATGCCGAGCCCGTCTATCTCCATGGCGGGCTCGTCCAGATGTGCGCGCTGTATGAGGAGCTGGGCGTCAAGCTCGGCCCCGTGCTGCACGCGACCGGCATGAAGCGCGATGCGCTCAAGGGCAAGATCGTGCTGGCGCCGCCCTCGGCCATCTCCGATCTCTGGGCGCGCCGGCTGCCCGATCCCGTGATCGCCATGGCGTCGGGCTGGATGCGCGTCAAGCAGCGGGCGAAGCAGCGCGGCGTCGAGCTGCCGCTCGTCATCTCCGATCATGCCGATTGGGACGAGCTCAACGCGACGCTCGACGACGTCGCGGCGCCCGAGATCTGGATCACGCATGGCAATGAGGAAGCGCTGCTTCGCCAGGCGACGCTCAAGGGCTATCGGGCGCGCGCCTTGTCGCTGGTGGGCTTCGAGGACGAAGCCGAGTAAAGGGTGGCGGGCGCTGTGACGCGCCGCACTTTCCGGATCACACGGCCTGGGTTATGGTTTTCGGGCCAAGCGTCGAGACGAGAATGCGGAAGTGCCTGTCATTGCCGCGCCTTTGCCTTGCCGCGGCTTTCCTTCTCCTTGCGGGCGAGGTCGAGAGCGCCGAGATCATCGTCGGCACGGTCATCGGGCTGCGCGGCGATGTTTCCCTGGAAACGGGCAGCGAGCGGCACGCGCTCGCGCTCCGTGATCCGGTGCGTCTTGCCGACACCATCATCTCGCGCGCCGGCAAAGCGAAGATCGCGCTCAATGACGGCTCGATCGTCTCGGTCGGCGAGAACAGCCGCGTGGCGCTCCAGGATTATCAGGGCGTCGCTAATGGCTGGACGACGCGGCTTCGTCTCCTGACCGGCGTGCTGCGTCTCTTCGTCAACCGCGCCCTTGCCGGCAGCCGGTTCGAGGTCGAGAGCGAGACGGCGCTCGCCGCCGTGCGTGGAACCGATTGGCTGGTCGATGCAACGCCCGCCGGGACCGGCGTCGCCGTCATCCAAGGCACGGTCGTGGTCTCCGGCCGTGACTCGCAAGCGCAAGCCTCGGTTCTCCTCGACCAGCCCGGGCAAGGCGTGGACGTGCCGCGCGGCGGGCCGCCGGGCCCGGTTCGGCCCTGGTCGGCGCAGCGCTTTGGCACGACGTTGGCGCGTGCGACATTCGAGTAACCGCGCCGCAAGGCGGCGGCGCGACGCCATGCTCTGCGGCGTCGGCATGGCCGGGATGCTCGTCTTTGCCGTTCCCCATCTCGTCGCGTCCGATTCCGCCTCGCTTCGCCGTCTCGAATTGGTCGCGCTCGATCTCGGCATGCGTCTGCGCGGGCCGCTGAGCCCCGGTCCCGAGACCGTTCTCGTCCTCATCGATGACCGGACCATTGCCGAGCTCGGCCGCTGGCCCCTGCCGCGCCGGAAATTCGGCGATGCGGTCCGCTTCCTCAAGGATGCCGGCGCGAAGGTAATCGGCATCGACGTGCTGTTCTCGGAGGAGGATGCCTCCTCCGATGGCGCGAGCGGCGACGGCGTCTTCGCCGCGGCGGTGCGCAAGGCCGGCAATGTCGTGCTGCCTTTCGCCTTCCGCTTCGATCAAGCGAGTCCCGGCGCCGTTTCCGCCCCCATCGCCGAGGCCGCCTTCGCCACGGTGCGGCCGGGCGCGCCTTTCGCGCGGACGGCGTTGCGTCCCACCGGCATCTTGGCGCCGCTGCCGGCGCTCGCCGAGGCGGCAGCGGCGCTCGGCCATGCGAGCCTCGCCTATGATGTCGACGGCGCCGTGCGCTACGACTATCCCGTGGTCGAATACGATCTCGATTATTATCCCTCGATGGCGCTGCGCGCGGCCCAGCTCTTCCGCGGCACGCCCTGGAGCGAGGTCTCCGCCGAGCTCGGGAGCGGCGTGCGGCTCGGCGATCGCCTGCTCCCGACCGATCCGGCGATGCGCATGCTGGTGAATTACCTGGGGCCGCCCGGCAGCTTTCCGACCTTCCCCTTTGCCGCCGTCGCCGCGGGGAGCCTCTCGCCCGAGCTCTTTCGCGGCCGCGTCGTGCTCATCGGCTCGAGCATCACCGGCATCACCGACACGTTCCACAGCCCGTTCTCGGCCGTGCTCCCCGGCGTCGAGCGCTTGGCGACGGTCGTCGATTCGATCCTTCACGATCGCCCGCTCCGCCGACCCGTTTACGGGCGGTGGCTCGAATCGCTGTGGATGGTCGGTTTCAGCTTCGTCATCGGTCTGGCGCTGTCGCGCTCACCCGTCACCCGCGCCTCGCTCGTCGCGCTCGTGACGCTGAGCGTCTCGCTCCTCGCCGCGCAATTTGCGCTGGAGGGGGCGGGCCTCTGGTTTGCCGTGGCGGCGCCGAGCCTTGCCGCCATTCTCACCTTCACGCTGCTCGTCGCTCTCCGCTATGGCCTCCTCGACCGCGAGCATCGCCGCGTCCGCCAAGCCTTTCAGCGCTATCTCGCCCCGGCCATGGTCGAGCGGCTCGCGCAGAATCCGCATCCCCCCGAGCTCGGCGGCGAGCAGCGCGAGCTGACGGTGCTGTTCTGCGATCTGCGCGGCTTCAGCGGCATCGCCGAGCGGCTCGACGCGCCGGCGCTGACCCGCGTCATCAACGCCTTCTTCGCGACCGTCACCGAGGCCGTGCTGGCGCGCGGCGGGACCGTCGACAAATATATGGGCGATGCGGTGATGGCGTTCTGGAACGCGCCGCTCGATCAGCCCGATCACGCCGTGCTCGCTTGTCGCGCCGCGCTCGACATCATCGCGGGGCTGTCGCGGCTCAATGCGCGATCGGACGCCATGGCGCTTGCCTGCGGCATCGGCATCAATACCGGCCCCTGCACCGTCGGCAATTTCGGCTCGCATCTGCGCTTCGACTATTCGGCGGTCGGCGACGCCGTCAACATCGCGGCGCGGCTCGAAAGCGAGACCAAGGCTTTCGGGCTCTCGATCGCGCTGGGCCCGGAGACCGCGGCGCGCGTTCCGGACATGGCGACGCTGCCGCTCGACCTGATCCGGCCGCGCGGACGCGAGCAGACGCTCGAGCTCTGGACGCTGCTCGGCGATGAGACGGCCGCGCAAAGCGCGGCCTTCATCGCGCTTCGCCAACAGCATCACGATTTCCGCGGCGCGATCGCCGCAGCCGACGAGGACGCGGCGCAAACCGCTCTCGATGCGCTCCAAGGCTTGGCACCGCCCGCGCTCCTGGCGTTCTATCGCCACCTGTCCGAACGCCTTGCGAAACCGCGCCGATGAATCGTTTCGCGGCGCTGCTCGATGCGCTTCTCTTCACCCCGGCGCGGCTCGGCAAGGAGCGGCTGATGGCGGAGTATTTCGCGACCACGCCCGATCCCGAGCGCGGCTGGGCCTTGGCCGCGCTCACCGGCGAGCTCTCCTTCAAGGAAGTGAAGCCGCAGCAGATCCGCGCGCTCGCGATCAGCCGCGTCGATCCCGAGCTCTTCGCCTGGTCTTATGATTTCGTCGGCGACCTCGCCGAGACGGTGTCACTCATTTGGCCGGAGCGGCCCGGCGCCAACCGCGTGCCCGGCCTCGCCGAGATCGTCGCCGAGCTCGATGCGGCGACGCGCGCCGATGCCGGCGAGCGGCTCGCGCGCTGGCTCGATGCGCTCGATGCGACGGGGCGCTGGGCTTTGCTCAAGCTCATCACCGGCGGCCTGCGCATCGGCGTCTCGGCGCGGCTGGCGAAGACCGCGCTCGCCCAATGGGGGGAAGTGCCGCTCGAGGAGATCGAGAGCGTGTGGCATGGGCTCGCGCCGCCTTATGAAGAGCTCTTCGCCTGGCTCGAGCGCCGCGGCCCGCGGCCCGAGATCGGCGCGCGGCCGACCTTTCATCCCTTGATGCTGGCGCAGCCGGTCGAAGACGGCGATCTCGACGGTCTCGATCCCGCCGATTATCGCGCCGAGTGGAAATGGGACGGGATCCGCGTGCAGCTCGTGGCGCGCGGCGGCGAGAAGCGGCTCTATTCGCGCGCCGGCGACGATATCGGCTTGGCCTTTCCCGATATCGTCGAGGCGATCCCCGATGCGGTCGTGCTCGATGGCGAGCTCCTGGTGCTGCGGGGCGCGGAGGTCGCGCCCTTCAATGATTTGCAGCAGCGCCTCAACCGCAAGACGGCATCGCCCAAGATGCTGCGCGACTATCCCGCCGCGGTGCGGCTCTACGACATCCTCGAGGAGGGCGGCGAGGATCTGCGGCCGCTGCCCTTTCTCGAGCGCAGGCGTCGGCTCGAAAGCTGGTACAGCGCCGGGCCGCGGCCGCGGCTCGATCTCTCGCCGCTCATTCCCTTCGCGAGCTGGGACGAGCTCAAATCGCTGCGCGCTGGGGCGAGGGCGCGCGGCATCGAGGGGCTGATGCTGAAGCGCGCCGATTCGCCCTACGTGACCGGCCGGCCCAAGGGTCCCTGGTTCAAATGGAAGCGCGGCGCGCTCACCATCGATGCCGTGCTGATGTATGCGCAGCGCGGCCATGGCAAGCGCTCCTCCTTCTATTCCGATTACACCTTCGGCACTTGGCGCGACGGCGCGCTGGTGCCGGTGGGGAAGGCCTATTCGGGCTTCACCGATGCGGAGCTGCGCCAGCTCGACCGCTGGGTGCGCGACAACACCGTCGAGCGCTTCGGCCCCGTGCGCGAGGTGGCGCCCAAGCTCGTGCTCGAGATCGCCTTCGACAGCGTTCACCGCTCGACCCGCCACAAATCCGGCCTCGCCATGCGCTTCCCCCGGGTCCACCGCATCCGCTGGGACAAGCCGGCGGCGGAGGCGGACACGGTCGAGGCGCTGGAGCGACTGATGACGTGAGTGGCGACGATTTTTCGCCGGGATATTTCATGCTATGACCACCATCGCAATTCTGTCGCCCGCCCCACCTCACCCCAACCCTCTCCGCCCCTGAGGGGCGGAGAGGGAGGGACCCGACGCGAAGCGGTGGGAGGGTGAGGTGGGGCTGCCGACGAGCTTTTGATGTCGCCGAAATCTCGGAACACCCGCCCCGCCCTGATCCTCGACCGCGACGGCGTGATCAATCACGACGCCGGCTATCTCCACCGCATCGAGGAATGCCGCTTCATCGATGGCATCTTCGCGATGACCGCAGCCTTTGCCGCGCGCGGCTTTGCCATCGTGATCGCCAGCAATCAGTCGGGGATCGGGCGCGGCTATTATGGCGAGGCGGAGTACGGCGCGCTCATGAGCTGGATGCGCCGCGAGTTCTCAGGCCGCGGCGTCACCATCGCCGGGTGCTATCACTGCCCCGATCATCCGACCGAGGGTATCGGAGCCTATCGCCGCGACAATCCCTGGCGCAAGCCCGGCCCCGGCATGATTCTCCAGGCGGCTGCCGACCTCTCGCTCGATCTCGCGGCGTCCTGGCTGGTCGGCGATCGCCCGAGCGACATCGAGGCAGGCCGCGCCGCGGGTGTCGGCACGCTGGTGCTGTTCGATCCCGTGGCGGGCGAGGTGTCGCGCCACGAGGATTATTGGCGGGTCACGCGCCTTGAGGAGGTGAGCCGGATGCTCATGCATGGGATCAAGCCCGGTTGACAGTATGCGTTCTTTGCCACTATTTGCTCACAACTTGGCAGGATACCCTATCCATTCTGGGTATATTGTTCACATACTTGTGAATATTGGTAATTCTATCGTCATTACCGGAAAACACTAGTTTCGCGGATAATCGGCAGGCTCGATACACCGGCGCGATAGCAACGCCTCATGAGGGGAGCTGTCCGATGATCCATGTCAATCGATGCGTGATTTCCGCCTTGCTGTGCGGCCTCTCGGCGGTCGCTGCCGCGACGGCGCAGGCCGATCAGGATGACCAGCGCTCGGTCTATCTTCAAACGAACCTCGTCTCGAACCAGCCCGGCATGGCGCAGCACACCGATCCCAATCTCCTCAACGCCTGGGGCATCGTCTTCCCGCCCGGCGGGCCGTTCTGGGTCAACAGCAACAATGGCGGGCTCTCGATCCTCTATGACGGCCAGGGCAATTCGATCGCGGCGCTGCCTTCGGTGACGATCCCGCTCCCCGCCACGCCGCGCGCCGACGACAACAGCAACGGCACGGCGGCGCCGACCGGCATCGTGTGGAATGGCACGTCGAGCTTCGTCATTCCCAACACCACGCTCGTGCCCAATTTCATCTTCGACAGCGAGGACGGCACGATCACCGCCTGGAACGCGGCCCTGCCGCATGCCAATCCGGGACCGAACCGCCTCGCTGTCACCGTCATCGACATGTCGCACAATCCCAATGACGCGCAGGGTGCCGTCTATAAGGGGCTGGAGCTCGCCACCAACAAGCACGGCAATTATCTCTTCGCCGCCAATTTCCGGGCCGGCTCGGTCGATGTCTATGACGCCAAGTTCAATCCCGTGCTCTATCGCGGCATGGTCGTCGATCCCGGCAATGCCAAGGGCACCAATATCGACGGCACCTTCACCGATCCCGACCTGCCCCAGGGCTTCGCGCCCCATGGCATCCATCTCATCAATGGCGATCTCTATGTCGCCTATGCCAAGCAGGACGCGCCGAAGCATGACGATGTCGCGGGCGCGCATCTGGGGCTCGTCGATATCTTCGACACCGACGGGCATTTCATCCGCCGTTTCGCCAGCGGCGGCCCGCTCAACGCGCCCTGGGGCGTCGCCATCGCGCCCGCCGGATTCGGTCAATTCGCCGGCGACATCCTGGTCGGGAATTTCGGCGACGGGCGCATCAACGCCTATGACCGCGACGGCGAGTTCCAGGGCCAGCTCCGCGATCCCGACGGCAGACCCGTCACGATCGACGGGCTGTGGTCGCTCACTTTCGGCGGCGGGCTCAATTCGAGCCCGGACACGCTTTATTTCAGCGCCGGCCCCAACAACTCGGCCGACGGCCTCTTCGGCACGCTGCAAGCGCAGAAGGCCGGAGACCGCGACGATGACGATCACGACGTCTCGATGCGGTGATGCGGTGCCTGCTATCGTGATTCGGTGACCCGCCCCACCTCACCCCGACCCTCTCCGCCCCGCGGGGGCGGAGAGGGAGGGACCCGCGCAGCGGGAGGGTGAGGTGGGGGTTTCCGTGTGGTAGTCTCCGCATATTCCGGCACGAGCGTCGCGAGCAGCGCCATCATGCGCTCGGTCCGTCTTGCCTCGGCATGCTCGGCGAGCTCGTCGAGCGAGCGCGACAGCATGGCATAGTCGATGACGCGCGGTGCGGCGAGGCGGATGCCGGCGGCCGCCGTCGGGACCAGCGGCTCGCGCTCATGGAACAGCTCCTCGCGCAGCTTCTCGCCGGGCCGCAAGCCGGTGAAGGTGATCTTGATGTCCCGATCGGGCTTCAATCCGGCAAGCCGGATCATCTGGCGCGCGAGATCGACGATCTTGACGGGCTCGCCCATGTCGAGGACGAAGATCTTGCCGCGCTCATTGCCGCCCTTCATCGCCAGCGCCGAGGCCTGGAGCACGAGCTCGACCGCCTCGCGCACGGTCATGAAGAAGCGCGAGATCTCGGGATGGGTCACGGTGAGCGGACCCCCCGCCGCGAGCTGGCGCTGGAAGAGCGGCACGACCGAGCCCGTCGAGCCCAGGACATTGCCGAAGCGCACGGTAACAAAGCGCGTGCCGTCGCCGCGGCGGGCTTCGCCGATATCGAGCGCCTGGCAGATGCTTTCCGCGAGCCGCTTGGTCGCGCCCATGACATTGGCCGGGTTCACTGCCTTGTCGGTCGAGATCAGCACCATGGCATGGACGCCATGGGCGCGGCAGGCCTCCGCCACATGGCGCGTGCCGAGCACATTGGTGAGCACGCCTTCGGCCGGGTTCGCCTCGACCATCGGCACATGCTTCAGGGCGGCGGCGTGGAAGACGAGCTCAGGGCGTTCGCTCGCCATCACCTCGTCGATGCGGCTGGGATCGCGGACATCGCCGATGAGCGCGATGCGCGGCGGCGCGCCGTCGCGCTCCTCGAGCTCGCGGTCGATCGTGTAGAGCGCGTATTCGCTGCTGTCGAGCAGCACGAGGCGGGCCGGCTCGAAGGCGGCGATCTGGCGTACCAGCTCGGCGCCGATCGTGCCGCCGGCGCCCGTCACCAGCACGCGGCGGCCGGCGACAAGGGCGCGCATCGCCGGACGGTCGAGCACGGCTTGGGCGCGCCCCAGGAGATCCTCGATGGCGACGGGCTCGATCACCTTCGCCTCGCCCTGAAGCGTCGTCTTGAACTCGGTGAGGCGCGGCAGGCGCGCCAGCGGGATCATCAGCTCGTCGGCCTCGTCGAGGAGCCGGCGCACGCTCGCGCCGTCGAGCGTCTCGGCGCTCAGGATCAATTTCTGCGGCCGCTCGCCGCGGCGGTCGAGCCTGGCGACGATCTCGGCGAGGTCGTCGAGCGTGCCGAGAATCGGCACGCCGCCGATATGGCGGCCGACCCGCGAGCTATTGTCGGCGATGATGCCGACGACGCGGTAGAGGCGATCGCGGCCGCTCGCCATCTCGCGCACGAAAAGCGCGGTCTGGTCGCGCGCGCCGATGAGGAGCACGGGGATCGCGACATGGCTTTGGCGCTCCAGCACATGATCGAGGCCGCGATCCTTGACGATGCGATAGACGAAGCGCGGGCCGCCCAGAAGCGCCACCAGCACCAGCCAATTGATGCCGACGAGCGAACGCGGCAGCCCCTCCAGCCGGTTGATGACGAACATCAGCGGGAAGAACACCAGCAAGACGAGCGTCACGGCGCGCAGCACGCGGAGGAGATCCGGCAAGGAGGCGTAGCGCCAGATGCCGCGATAGAGGCCGGTCCACCAGAAGACGCCGGCCGCCACCGCGACGAACACGGCTTCGTAGCCGAGGAGCAGCATCGGCGGAAACTGGAAGATGCCGCCGCCGATGCGCAGCTCGAGCGAGAGGACGAGCGACAACGCGGCCATGAACACATCATGGCCGAAGGCCGCCATCGCTCGGCTCACACGCGTCATGATCGGGCGCTCACGATGCCGCGGACGTTAGGCAAGGCGATCCGCGGCGGCAACCGGAAATGCGCGTGCCCGTCGCAGAAGCAGATCGCCGGCATTGCTCTCCGATCCCTTTGTTCTACATGCGACCGTATGCCATGAGCAGGAACGGAGGCGCAACGCGGCGCTCATCGCGGCGCTTCAAGGCCGAGTTCGCGCAAGAGCCGGCGGTATAGCGCTACCGTCATTTCGCCGATGGCGGCGTCGCCGAAATCGGTTTCGACGATGCGCCGGCTCGCCGCAGCAAAGCGTCGGCGCAGATCGGCATCGCCCGCCAGATGCGCCAAGGCCGCGGCGAGCGCGGCGGGATCGTCGGGCGGCACGAGGAAGCCGTTGATGCCGTCCCGCGCGATCTCGCGGCACCCCGGCACATCGGTCGCGACGAGCGGTCGGGCCATGGCGGCGGCTTCGAGCAGGCTCTTCGGCAGCCCTTCGCGGCGCGAGGGCAGCACCGCGATATGCGCCTTCGCCCAGACCTCCCTGACGTCAGGCTGATGCCCGATCCAGGCGATGCCGGGGAGCGTCTGCCAAGCCCGAAGCGTGGCGTCGTCGATCGAGCTGCGGTTGTCGGGATCGGGCGCGCCGGCGAGAGCGAGGTGAAGATCGATACCATCGCGCCGCAGCCTTTGCTGCGCCTCGACCAGCACCGGGACGCCTTTGTCGATCAGCATGCGCCCGACATAGGCGGCGACGATCGGCGGCGCGGGTAGTTCGGGCGCCGGCTGAAACTGCGCGAGATCGACGCCGGAGCCGCGGATGATGGCGATGCGGTCCACGGCGCCGGGATGAAGCGCGAGCAACAAGCGGCGATCATCTTCGTTCTGGACGATCACGCGGCTGTTCGACCGCTCGAGAAGGCGCGCCAGCATGAAGTCGATCGGCCGGCGCAAGAGTCTCGCGCGCAAGCTCGGCGAACTCGCGACGAAGCCGATGCCGGTGACCGCATTGATCACCGCCGGCACGCCGGCGAGCAGCGCGGCGATGCCGCCGAGCACCGCCGGCTTCAGCGCGACGTGATGGACGAGCACCGGCCGCTCGCGCCGGTAGAGGCGGCGGATCTCGCCGATCGCGGCGAGGCTCGCCCGGGGGCCGATATCGCGCCGGCGCCAGCCCAGGGGATGGAGCGCGAAGCCCTCGGCGCGGATGCGCTCGCCGTGATCGCTCACGCGGGTGGCGACCGCGACATCGAATCCCGCGCGCTGCGCCGCCCGCGCCATGGGCAGGCGATGCGACCAGAAATACCAATCCTCGGTCACGAGGTAGATGAGCTTGGGGCGCGGCGCGGTCGTCATCGGCGCGCCGCCTTGTCGCGGTACCACCGGCAGGTGGCGGCGAGCCCGTCATCGAGCCCGATCCGCGGCGACCAGCCGAGCCGGGCGCGCGTCGCGCCATCATCGATCCGCAGCGATTGAAGGAGGCGATCCGCCATGCCGCGGCGGCCGAGGGCGCCGGCGGCCCAACGCAGCAGCGGCGCGGGACAGGGGAAGAGCCGGGAGGGGCGGCCCAATTGCCGGGCGATGCGGCGGAGGAGATCGGGGGTCGAGACTTCCTCGTCATCGCGCAGGAGAAACGTGCCCTCCGGCGCGGGGTGGGCGAGCGCCGCCTCGATGAGATCGACGAGATTGTCGGTGAAGACGAAGCTGCGCCGATTGCCGATGCCGGCCAGAGGCAGCGGCAGGCCGAGATCGACGAGACGGAGCATCGCGAGGAAATTCGCCTTGACGCCGGGGCCGTAGACGAGAGGCGGGCGAAGGATGGTCAGGCGCGTGTCACCGCTCATGGCCTCGCGCATCGCCTCCTCGATCCGCTGCTTGGCGAGGCCATAGCCGTCCTCGGGCGCGGGCGGGTCCTCCGCCGTGAAGGGCTTTCCGTCGGTGCGCTCGCCCAGCACCTTGATCGAGCTCAAGAGCACGATGCGCTCGACGCCGCCCTGTGAGGCTGCGCGCGCGAGATACCGGGCGGCGGCTGCTTCCGCCTCGATCCAGCCGATCTCGCCCGTGCGGAGCGGCACATGCGCGCGGTTCGCGAGATGGACCACCGCCCGCGCTCCCGCCAGGATCGGTGCCCACTCCGTTTCCGCGGTGATCTCGCCGATGATGCGCGCCGCGGCGCCGGGCGCGGCAGGGGAGGGCCGGCGCAGGAGCGCGGTCACCGGTTGGCCGCGCGCCACGAGCTGCGCGACAAGCGCACGGCCGATGAAGCCGGCGGCGCCGGTGACGACGACGCTCCCCGAGGGCGATGCGGCATGGCCCATCAACGAGACTCTCCTTCGGCGCGCGACAATACAGGGTCGCGCAACGGTCTCCTATCGGCCAGGGCGATCGCCTATGCCTGCCTATTGAATCCCCCTCTCCCCGGCGGGGAGAGGGACGGGGTGAGGGGGAAACACCTCATCGCCCACGGGATCGCCCACGCGCTGCTGAACCGCCCCCTCACCTAACCTCTCCCCGGAGGGGAGAGGGATTCTGATTGATGATCGCTTTGCCCATTGGGCGGCGCCTTGAGGGGCAAAGCGCGGCCGTGCTAATGATCGCGCCGATGCTGCGACGTATCGCGATCGGTGCCGTCGTTTCCGTGTTGCTGCTCCTCTCCGCCTGGGGAGTGGCGCGCTGGCGGTGGCCGGCCACCGGTATCGAACGCTATGCCGTCATCGACGGCGATACCTTGGAGTGGCAGGGGCGGCACTGCCTCCTGTCGAGGCTCGGCATCGCCTGCCTCGGTCAGCGGTTGCGCCTTTATGGCGTCGACGCCTTCGAGAGCAAGCAGATCTGCCATGACGAGAAGGGCGAGACCTGGCCTTGCGGCGCCGTGGCGACCGCGCGGCTCCGCTCCCTCGTCGCCGATCCCGCCTTTCGTTGCAGCGTCGATGGCGAGTTCAGGGATCGCCATGCGCGCGAATTCGCCGTCTGCACCATCGGCAAGCAGGATGTCGGCGCCATCCTGGTGCATGAGGGTCTGGCCTTCGCCTATGGCCGCGGCCGGCAATATCTGCCGATCGAGAACGAGGCCAAGGAGGAGCGTCGCGGCGCCTGGGCGGGCCAGTTCGTCCGCCCCCAATATTTCCGCGAAGGCTCGGTCAAATAGGCTTGCTACCGCGTTTTCGGGGAATCCCCCACCTCACCACATGCACCATGTGCAGATGCGCTCGGCGGCGCGTCGGAAAGAGCGAGGATCACCGGCTCGTGCGGATCGAGCGCGAGCGTCACGCGCTCCGTGCGGCCGAGGCTCTTGCCCGCGCGGATGTCGCAGAGGAAGGCCGGGCGCGGCAGCGTCAGGGTGACGGGCGTGGCGGCACCTTGCGCCTCTTCCCGTTGCAAGGCGATGATCGTCGCCGCGCCGTTGCGGAAGAGATGGCTTTCGACATCGACGGCGACATCGCCGCCGGCCCCTGTGATCAGAACCTTTGGCCGCACGCCGCTTTCCGCGGCAAGGCGCGCGATCGCCGTGCGGTCGCGGGGATCCACATAGCGCGCGGGGCCGGTGCTCCTGAAAAGATCGGCGAGGACGGGCGCCGCACGCTTCCTTCCATGCGCGTCGAAAGCGCCGGGCGCGATGTCGGCGATCACCCTGCCGCCATGCGCGACGAAGCGGCGGATCGCGTCGCTCTCGCCCGGCCCCAGCGCCAGCGCATGCGGCAGGACGAGCAGGCGGTAGCCGCCGCGGCGGAGCTCGTCCTCTTCGAGGAGCCGCGGCGACAGGAAGCGCGGGTGAAGGCCGCTCTCTTCGAGGCTTGCCGCATAGTCGACCATCGCTGACCGCGCCACGTTCGCATCCTCATAGGAAGCGTCGATGTCGCGCCGTGCCCAGGCATCGCCTTTGCCGCGCCAATCGAGCATCCATTCGATGCGCAGGCTCGCCGGCGAGTAGAGGATGGCGACGGGATCGGTCTCGCGCACGCTGTTGATGAGAAGCGCGCCGAGCCCGCCGCGGATCTCGCGCAGATAAGGTGCCGCGTCGCGGCCGCGCGGGCCGAGCGTGCCGTCCTCGCGGGCGAATTCGTTCCGGGGATCCCAGAGGATCACGCCGCGCGCGCCGCGCAAGAGCGCGCGCCAGATGGCGTGCTTCTCCTCCGCGCCCGCGGCGTTGCTCGTCGTCAGCATCACGAGGTCGGGATTGAGCGAGCGCGCGATCTCCCAATTGTCGCCGCCATCATAGAGCTCCATGACATCGACGGCATGGGCCAGCCGCGTGTAGTCATAGCCGCCCCAGCCGGGAATCTGCAGGCCCGCGATCGCTGCGCGCGCCGTGGGATCGGCGGCGTGGACGGCGTCGGTGCCGGCGCGCACCGCCGCGGCGAAGGCGTCGTCCATCCATTCCTTGAAATCGGCCCAGGCGGAGAAATTCTCGTCGCGCCGCGCCATCGCCGCTTGCGTCGAGATCGGCATGACCTGGTCCCAGCGCGCGTAATCGGTCGCCCATTGGCGGTTGAGCGCGGCGAGCGTGCCGTAGCGCCCCTTCAGCCACTGCCGGAACCCGGCAAGCGACGGCGCCGAGAAATCGAAATCCCAGGCGATCGAGAGATCAGCGATCCCCGGCTCGTCCGCGAGATCGTAGAAGAGCGGATGATCGGCCTTATGCGCCCGCACCGTCGCGGTCAGGCGATCCGCGATCTGTTGCCGCCATCGCGGATCGGAAAGGCTGGGATCGCGGAGAAAGGCGGCGGGGTCGCTGGGGTCGGCGAGATAGCGCTGCTTCACCTGCTGGAAGCGCCAATTGACGGGGTGATCGGGCGTCCAGCGGTGATAGGCCGAATAGAAATCGGTCGCGATGTTCTCGACATACCAGCGGAGCCCGCTGGCGCGAAGCGCTTCGATCTGCGTCTTGGGCAACACCGAAGGCGCATCGCGATCGGGCGGGATGACCACGCCCGCGGTGATGCCGATCCTCTTGAGGGCGGCATATTGCTGCGCCGTCTGCTTCTGCCAGAGGATGATCTCGTATTCCAGCCAAGGCCGCTCCGCCGCGGCCGCGGGGCTGGCGAGGGCCGCCAGGAGGAGGAGGGCCAAGAGGCGCTTCATCGCCGCGCGCGCCGTTCGAGCGCCGCCAGCAGGGCCGCCACGGTGAGAGCCGCAAGGCCAAGCGCGGGGAGGGGGAAGGTCAGCGCCAGGGCGGCCGAGGCGACGAGAATGGCGTCGCCGATCAGCACATAGGAGGCGACGGCGGCGTGATTGCCGTCGCGCCCGAGCGCGCGCTGATAGAAATGGTGGCGATGGGCTTGCCAGAAGCGCTCGCCGCGCAAGACGCGCGCCGCCAGCGTCAGCGTCGCATCGGCGAGGTAATAGAGCGGCAGGATCAGCGCCGGCGCCCACAGCCCCTTGATGGCGAGATCGAGCAGCAGCCATCCCAGGAGAAAGCCCAGCGGCACGCTGCCGACATCGCCGAGAAAGAGCTTGGCGGGATGCCAGTTCCAGCGCAGGAAGCCCGCCGCGCCCGCTGTCGCGCACAGGGCGAGCGCCATGCCGCCGCTATCGCCAGTGACGCCGGCGATCATGGCGGTGCCCACGCCGATCGCCGCGGTCTCGACGCCGGTGATGCCGTCGATGCCGTCCATGAAATTGAAGAGATTGACGAACCACACCCAGAGCAGCGCCGCCGCCACGCGGTCGAGGAAGGGCGGCAGCGCGCCCTGGAAGACCGATCCATCGGGCAGCGAGGCCAATCCGACCGCGACCGCCGCGAGATGGCCCAAGAGCCTGACGCCGACCGAGAGGTTGCGGAGATCGTCGAGCCAGGATAAGAGCGCCAAGCCGATCGCGGCGCCGATGGCGAGCGCCGCGCCCGCCGGCGCCTGGCCGAGAGCGGCAAGAATGAGCCAGCCGGCCGCCAGCACGGGCACGACCGCCAAGCCGCCGCCGCGCGGGGTGGGAATGCGGTGCGAGGAGCGCTCGACGGGCCGGTCGAGGATCGCCCGCCCAAGAAGCCAGCGCCGGACGAGACCGGCCAGCGCCCAGGTGCCGGCCAGGACGCCCAGCGGTATCACCCCTACCCACACCATCGCCCCGCTCTCGCGGCGCTCTATCAATTCCCCTCTGCCCTTCAGGGCGGAGGGGTGAGGGGAGGTGGGTCGGCGTCCAGGGCGCCGCCGATCGCTTCCAATACACCGTCGAGGTTGTCCAATACCTCACTGTTCCAGAACCGGATAACATGATAGCCGCGCTGCGCCAGCCCGGCGCTGCGGCGGTCATCCGCTTCCTCGCGCAGCGCGTGTTGGCCGCCGTCCAGCTCGATCGCCAGCTTGCGCTCAGGACAGGCGAAATCGACCACGCGCCGCCCGATCGGATGCTGGCGACGGAATTTCCACGCCGGCAGCCGCTCGCGAAGCGCGAACCACAGAACCCGCTCTACGTTCGTGGCGTCCCGGCGCAGGCGACGCGCCACCTTCGTCCGCGTCCTTAATGCCTTTGCCACCCACCTCTCCTGACCTCTCCGCCCTGAAGGGCGGAGAGGAAAATTCTACGGCGAGAAGGGTGAACGCGATAGATGCATAGCAGGGCGTCGATCCTTCCCATCCTCCCCCGAAAGGGCAAGACCCCGTGTTTTCGCATGACACCCCGGCGGAAATATATAAGCTTGCTTAACTAATGCCGGCTTACCATTTGCAGCATCATGCCCTTCGACAGCGAGCAAAGCTTCGGTTTCCTTCTCCACGACATCGCCCGGCTGATGCGCAAGAAATTCGATCAGCGGGCGAAAGCGCTCGGCTTGAGCCGATCGCAATGGCAGGTGCTCGTCCATCTCTCGCGCCATGAGGGCATCAATCAGAGCGGCCTCGCCGAGATCCTGGAGATCGAGAACATCACCTTGGGCCGCCTCATCGACCGCATGGAGGAGGCGGGCTGGGTCGAGCGCCGCCCCGATCCGCGCGACCGCCGCGCGCGCCTGCTCTTCATGACCGAGAAGGTCGCCCCGGTGATGGAGCGCATGTTTTCGATCGCCGAGGAGACGCGGAACGACGCGCTTGCCGGGCTTCCACCGGCGCAGCGCGAGATGCTGCTCGACGCGCTCCGTTTCGTGCGCAGCAATCTCTCCGAGCGCAGCGCCCCGCCGCGCGCCGAGGACGATGAAGCGGTGAGGCGCCATGCCGAGGGATAACGGCGCACAGCTCGCCCAGCACAGCCGCCGCGGCATCGCGCGCCGGCTGCGCCTGCCGCTGCTCCTTCTGGGGCCGCTCTTGGTCATCCTCGTCGCCGGCTATTTCTATGTCACCGGCGGCCGCTACGTCTCAACCGACGACGCCTATATCCGCTACAACAAGGTGCTGATCAGCAGCGACGTCGCCGGGCGCATCGTCAAGCAGGCGGTCGATGAGAACGATGTCGTGAAGCAGGGCCAGCTCCTCTTCGCCATCGATGACGAGCCCTATCGCATCGCGCTCCAGCGCGCGGAAAGTCAGCTTTCCGCAGCGCGCGACGAGATCGAGGCGCTGCGCGGCGCCTATCGGCAGAAGCAGGCGCAGCTCAAGGCGGCGCAGGCGACCGCCGACTATATGCAGCGGGAATATGTCCGCCAGCAGCATCTCGCGACGCAGAATGTGGCGTCGGCCTCCAAGGTCGATGATGCCGCGCGGAGCGCCGAGGTGGCGCGCCAGCAGGTGGCGGCGATGCAGCAGGACATGGCGCAGACCTTGGCCGCGCTCGACGGCAATGCCGATCTTCCCGTCGATCAGTATTCGCGCGTGCGGCAGGCGATCGCCGCGCGCGATCAGGCGGCGCTCGATCTGCGCCACACCCGGATCGTCGCGCCCTCCGACGGCATCGTCGCCAATCTCGACCCCAGGCCCGGGCAATATGTGACGGTGGGTCAGCCCATGTGCAGCCTGGTCGAGAGCGGTTCGCTCTATATCGAGGCCAATCTCAAGGAGACCGAGCTCACCCATGTGCGGCCGGGCCATGAGGCGACGATCACGGTCGACACCTATCCCGGACGCGTCTGGCACGCCCGGGTGACGAGCATCAGCCCCGGCACCGGCGCCGAATTCTCGCTGCTGCCGGCGCAGAATGCGACGGGCAACTGGGTCAAGATCGTGCAGCGCGTGCCGGTGCGCCTTCACGTCCTCCCCGGCGAGGACGTCTCGGGCCTGCGCGCCGGGATGAGCGTCGATGTCGATATCGACACCGGGCACGAGACCGCGATGGGTGCGGCGCTGGCGGAGATCGGGATCAAGTGATGCGCGGCGGCGGGCTGATCGGTAACCGCCCGCTGATCGCGATCGCGACCATGCTGGCGACGGTCATGCAGGTGATCGATCAGACGATCGCCAATGTGGCGCTGCCGCATATGCAGGGCGGGCTTGCCACGACGCAGGACCAGATCACCTGGGTCCTGACCTCCTACATCATCGCCGCCGCCATCACCATGCCGCTCACCGGCTGGCTCGCCGGGCGCTATGGCCGCAAGCGCATCTTCCAGATCTCGGTGATCGGCTTCACCATCGCCTCGGGCCTCTGCGGCGCGGCGCAGACGCTGCCGCAGATGGTGCTCTTTCGCTTGCTGCAAGGCGTCTTCGGCGCAGCGCTCGTGCCGCTGTCGCAGGCGATCCTGCTCGACGCCTTCCCGCGCGAGAAGCGCGGGCCCGCCATGGCGCTCTGGGGCGTCGGCATCATGGTGGGGCCGATCTTGGGGCCGGCGCTGGGCGGCTATCTCACCGATAATTTCAATTGGCGCTGGGTCTTCTACATCAACCTGCCGGTCGGCGTTCTCGCCTGGCTCGGCATCGCCGCCTCGATCGAGGAGACACAGAAGGACCGCGACCGGCCCTTCGACTTCTTCGGCTTCGCCATGCTGAGCCTCGGCATGGGCTCGCTGCAGATGATGCTCGACCGCGGCGAGCTCAAGGACTGGTTCGGCTCGACCGAGATCTGGATCGAATGCGCGCTTGCGGCACTGGGCTTCTACACCTTCATCGTGCATTCCGCGACGGCCGAGCACAGCTTCATCCATCCCCGGATCTTCAAGGACCGCAATCTCGCGGCGAGCCTCGTCGTCGGCTTCGTCGTCGGCATCATCCTCTTGGCCTCGGCGGCGCTGCTGCCGCCGCTCTTGCAGCAGCTCATGGACTATCCCGTGATGACCACGGGCATCGTCATGGCGCCGCGCGGCATCGGCACGATGGCGACCATGGTGATCGTCGGGCGCCTCATCCAGCGAATGGACCCGCGCTGGCCGATGCTGGTGGGCTTCCTCATCAGCGCCTATTCGCTCTGGGACATGTCGGTGCGCTACTCGCTGCAAATGGATAGCTGGGCGGTAATCTGGACCGGCTTCGTCCAGGGTTTGGGCCTCGGCCTCATCTTTCCGCCGCTCTCAACCATGGCCTTTGCCACCTTGCCGCCGCAGCTTCGCACCGAGGCCGCCGGCGTCTTCAACCTCGCGCGCAACGCGGGCTCGAGCGTCGGCGTCTCCATCGTCTCGAGCGTCTTTGCCATGCAGTCCAAGGTGTCGCATGCCGATCTCGTCCAGCATGTGACGCCCTTCAACCAGATGCTGCGCTCGGCGCATCTGCCGGCCTGGATGAACCTGCACACGGCCCATGGCATGGCGGCGCTCAATGCCGAAATCACCCGCCAGGCGGCGATGGTCGCTTATATCGATGATTTCAAGATGATGATGATCATCACGCTGGCCGCGATCCCGTTGCTCGCGCTGATGCGCAATCCGCGGATGATCGCCGGTGCCGCGCCGGCAAAGGCCGAGCCTGTCGCGCTCGACTGATCTAAAGCCGCGACGAGCTCTGCTCCTCATCGTCGGCGACGCATTCGAGGATCTGCCGCTTCATCGCGGTGATGGCCGGCGCGAAGATCACCCATTCATTGCCATGGGTTCTCGCAAGCTGGTTCACCTCGACGAAGGCGGCCATCTCGTCGCGGCAGACGGGGATGGGCGGGAGATCCTCCGCCGAGACCGTGAAGGGCGTGTGCGCCGGCGCCGCCGTCTCGGGGGTGGCGGTGCACGCCGCCGCCGCCAAGGCGGTCGCGAGCGGCCAAGCGGCCAGCAATCGAGCGCACGAAACGGATATCATGATGCGGTGAACGTCTGCCGATTGATCCCGGCTCATGGCTTTTGTAGGGATGCGCCGGATTCCGCTCGCCTTCGCCGGAGGGAAAGACCGTGGCGCTCGATCCGCAGAGCTTGCAGCAGTTTCTCGACACGATCTCCCGTTTCGTGCGCGAGCGCCTCGCGCCGGCCGAGGAGGAGGTCGCGGCGAGCGATCACGTGCCGGCATCAATCATCGCCGAGATGCGCACGCTCGGGCTCTTCGGCCTGACCATTCCGGAGGAGCATGGCGGTCTCGGCCTCAGCATGAGTGATGAGGTGCAGGTGCTGTTCCAGCTGTGCCAGACCTCGCCCGCCTTCCGCTCGGTCCATGGCACCAATAACGGCATCGGCAGCCAGGGGATCGTCATCGACGGCACCGAGGAGCAGAAGCGCAAATACCTGCCGCGGCTTGCCTCGGGCGAGATCATCGCCTCCTTCGCCTTGACCGAGCCCAATGCCGGCTCCGATGCCGCGAGCCTCAGGACCTCGGCGCGGCGCCACGGCAATGGCTGGGTCTTGAACGGCACCAAGCGCTTCATCACCAACGCGCCCGAGGCCTCGCTCTTCACCGTGATGGCGCGTACCGATCCCGAGAACAAGGGGGCGGGCGGCATCTCTGCTTTTCTCGTCGAGGCGCCGAACCCCGGCCTCAAGCTCGGCAAATTCGACCGCAAGATGGGACAGCGCGGCGCGCATACCTGCGACGTCATCTTCGAGGATTGCCACGTGCCCGCCGATGCGGTTCTGGGCGGCAAGGAGGGCCAGGGCTTCAAGACGGCGATGAAGGTCCTGGACCGCGGCCGCATCCATATCGCGGCGGTTTGCGTCGGCGTCGCCGAGCGCATCCTGCGCGAGGCGCTCCGCTACGCCAAAGAGCGCGTGCAATTCGGCCAGCCCATCGGCGAGTTCCAGCTCGTGCAAGCCATGCTTGCCGACAGCCGCGCCGAGCTCTATGCCGCGCGCTCGATGGTACTCGATGCGGCGCGCCGCAAGGATGGGGGCGAGACCATCTCGACCGAAGCTGCTTGCTGCAAATACTTCGCGAGCGAGATGGTGGGCCGCGTCGCCGACCGTGCCGTGCAGATCCATGGCGGCTCCGGCTATATCGCCGATTTCGCCGTCGAGCGCTTCTACCGCGATGTCCGCCTCTTCCGCCTCTATGAGGGCACGAGCCAGATCCAGCAGCTCGTCATCGCCCGCGGCATGCTGCGCGAGGGGTGAGCGCCGGCGATGGAGCGCCTTCTCGAAAGAATTCTTTTCGCAAGCCGCTGGCTCCTAGCGCCGCTCTATTTCGGGCTCGCCTGTCTGCTTCTGCTGTTCATCTGGCAGTTCTTCGTCGAGCTCGTGCATATGGCGGCGGCGATCGGCTCGGGCCAGGAG
>Ga0209062_1001668_pt1 | contig 36259 bp, 27 predicted proteins | sample Coa_R2_2_FD_187158 | JGI IMG/M metagenome (GOLD analysis project Ga0209062, IMG submission 187158) | Surface soil microbial communities from Centralia Pennsylvania, which are recovering from an underground coalmine fire - Coalmine... | ecosystem: Environmental > Terrestrial > Soil > Unclassified...
TCCTTGCTGTCCGGAATTCAGCGGGCGATCCTCAGCCCCGAAATTCTCGACTATATCGTGGACCGGTTAATCCGCGAGCTGAAAGCTTCTTTTGATCGCGGCCGCAGCGATCGGATAGAACGCGAGGCACGCCGGAAAGCGATAGAAGAAGAAATCGCCCGCTTGACGGCAGCTATTGCCTCGGCCGGCCATTCCAAAGCGCTTCTCGCCGCCCTTGCCGATCGGGAGCGCGAACTGGCGGCTTTAGCGCCTGTATCTCTCGGACCGAAGCCATTCAATATGCAGGAAATCCGCGAATTCGTAACCAGTCGTCTTTCCGATCTCCAGCAATTTCTGAATTCTCGCGACGTAGGGCGCGCGCGAACAATATTAGCCCGCCACGTCTCTTCAATCCGTCTGGTTCCAACTCCCGATGCCGGCGGCAGAATGCGTTACGTAGCTGAAGGGGAATGGAACCTTTTAGCTGGCTTCATGCATTGCGGGGGGTGGATTTGAACCACCGACCTTTGGGTTATGAGCCCAACGAGCTACCAGACTGCTCCACCCCGCACATTTATCCTACCCGTAGCCGGCCGTTGGCGTCAAATTTATGCGGCAAGGGGTCATTTCCTCGGCGGCGTAACGCCGCACTGAGCGGGTCATGCCGGAATCGTGTCCTGCGGCCTAAGTTTGACAATTTTCACGCGAACAATTCGATTGCGATCCATTTCCTCCACAATAAACGTGCGGTTGCCGTAGGTCACCGATTCGCCCGGCGCGGGAATATAGCCGAGCCGGAATAATAAAAATCCGGCGAGCGTTTCAAAGCCGGCGTCGCCCGGCAGTTCGATCCCATATTGCGTGGCGAGGTCGCGGATGTTGGTGCTGCCCTCCACTTCGATCACCGGCGCGCTGGCGGAGGGAAGCGGCCGATGCACGTCGTGCTCATCGCCGATTTCACCGAAAATTTGCTCCAGCACGTCTTCAAACGTCACCAGGCCGGTAATGGTTCCGAACTCGTCGACCACCATCGCCAGATGCGTGTGGCGCTTGCGGAACTCGCCGATGAGCTGCGTGAGCGGCTTGGTTTCGGGCACCACCAGCGGATCGCGCACGTAGCGGCGCAGGCGGAAGGGACGCGCGGGCTGGCGCCGGTCGCCGGCGAGCTTGCGTTCCTGCCACGCCGCGATCAGATCCTTATAATGAACCACGCCGACGATGTTTTCGGGCTTGCCGTGATAGACGGGCAGGCGTGAGTACTTGTGCTCGATGAACAGGCGCAGCAATTCGTCGAGCGTGGCCTCGAGGGGAACAGAAACGATATCGATGCGCGGCGTCATGATCTCGCGCGTGTTGACTTCCCCCAGTTCGAGGATGCGCTGGATTGCGTCTTCCTCGAACGCTTCGAGATACCCTTCAATGCGGCTGGATTCGATGATGAATTTCAGCTCTTCGGGCGAATGCCCGCCGGAAAGATGGCCACCGCGAAGACCGAGCGCGTGCGTGATCGCGGCGGCCGAGCGCTCCACTACATAGACGAACGGCTGCGTCAGGCGCAGAAACAAGAGCAGCGCCGGAGCCATGAGCAGGGCGACGCGATCCGCCTTTTCAATCGCAATATTTTTGGGGACCACCTCGCCGACCACGACATGAAAGAAGCTGATGATCAGGAAGGCGACGGCGAAAGCGCCGCCGCGCCACCAGGGCTCGCTTCGCGCCGTGATCACCGGATGCAGGGCGGAGAGAAGCAGGCGATAGGCGGTGTCCTCGCCGGCCCATCCGAGTCCCAGGCTGGCCAGAGTCACGCCGACCTGAGTCGCGCTGAGCAGGCGGCTGGGATTGGCGAGCAGTCCCAGTGCCGCGCGCGCCGCCACGCTTCCCGATCCGGCGAGCTGGCTCAATCGCGACCGGCGCACGGAGACGAGCGCCACTTCGGCCGCGGCAAAGAAGCCGTTCAGGGCGATGATCGCGAAGAGCAGGATCAGGCGAAGGGACATTTTTTAAACGCCGGGAGCCGGAAGTCAGGTCCTCCATTCAAGGCTTTCCGAATCGCTACAATCGAACTTCGTGCTCTTTTCCACTTCGCTCGAGCGAGCGATCAATCTGAGCATAGCCGTTTTGCTCCTCGCGCTCGCGGGGGCGGTGTATTGGTACGCCGTTCGCCCGCTGCCGCAAACCTCGGGTGATCTTATGGCTCCGGTTTCGGCGGCCGCGACCATTTCGCGCGACCGGCTCGGTGTCCCGCACATAGACGCGGCGGATTGGCGCGACGCGATTTTTCTTCAGGGCTACGTCACCGCGCAGGATCGGATGTGGCAGATGGACGCGCTGCGCCGGCTGGCGGCGGGCGAGCTGGCGGAGGTGATCGGCACTCAGGCGCTGGAATCGGATGAGGAGGCGCGGCGGCTACGGCTGGAAAATATCGCCGAGGCCGCGGAGAAAAACATGCCGCCCGGCGATCGCGCGGTGATGGCGGCGTATGCGCGCGGCGTGAATTTTTATCTGGAAACTCATCGCGGGCGATTGCCGGTGGAGTTCACGCTTCTGGGCTATGATCCGCGGCCCTGGCGCATTCGTGATTCCCTGCTCGCCGGCTTGCACATGTATCGTACGCTGACGGCGAGCTGGCGCAATGAGGTCGCCAAGATGCACATGCTCGCCAAGGGCGATCGCGGAAAAGTCGAGTTTCTTTTTCCGCTTCGCGGCGGAGGCGAGGTGCAGCCGGGCTCTAATGCCTGGGCCCTTTCCGGCGCGCGCACCACCACCGGCAAGCCGATTCTGGCCAACGATCCTCATCTGGACTTTTCGATTCCATCCACCTGGTACATGGTTCATCTGAAGGCGACGGATCTGGACGTGACCGGAGTTTCGCTGCCGGGCATGCCGGGCGTGATCATCGGACACAACCGCCACGTCGCCTGGGGCGTCACCAATCTGCAAGCCGACGTGCAGGATCTCTATCGCGAGCAGATCGATCCGCGGAACGGCCGCTATGCGTTTCGCGGCCATATCGAGCAGGCCCGGCTGGAGCGCAACATGATCGGCGTCAAGGGCGCGAAACCGGTCGAGCTCGATGAATGGGTGACGCGGCATGGTCCGGTGTTTTTGCAAGACGGAGGAAGCCAGTACGCGCTGCGTTGGGCAGCCGCCGAGCAGGGCGGCTTTGAATTTCCCTTTCTGGATATCGATCGCGCGCGCGGCTGGGATGAATTCAAGGCGGCGCTCGCGCGCTTCCCCGGCCCGGCCCAGAATTTTGTCTACGCGGACATCGACGGCAACATCGGCTATCACGCGGCCGGGCGGCTGCCGCTCCGTCCGGCCGGTTGTGGGGGCGACGTTCCGGCCGATGGCGCCGCGGGTGAATGCGAATGGCAGGGATACATTCCCTTCGACGATCTGCCCCAGGCTTTTAATCCGCCGTCGGGCGTGATCGTAACGGCCAATCAGAATCCGTTCCCGCCCGATTACAAATATCCCTACAACGGGGATTTCGCGCCTTACTACCGGTCCAGCGAGATTCGCTGGGCGTTGGCCAAAAAGGATAAGTGGGCCGCGCGGGAGATGCTTGGAATCCAGAAAGACGTGTATTCCGCGTTCTCGGACTTTTTGGCGCGGCAGATTGTGGCGGCGTTCGACCGCAAAACGATTGGCCCGCGCGAAGCCGTGGACCTGCTGCGCCGATGGACGGGCCAGATGGAAAAAGGAACGGCGGCGCCGATGGTTGTGGCGCTGGCCTACGAGGAGCTGCGAAAGGCGGTGATCGCGCGCGCCGCACCGGGTGCGCCCGATGAATACACGTTTCCCATGGGACCGCCGGTAATCGAAAAATTGCTGCGCGAGCGTCCGGCCGGATGGTTTCCGGACTATGACGAGTTGCTGCTCGATTGCGTCAAAAGAGGCGTCGCCGCCGGAGTGGAAGCGCAGGGATCGAAGCTCTCGCGCTGGGATTATGGCCAGTGGATGGAGTTGCGCATCGACCATCCCGTTCTGAGTCACTTGCCCGTGATCGGCAAATACTTCAATATCGGCCCCGCGCCGATGAGCGGATCGGGCACGACCATCAAACAGACCACGCGCAGATTGGGCCCGTCGATGAGGATGGCCGTCGATCTGGCGGATCTGGACAATTCGTCCCAGAACATCACCATCGGCGAATCGGGACAGCCGCTGTCGCGCCACTACAAGGATCAGTGGAGCGCGTATTACGGAGCGACCTCGTTTCCCATGCAGTATGACAAGATCCAGGCCGAGCAGGTGTTGCGCGCGCGTCCTACTCGCTGGCCGTAAAGTAAGCGCAATCGGGATGATGGAACACCAGCGCGCTGACGCTCGCTTCCGGGTCCATCATGAAGCCGTCGGTGAGCTTCACCCCGATTTCGTCGGGATTGAGGAGCTTCCATAATCCGGCCTGATCCTCCAGATTCGGGCACGCCGGATAGCCGAAGCTGTAGCGCTTGCCGCGATAGCGCGACGTGAACCGCTCCTGCATGGTCATCGCCGGCGGATCGGGAAAGCCCCAGTCCTCCCGGATGCGGCGATGCAGCCATTCCGCCGCCGCCTCCGCGGTTTCGATGGCGAGCGCTTGCAGGGCGTGGGCGAGCAGGAACTCGCCGCGTTGTTTGGCTTGCTCGGAATGCGAGCGCACGCACTCGCCTGCGGTGACGACAAACAGCGCCAGATGATCCCGCCGCCCTTCTTCCGGATCGAGAATATAGTCGCTGAGGCACAAGCCGTCGGATTTGGGCTGGCGTCCGAATTTGAACGTGTGGCGAGGGTTCGAGGCGCCGGGTTCGAAAAGATGAATCGAGTTGCCGTCGCGCTCGGCCTCAAAAAACTGCCAGACGGCGCGAATCTTCATGAAGGATTCGGCTTCGCGCTTCACCTGCTCGACCTGATGGAAGAGATCCAGCGCCTTGGGATCGCGCTCGGCCAATAATTTCTCGAAATTTCCCTTAAATCCGAGATGCCTGCCGTAGAGCATGAACGGATTGATGTACGTCCAGATTTCGCGCAGATTGGGGACTTCGCGCACCCGCCGGTCCAGGTACGGCGCGGCGGGGATGGGAAGATCGGCGCGGACCTTGGGACTGCGGGCCGTGCCGCGATTGACCGGCGGGGCAGGCTCGGCGCGCGGCGCCTCCGCCGTCGAGAAGATGTGCGTGCTGATCGCGATTTCGCGCCGCTCCGGGTCCATCAGTTCGTTCATGATGCGCAGACCGGTCATGGCGTCTTTGGCGTAGAACGTCGCCGCGCCGTAGGCCGGGCCGATTCGAGTGGTGGTGAATTTTTCCGACAGCGCCGCGCCACCGACCAGCAGCGGAACATCCACGCCATGATCCTTGAAATCCGACGCGGTGGTCACCATCTGATGCGCGCTCTTCACCAGCAGGCCGCTGAGCCCGATCGCATCGGGCCGGTACTCGCGCCAGGCTTGAATCAGATCCTCCGGCGGAACCTTAATCCCGAGATTAATCACCTGATAGCCGTTATTTGACAAAATAATTTCGACCAGGTTCTTGCCGATATCGTGAACGTCGCCCTTGACCGTGGCGAGAACAATTTTGCCGCGGGCCGACGTCTCCGATTTTTCCATGAACTGTTCGAGATAGCCGACCGCGGCTTTCATCGCCTCGGCCGATTGCAGCACTTCAGCGACAATCAGCTCATTGTTGTTGAACAACCGGCCGACCTCGGTCATTCCGGCCATCAGCGGACCGTTGATGATGTCAAGCGGCGCCGCGCCTTCCTTGAGCTTCAAATCGAGATCCGCAATCAGGCCGTCTTTGGTGCCCTCGATGATGTAATTGGCCAGCCGCTCATCCAGCGGCAGCTCGGCCGCGCGTCTTTTCTCCTTCTTGCCGGCTTTCCGGAAATGCTCGGTGATGGCGGCGATGTGGAATTGATTGATCGCGATTTTCTGCTCGCGTGACTGCTGGCGCCAGTCTTCGGGAGCGGGAAGATCCGGAGGCGGCGTGTTGAACAGAAGATTTTCGGCCAGGCGGCGCTCTTCGACCGGAATCGAGGCGAAGCGCTCCAGTTTTTCCGCGTTGACGATCGCCAGGTCGAGCCCCGCTTTCGTCGCGTAATAGAGGAAAACCGAATTGACCACCTCGCGCGCGGCTGGCGGCAGCCCGAAGGAAATGTTGGAAACTCCCAAAATGGTCTTAACGTAGGGAATATTTTCCTTGATCAGGCGGATCGCCTCGATCGTTTCCACCGCGCCGCCGATGTAGTTTTCATCGCCGGTGGCGCACGGAAAGACCAGCGGGTCCAGGATGATATCTTCCGGGGGGATTCCGTATTTTTCCGTGAGAAGCCGCGTGCTGCGCCGCGCCACTTCGAGTTTGCGCTCCCGCGTGAAGGCCTGCGCCTGCTGCTTGTCCTCGTCGATCGTGCCCACCACCAGCGCCGCGCCGTACGCCTTGGCGATGGGGCACATCCGCTCGAATTTTTCCTCGCCATCCTCGAGATTGATCGAATTGATAATGCTTTTTCCCTGACACCACTGAAGCGCGCGTTCGACCGCCTGCGGGTCCGTGGTGTCGATCATCACCGGAACCTTGATCTTCGGCATCAGCTTGGCATAGAACGGATCGATATCCTTCAGCTCTTCGCGATCCGAGGATTGCAGGCAGACGTCGATGATATGCGCGCCGTTTTTGACCTGCCAGCGCGCGATCTCGCTTGCTTCCTCCCATTTTTCCGCGGCGATCATCTGCTTAAACAGCCGCGATCCGATCACGTTGGTGCGCTCGCCCACGATCAGCGGGCGGTTCGAATCCTCGGCTTCAACCAGCTCGATCCCGGAAAAATACGTTTTATGCGACGGCGGCGGCACGGGCCGCGGAGCTTTTCCTTCCGCCATCTCCGCGATGGCCTTGATGTGCGCGGGTGTGGTCCCGCAGCATCCGCCAACGATGTTCAGCCAGCCATGCTCGACGAATTTCGCAAGCTGCGCGGCCAGCGATTCCGGCGTTTCCAGATATTTGTCTTCCTCATTCGGCAAACCGGCGTTGGGATAACAGGAAATTCGCGAGGGCGCCATCTGGGCGAGCGTGCGGATATGATCGGTCATCAGATCCGGACCGGTGGCGCAGTTCAGGCCGATCGAAAGCGGATTGGCGTGCGAAACCGAGGCGCAAAACGCATCGGCGGTCTGGCCGGCGAGCATCGCGCCGAACCGCTCGATGGTTCCCGAGATCATCAGCGGGATCGGCGCGCCAATTTCCCGCTCCAGCCGCTGGATGCCCAGGATCGCGGCTTTGATGTTGCGCGTATCGAAGGCGGTTTCCACCAGCAGCAGATCGGCGCCCCCCTCAATCAATCCCTTGGCCTGCGCGTAGTAGCTCTCGGCCATTTGCGTCATGGTGACGTCGCCGCGCAGAGTGATCGATTTCGTAGTCGGCCCCATCGATCCGGCGACGAATCGTGGCTTTGACGTGGTCGAAAACCGGTCCGCCGCCTGCCGCGCCAGTTTGGCGGCGAGAACGTTCAGCTCGTGCGTTTGCGATTCCAGGCCAAACTCCGCCAGCACGATCGGCGAGCCCTGAAAGCTGTTGGTTTCGATAATATCGGCGCCCGCTTCTAGATAGGCGCAATGGATCGCGGTGATCCATTCCGGGTGCGTGCGCGAGAGAATCTCGCTGCAATTTTCCAGCTTCGATCCGCCGTAATCGGCGGCCGTGGGTTTGTATGCCTGAAGCATCGTGCCCATCGCGCCATCGAGGATCAGAATGCGCGACGCCAGGGCATCGTAGAGTGCGTCCATAAAGAAGCACAAGCCTGGCGGCTTATGCCACGGATGGCCGAAGTGGCGTAAGCCGCCAAGCTTGCGTGACTGCTTCTATTGTAACTGCTCCCGCGGCGCCTCTGAGTTGAAGCTGTATCCGAAGCCGCGAACGCTGCGAATGAACGCCGGCCCGCCTTCATTTTCGATCTTCTGCCGCAGCCGGAGAACGTAGACATCCACGGTGCGGTCCGTCACCGCGCGATCGTGCCCCCAGACGGCGTCCAGCAGTTGCTCCCGGCTGAAGACCACCCCGGGACGGCTCATGAGAAACTCGAGCAGCCGGAATTCGGTTGCCGTGAGAGAAACTTCCTGTCCGGCCAGATGCACGCGGCAGCGCGCCCGATCGAGCTCCAACCCGGCGCTTTTGAGCAGCTTGGAGATGGGCGCCTGACCGCGGAAGTGAACCTTGATCCGCGCGATCAGCTCGCGCACAAAAAACGGTTTCACGATATAGTCGTTGGCGCCGAGCTCCAGACCCACGATGCGATCGGTTTCCGAGGCGCGCGCGGTCAGAAATATAACGGGCACGGCGGCCAGCTCCGAATCGGCGCGGATCGCCTTGCAAATCTCCAGACCGCTCGAATCGGGCAGCATAACATCCAGGATGATCAGGTCCGGCCGCTCGCGGCGGCACAGATCCAGAGCGCCCTTGCCGGTTTGCAATCCGCTGACGGCGAACCCCTCTTTTTCAAGGTTGTACCGGATCAGAGAATACAGATCCTGGTCGTCCTCAATCAGCACAATCTTCTTCATAACTCTGTAGCCAGATTAACCGATGCGGCGTTACAAACAAATTACAATCCGGCGACGATCCCCTAACGACTTTAATGATGATGAAACGGCAGATGGCGCTTCATAAACGCGCTGAAATCCGGCCAGAATTCCGGCATTAAATTCGCCAGCCCGGACCCCGCCACACTGGTGCCCCAGTTGGTCGCCGCCTCGTGCGCGGTGCGGCTTACCGGAGGATAATACGCATTCGAAAGCGCCGCGCTCATCGCCGTGCCGCCGACGTTGGCAAAGTTGAACGTATCGCCGCCCGAATCCTTCCGGACGACGACCGAACGGCTGATCGCGTAACCGATGCGCGGCCACAGCTTGTGCGACGGCCCGCGCCGCACGTAGCGGGTGTCTTCATGAAAAGCCGAAGCGAGCAGGAAATCACCAAAGAAATTTTGCGTCGCGATGTCGGTGACCGAGGCGCCGAACCGCTTCGGATACGCGTTCCAATGACGGCCGTACAGCGGAGCCGAGCGCGTCGCCTGCGAAACGGCCGCGTTAAACGCGCCGGCCCCGAGCGTGAAATAGGCGAATGTTTCGCGGGTGAAATGATCCCACTTCTCCCCCACAGACGGGGGCGGCAGGGACGAAAATGTCTGCGAAGCATCCTGCGCCGGCAGAAAGAGCGGCAATCCCAGCGCGACAACAATGATTCTAAACCTGATTTTCTAATTTTCTCACAGGCGCGCGAATCTACCGGAATCCCTCCGGCGGGATGCGCCGTTTGGTGGCCTGTTCGAACGCATAGGCGATGCCGATCAGTTTCGGCTCGCTGCACGCCGCGCCCGTGAATCCGACCCCGAACGGCGAGGGCTTAGGATCGAATCCCGGCGGAAAGGGATTCTGCTGCGCGCCAAAGTTGTTCGGAATCATCCCGAAGGGAACAGCGATGATCGGGTAACCGGCGCGCGCCGCCAGGTCCGCTCCGTTGCCGCCCGGCGTCAGAATCGCGTCAAGATGGTGCGCGTTCAGCACGGCGTCGATTCCTTCGGTCCGGCTCAGCCGGATATCCTTGGCGACGTCGGCCGCGTTCCGCGCCCGATCCTCATTCAGGTCCATTTCGTCTGAAATATCCAGGCGCGACTGGCCATATTTGATGGTCCCCGCCTTGGCGTGCTTCAAGTTCCATTCGCGCAGCTCCGTCAACGATTTCACCGGCGCCCCCGGACCAAGCGTCGCCAGCCACCCATTGAAATCGCGCTTCATGCCATAGGCGAAGTTGATCGAGCAGTCTTCGTTGTTGCCCTTGGCCTGATTCGCGCCCGAACAGTAGGGCCACTTGGTGAAATTATTTTTGGGATCGGGGGCGATAAAGCTGGGAATCTCGGCCGGGTCCACCACGATCGCGCCCTGGTTTTTGAGGACCTCGATCGCTTCCGCCATCAATTTCGCCTGCGCCGGATTCAATCCGCCGCGGCCGCCGCCGCTCGGGCCATCGTAGTAGAACGTTCGTGGAATTCCGATGCGCGCGCCCTTGAGCGCATCGGCCTTCAGGAATTTCGTGTAGTCGCGGCCCGGAGGCGGCGTGCATTGTTTCGTCGCCTCGTCTTTCGGATCGGGCGAAGGGCTTTCGAGCGCGCCCAATAAAATCGCCGCGTCGGTAACGGTCCGCGCCATCGGACCGGCCGTATCGTGATCCGCGGTAATGGGAATCACCCCATAGCGGCTGACGCGGCCGATGGTGGGCCGAATGCCTGCCAGCATGCTCTGATTCGACGGATTGATGATCGATCCGCCGGTGTCGGTTCCCACGTTTGCCGCCCACAGGCTCGCCGCCGTTCCCGCGCCCGAGCTGGAGCCGCCGGGCGACAGCACCGCCCGGCCGTCGCTTGATTCACGCGGATCGGGCCGCGGATCGTAGGGATTAAATCCAAAGCCGACGATCGCATTGTAGGCCGGCATCGGCGTGGGCGCGCCGGCCACCCAATTGGCCAGCTCGATGAGCGTTGTTTTGGCGATTATGATCGCGCCGGCGTCACGAAGATTTTTCGTCAGCGTCGCTTCGTATGGCGGCGTGTAGCCGCAAAAGGCCAGCGCGCCGCCAGTGGTCGGCATATCGGTGGTATGGATATTGTCCTTCAGCGCGATGGGGATGCCGTGCAGCGGGCCGCGAATTCTTCCCGCCGCGCGCTCGCGATCGAGCTCGTCGGCGTCCTTGAGCGCATTCGGATTGATGGCGATCGCGGCATGAAGCGTATGCTCGTAGGTCGCGATGCGGATCAAATACTGCGTCACCAGCTCGCGCGAGGTGACGCGCTTCTGCTCCAACGCGGCGCGCATCTGGGGAATGGTGGCCTCGTACACATCGAACGATTTCTTCTGCGCAAACAGCGCGAAAGCGAAAAAGAACGGGACGATTCGTTTCACTTCCGGCCAATGTATCACGATTTCTTTCGCAGACGTCGAGCAAAGTCCATGGATTTTCATCCGCCCAGGGCTTCAGCCCGGCTGGAAATTGCGAGCGGACGCTATGGGTGATGGCTGGCGCTCAGGCTGGCGGTAAGCGCGCCGACGTGGCGACGATCCCGCCGATCGCTCCGCTATTCCAGGCTTCGGGCATGCCGTAATAATCAAACACCCAGGGCGAGATTCAACACGCCGGATGCGCGAACCGTCGCGAAGGGATGCAGGTGGAACACGGGCGGCCTGGCGGCGTCTATCGCGCCGCCATCGCAGCAGGTTTTGTTTTGCCCGGAGTCAATTCGGACCGCTTACTGAAAGTACTTCCCGGCCAGCGCCGGATCGGCGTTGACGGCCTTGCTCCAGGCCTGCCTGGCTTCCTCGTCGCGTCCGACGGCTTTGAGCGCGTGTCCCAAATTCAGCAGACCTTCGGAGAAATCGGGTTTTTTCTCTACCGCAAACTGGAAACATTCGGCGGCCTGTTTGTTTTCTCCGGCGGCCTGCAACAGCAAACCGAGATTGTAGGAAAGCTCCAGGGATTTTTCGCCGAGGGCGGCCAATTTCTGATGCAATTCCCAGGCTTTCTTATGATCCTTTTTCTCGATCGCGATAGCTGTAAGGGCGCGCAGCGCGTCGGTGTTTTTGGGCTGGAGGTTGAGTACGCGCCGGAAGGTTTCCGATGCCGCGTCGAGATCCTCGAATTTCCAGCAAGCCAGACCGAGGTTCAACAGCGCTTCCACCCAGTCCTTGCGCTTCTTGAGGCAGGTCTCGAAGCTATCGACTGCTCCCGCGTATTCGGCGCGCTGAAGTTGCAGGAATCCGAGGCGGAAGGCGGCGTCCTCGAAATCCGGCTTTATGGCAACGAGGCGCTCGAAATATTTTTCCGCTTCCTGCGGTTTTCCGTCGCGCTCCGCGGCCAGGGCCAGGTTCCACAGCGCGCCGGGCAGATCGGGAGAAAGGGCGAGTACTTTTTCGTATGCGAGCCGGGCGCCGGCGACATCGCCGCGCTCGTGCAGAACCGCGCCGAGGTTGGCCTGCGCTTCGATAGCGCCGGGACGAACGCGCGCCGCCTCGCGGTAAGCATTGGCGGCCTGTTCCAGACGGCCGGTTTTCTGGTACGCGACGCCGAGATTGAACCAGCCTTCGTAGGAATCGGGCGCGACCTTCACCAGTTGCGAGCAGTGTTGAACCGCGCCGCTGTAATCGCCGCGCGACAGCGACACCGACGCCAGCGCCTGCAAGGCCTGGCGCGACTGCGGGCGCAGCTTCAACAATTTTTCCGCGTACTCTTTCACCCGCGCGTCTTCCTTGCGCGCGCTGAACAGGGCGATCAGGTTGACAAGCAGATCCGCCGGGTTGGACTGTGACGCGAGCAGTTTGCGATACCCCTCGAAGGCGTCATCCAACCGCCCAAGTTGCTGGAGCGCCACGGATTTCCCGAACAGCGCCTGCTCCTGCGCCGGGTTTTCCTTGAGTGCGTTCTGAAAACACTCGAGCGCCTCCGCCGATTTGCCGAGTTGCAGCAGGCACAAGCCGCGGCCGAGTTGCGCCTGCCAGCGCTTGGGATCGATGGCGAGCGCCGCCTCGAAGGCTTTGGCGGCGTCCTCGAATTTCTCCTGCCGCTCCAGACACAGGCCGCGATTATAATGCGCGCTGCGATGCTTTGGATCGGCGGCGGCGGCCTTGGAGTAGCAATTAGCGGCTTCCGCCCAATTCTGCTGCTCGAAACGAAGATGGCCGAGCCCGGTGTAGACCTCGGAAGGATTTTCGCCGCGCTCGGCCGCGCGCTCCAGCTCCTTGATGGCGTCGTTGAGCTTGCCCTCCGAGGCGAGCTTCACGGCTTTGCCTAACGACGGCGAAGCGGCGGCGCGCTTGTTGCGGGCGGAATCGCCGGGCGCATCCCCGCGCATCAGCTTTTCAATCAGGTCGTCATCGACAAAGAAAACGTGTTCGTTATTTTCCGGCATTTTCCTGGGGTCTCCCTATTTCTTGATCACCAGCGGCACAACATTGACGGTTCCTTTGAGCGACATGCGTTCGCCGCGCTCGTTGTACAATCCAATGCCGCCCATCTTCAAACGATCGTCGGTCCATTCATCGACCTTCTGATCCTGCACGTATGTGGTGAAGCGGTCGCCGACGGCATCGAAGCGGACCTTATACAGCGTGTCCAGATGAACCGGCAGCGTGAGCGGAAACTGCGCGCGCGGCTGCTCCTGGCCATCAATGACGGCGAAGCGCACCAGCGCGATGGTCGGGTTCAGGCCGGGCTTGACAATCTCCAGCTTGTTGACGTAATAATTTTTTCCATCCTGCGCGCGATAGATCCAGCCGAGCGCCTTGGTGTCGATCTGCGCCTCAAACTGAAGGCGGTAATCAGTGAGATTGAGCGAAGGCCGCAAGACGGAAATTTCGTGCTCGCGGCGCACGCCCGGCTCGGCGCCCCAATCGGTGATCCAGCCCGATTCGACCGCGGTTAAGGCCGGTCCCTCGACGATTTGCGGAGCTGCGTTCACCGGCTTGGCGGTGCCGCCGTGCGAGATCGCGAAAATGACTCCCGCCAGGGCCAGGATGCCGCCGACTCCGATTCCCGCCTTGCCAGCCGCAGGCAGCTTGCCCCAGAAGCCGCCGCCGCTGTCGAGCGCGAGGCTAGGCAGGTCGAGGTCGGGCGTAGGGAATGGCCGGGGCGCGGGGAAATCCTCCGGCTTTTTCGCGGGGAGCGGTTCGGGTTCCCGGACCGCGGTGGCGACGGCGACTCTGGGCTGCTCGATTTTTTCGCGCTGTGGCTCGGCCTCGGGTTTGCGGACCTTTCCATTGCTGAAGTGAGGATCGGGGCGGCGTCGTGGATCGGGCTTCACCATAGTGGCGCGCTCCACGATTTTGCGGTCGTCCTTTGCTTCCTTGACAAGCTCTTTCGGCGGGTCCTTGATGGTTTCCTTTGCCGCCACGGGAGCCGCGCCCAGCGTCATTACGGGACGAAGCGGCAAGGCATTGGACCGCGGAACTTGCAAATCGAGCTCGCCGGCGACGGGCGACGTAAAAACCTGAACGGGTTTGCCGCGTCCGGCCGCGAGTCCGTGAAGCGTGACGGGCAGCGGCTTAGAAGGAGCCGCGGGAATCGTTTCGGGCGCCTTCGCGGCGGGCGCTGCCTGCGCCGCGGCCGGGGCAGTGGGACGATACGTGGGCGCGGACGCCGGCTTCATCACTACGGGATTCGCCGCACGGGCGGGCTCATTCACCACGCGAACCGGCACCGCTCGCGGAGACTGCGCGACCTGCGGCTGGCTCGTTTCGAAGCGGCGCTGCCCGTTTGCGGCTTCCAGCGCCGCCACGGCCGCTTCAGGCGGCCGCGCGGGTTCCGGCGGCGGAGCTTTTTCGGCGCGCGGCTCGGCTTCGGGAGGTATGAGCTCGCCGCTGTCGTCATCTTCGATACCGGTGGTGCGAAACATCAGCCGCGCCAGGGCGCCCAGTTCGGGCTGGAGCGAAAAATTTCGCTCGTCTTCCCGCCACAACGGCGGCTCACTCGGCGGAGGCTGAGGAAAGATGATGATGTCCATGGGATCCTCGCATTTTTCGGCTATTCCCTTTACCCCGTCGGCGGGCAGATCGAATTCGACTACGGGCGCGGGGCGCAAAAATTCGCGCAGCTCCAGTTTGCCTTCTCTGGCGCGGATGGGCGAATCCACCGCGGCGATGGAGCGAAACAGAGCGATGCGCCCGGCGGCGGCCGGCTCACCCGGCAATTGCACGGTGTCCCAACACGGGGCGCTTTCTGGAAGTCTGGGCGAAAACTGCCGTTCGAAACCAATTTCCGTGGCCACAAATTCAACGGCTCCGGCGGCTACCGGGACCGGCAGTTCCAGGAAGAAGCCGGCCTGGGCCGGCGCCGGTTCCTCTGCCACGGGTTTCAATACCGGCTTGGGCTCGGGTTCAGGCGCGCGCGATACCGGCCTGAACGCTTCCGGCGGAGGCGCGGGTTTGCTTTCGACCGGCTTTTCCGAAGCTTTCGCGTCAACCTGAGGCTTGGATTCGCGCGGCTTGGCTTGCAGCAGGCGATTCAGGGCGAGTTGGTTGTACTCTTCCTGATACTGCTGGCGATGAGCGTCGGAACAGAACTCCCCGCCACCGGTCCAGCGCTTAAGTAAGGCCAGCTCCTTGCCGCAATACAGACACCGCATGTGCCTTTAATCGTCCCTTCTTGCTTCATGCTAAAGAGGACTCTTACGGCTTTCCATGCGGTAAAGCACTTATGTAGCAGAAATCAGAAGTACCACTTACGGCCAGTTAATGAGAAGCCCCTAGAACACCGTGCTTACTCATTCTTACGGCGATCCCCTATGAGACCTGATTAAAGTTATCCGCTTACCGGGTCGATCATATGTTTGCTCAAGCGCACGAAACAGAGAACGCGGCGTCAAGCAATCAAAACATGAGGAGGCAGTATGGCGAAAGGTGAAGCGCTCAAGAGTCATATCGAAGCTCTGCGCAGCGCGATTCCGGAATTAAAAGGTGTGCTGCTCGCGTCCAATGAAGGACTGCCGATCGCACACTCATTATCGAATGGAGCCGATCCGAACCGGATCGCGGCGATGGCGGCGGCGGCGTCGAGTCTTGGCCGGCGCATCAGCGAAAGCATGAACTCAGGCTCGCTCGGCGAAGTTTCGATTCAGGCGGAAGAGGGCGCGCTGTTCGTGTATTCGGCGGGATCGAAGGCGGTGCTGGCGGTGATCAGCCCGCAGGGCGGCAACGCCGGGTTGATTCATCTGGAAGCCCGGGGCACGGCGAAAGACATCGGCGATCTGTTTTAATTGAGGAGTGAACCGCTCCCCGCGGTTGCGGTTTTAGGAACGTCCGAGCCACAACCGGAGGGAGCGGTTGTGTCTTGAGCGGGCGATGACCGAAATCAGCTTCTCCAACGGCGACCTGGTTCTCGAAGTGGAAGGTTGGGACAAACTGTGGGCGCTGCGAAGCCGCTTGACGATTCCGCGCGCCCACGTCCTGCGCGTTTATGCCGATCCGCAGATCGCCGAGCGCTGGTATAAAGGGATCCGGCTGGGTGGAACGCATATACCGGGCGTGATCGCCGCAGGCACGTTTTACCGCGATGGCGAATGGGTATTCTGGGACGTACACCATCCTGGAAACACAATCGTCATCGAGCTTCGCGACGAACACTATAAGAAATTAGTCGTGGAAGTAGCGAATCCGGCGGAGACGGTCGAGCGCGCAAACGAAAATTCGGCCTCTCACCGTCCATGCCTCGCGAGGGCGGATCCAAAAAATCAGCCCACTTGCACTAAACCATAGCGCCGCTGCCAATGATCGCGGATGTGAGCGATGGCGCGGCGCAGGTCTTCTTCGGTGGGTGGATGCGCGACGAAGCTTTGCGCTTCGCTTCGGGCGATTTCCAGGATTTCGGCGTCGCGCAGGATGTTGCCGATTTGCAGCGCGGGCAGGCCGGATTGGCGCGTGCCGAAAAATTCGCCGGGGCCGCGCAGCTTCATGTCCATTTCGGCGATATAGAAGCCATCCGATGATTCCACCAGCGTTTTGATGCGCTCGCGGCCGGCGTCGTTCAGGCGGCCGGTGACCAGAATGCAGTAGCTTTGCCCGGCGCCGCGCCCGACGCGCCCGCGAAGCTGGTGAAGCTGGGCGAGGCCGAAGCGCTCGGCCTGCTCGATCAACATGACGGTGGCGTTGGGAACGTCGACGCCGACTTCAATTACGGTAGTCGAGACAAGAATTTTTGTTTCTCCGCGCTGAAATTTTTCCATGGCGGATTCTTTTTCCCCGGAAGTCAATTTGCCGTGAAGAAGACCGACTTGCAAATCCGGAAACACGATTTTCGATAAATGCTCGTGCATTTTCTGCGCGGCTTTCATCGCCTGCGTCTCCGATTCCTCGATTACCGGATAAACGACATAAGCCTGGCGTCCGGCGTCGATCTGTTTTTTCAGGAAACTATAAACCTGCTCGGCGCGGTCTTCGGTGACGTGTTTGGTGACGACCGGCTTGCGGCCGGGCGGAAGCTCGTCGATGATGCTGACGTCGAGATCGCCGTAGATGGTTAAAGCGAGCGTGCGCGGAATCGGGGTCGCGGTCATGACGAGGACGTCGGGATGCGTGCCTTTTTCCATGAGCTTTTGCCGCTGCTCGACGCCGAAGCGGTGCTGCTCATCGACGATCGCCAGGCCGAGTTTCGAAAATTCGACGTCGGGCTCGAGCAGGGCATGAGTGCCGACGACAATGTGCGCCAGGCCCGTTGAAACAATCTTCTTGAGCTGTGTCTTTTCTCTGGCCGTGTTCGATCCGGTGAGGAGCACGGTTACATAGTTCAGCTTCTGAAACAGCTTTTTGAAATAGAAGTAGTGCTGTGCGGCGAGGATTTCGGTCGGGGCGAGCACCGCGGTCTGATATCCGTTTTCGACGGCGATGATGGCGGCTTCGGCGGCGACCAGTGTTTTTCCGCTGCCAACGTCGCCTTGCAGAAGACGATACATGGGATGCGGAGCGGCCATATCATCGGCGATTTCCTTGAGCACCCGTTTTTGCGCGCCGGTGGGCTTGAAGGGGAGCATTGTCTTGATCTGTTCCCGGACGCGATCGGTCAGCGAGAAGGCGATGCCGGGATAAAGACGCGATTTGACCCGCTTCAATTCAAGGCCGCATTCCAGCCAGAAAAATTCCTCGAAGATCAGGCGGAATTGCGCCGGAGAGCGAAAATTGTTGAGCAGGCGCAGATCGGAATCCGGCGGCGGGAAATGAAGTTGACGGATCGCGGTGTTGCGGTCGGGGAGTTTCAGCCGGCGGGCGATCTCCTGGGGCAGGGCGTCGGGCAGCGGAGCCAGCTCGTTCAGGATGCGATAGAGAAGTGTGCGGAAGATTCGCGTGGTGATTTTTCCGGCGGCTTCGTAAATGGGGACAACGCGGCCGGTGTGGAGCGAGGCGTCGCTTTCCTCATCGGCGGTGAGGAGTTCGTATTCGGGATGCATCATGGTCAGCGTGCCCGAATAGTTGTCGTATTCGATCTTCCCGAAGAGCGCGGCCTTGGCGCCGGGCGCGAACACGCCGGCGAGGTAGGCGCCGTGGAACCACTTTGCGTTCAGATATTCGCCGGAGGAATCGGTGAAGGTGGCGATGAACAGGCCGAGATCGCGGCGGCGCAGATTGGACACGCGCGCGGAGCGGACTTCGGCGACTATGGTCGCCATCTCGCCGGGCGCAAGCTCGCGGATCGTCTTCACGTTGGAGCGATCCTCATAGCGGAACGGCGCGTAAAGCAGAAGATCCTCGACGGTTTTCAGGCCCTTGGCTTCGAGCATGGCGGCGCGCGCCGCGCCGACGCCTTTGATGTACACGAGCGGGGTCGCGAGGTCCAACATTCGTTGTAACAAATCGCTGCGCTAGAATACGGGTTCATGTCCAATCTGCTGGAGGGAAAAACCGCGCTCGTTTTGGGCGTCGCCAATAAATGGAGCCTCGCCTACGCCATCGCGCAGGCGTTCCGGCGCGAAGGCGCCTCGCTGATTCTGACGTATCAGGGCGAGCGTTTGAAAAAGCCGGTCGAGGATCTGGCGACGGAGCTGGGCGCTTCGCGTGTGTTCGAGTGCGATGTGACTCGCGATGAGGATCTGGCGCGATTGAGTGAGTTAGGGCGGCTGGATGCGGTGGTGCATTCGATCGCGTTCGCGAATCGTGAGGATCTGGACCGGCCGTTCGTGGAGACCTCGCGCGCCGGATTCGCGCTGGCGCTGGAGGTGAGCGCGTATTCGATGGTGGCGGTGGCGCGCGCGGCGGCGCCGCTGATGAGCGAAGGCGGCGCGATGATCACGCTGACCTATTTGGGATCGTCGCGGGTGCTGACCAATTACAACGTGATGGGCGTGGCGAAGGCGTCGCTTGAAGCGGCGGTGCGGTATCTGGCGAGCGAGCTGGGTCCGCGGAAGATTCGCGTAAACGCGATTTCCGCGGGACCGGTGAAGACAGCGTCGGCCCGCGGGATCAAGGATTTTTCGAAAATTTTAAGCGCCGTCGCCGAGCGCGCGCCGTTTCGCAGGAACACCGATCCGGCGGAGGTCGCCGACGCGGCAGTGTTTCTGGCAAGTGACCTGGGCCGCGGCGTCACGGGCGATGTAATGTTCGTCGACGCGGGATTCCACATTATGGGTTTATAGCCGTCGGGTGCTACATTTTCCGGGAGAGCGGTTCGACGATTTTGCTCAGCAGATCCGCCTTCGATTCGTCGCGCTGGAGGTGCGGATACTTTTCGCCGCCCTGATATTCGAGGCGATGAACGCTGTAATATTCGCCGTTTTTGATCAATAAATCGATCGATTGCGCGTCTTTTGCCGTGCGCTGGACGGCTTCGCGCAGGATCGCCGGCGTGAACTGGCGATTATTGACGGCGATAATTTTCGAATCAGGAGCGAGGCCCGCGCGTTCGGCGGGGCCTCCGTAGGCCACATCTTCAATGACACCGTCTTCTTTCACATCGACGCCGATCGAATACATGAGATTCGTGCCGCGGCGCTCGTCCTCGAAATCGCGCCACAGCGCACTGCGGTTGGAATCGTAGACGAGCTTCCAGCCGCCGTTTTCGATCCCGCCGAGCGGCGCGTGAGGCGCGACATCGGTGACGCGCGCGCGAAAGAATCCGGCCCAATCATAAGCCTGAACCGCGTTCAGCCCGGCGATCACGTCTTCCAGCGTGTAGGGCTTCAGTTCGGGCTTGCCGCCCGGACCGCCATGGAAAGACCGGCAGAAATCGTTCAGCGATCTTCGGCCGTTGCTGAGATTCCGGATGGTCACGTCCGCTTCAAGCCAGATCAGCGTGCCTTCATCGTAATAATCGACGCCGCGGCGGTAATCGGAATAATCTCCGCGCGCACTATAAAGGAGCTGCGCGGCGGTGGCGGTGTCGGCCAGCGGGCGCCATTTGCGTCCGGCCTTGCGATCGAGATCGGCGGCGACCATGGCCAGCTCATCGCGAAAATCCTGCGGCGTAAAAAGTCCGCTGCGCGTCGCCAGCACTTCCCCCAGATACTGCGTAAGACCTTCGTAGACCCATAGCAGATCGCCTTTCATCGGCTCGCTGTAATCGGGCGTGACCAGCCCGGCGGGGCGCCGGAATTTTCCGTTCCAGGAATGGACGAACTCGTGCGGCAGCAGATCGGCGGTGGCTTTTGCGGCGCTTTCGTCGAGCAGGGCGCGCTCGCGCACGCGATCGTCGCTCGATTCGTGATGTTCCAGGCCGAAGCTGGCGACGTGATCGCTCAGCGTGTAGAGGAAGTGATAGCTGCGATAATGGCGCGAACCGAACAGCGCGCCGGCTTCGTTCACGAGGTTCTTATATTTTTCGATTTGTTCCGGAGAGATTTCGATGGCGCGATCGCTATCGGCGGCAAGGTGCAGATAGTGAGCGATCTCGCCGTCCCGGCCGAGCTCGATGGTCTTGTAATGCCGGCCGGTGGAGACCGGAGAATCGATCAGCGTGTTGAGCGGCGCGGGTTGAAACTCGATCTGATTCGCGGATTCGCGCGCGATAGGCAGCGCGGTTCCGTAGCGCCAGGATTCCGGGACTTTCAGATTGGCTTGAAAGCTGAGCTGCGCCGCGGGCGGGCCCTGCGGATAAAGCACGAACTGATTCCAATTGAGCACGGCGAGCTCGGTAGTGGCCGAAGCGCCGGAGGAAAAGCCCGAGGTGTCCGGAGGCGAGATTTGATCGAAGGCGACATCGAGCGCTCCGGCGCCAGCGGGAACGGTGACGTGGAAGGCGAACATATTGGTCGAATCGCGCCGCCACGCCACAGTCTGGCCGTTCGCGGTGATTCTCAGGCCGACCAGATCCACCACCGGGCCGGTGGGGCCGTGCTCGCCGGGAATCCATTCGGGATAGAGCAGCGTCATGGGTCCGGGTTTGGCGGGGATAGTGAGATGAACGTGAAAGATCCGCTTGGGTGCTTCGCTCGCGTCGACGTTCAGGCGGATGGCGTCCTGCGCAAAGGTGATACAGGCGGCAAAAGTGAGAAAAAATGCTTTTTTCATGTTTGGAGTTCGCGGTAATAGAAGATCAGGTCTGTGGGCGGCGGCGCGGCGCCTAACTGGCGCATCATGGCCATCGCCTGGCCGCGATGCAGGGTCGCATGATTCACCAGGTGCAGGATGATCTGCCACAGCGGGGCTTGATGCGAGTTGCCCTTCAGGTCTTTATAAAAAATGATGCGATCAAGATCGGACGCGCCGGGAGAATCGGCCCATTCTTCCCAGCGCCGCTGAAGTTTGGGCCACTCGACTTCGAGCGCGCCTTGCGCCGGTTCATAAGGCTCGCCCAACACGCGGCACAGCCAGATCCGATCCGCGAAATGGATGTGATTCAGGGTTTCAAACAGGCTTTTATGCGAAACTTTCAGATCGCGATGAAGATCGTCCGGCGGCAGTTGCAGGGCGGCATCGAGCAGGCGGCGCGAGGCCCAGCCGGAGTAGCGGAGATGATTGCGGGCGTCTTCCGTCGTCATCGCAGCAACCACGCGCGCATGGTGCGCGAAACCAGATCGGAGGCGTCCTGCTGCACGAAATGTCCCGCGCCGGGAATCGTGACCAGCGTCAGATCCTTGCCCATCCACTCCCAGGTGTCGTTCAGCGCGGGCGCGAGCAGCGCCTTGTCGTCGAGACCATGGATCATCAGCACGCTCATCTGCGTCTTAATCACCGGCGAGGTGTCTTCGTTATAAGGCGGGCGCGGGTAGTTGCGTTTGTAGTAGTTGAGCATGGCCTCCAAATCCGATCGCTTGAACGCTTCGATATATTTTTGTTTCGCCGCCGGATCCTTCACCCAGGATGCCAGGCCTTCGGCGGTCAGTTTGGAGGCGGCGTCGGGCTGTTGGAAACTGCGCGCGTACCCGCTGTTTTCCTGCTGCCGTGGATTGTGCGCGAGTTCACGGCTTAAGCCGCGCGGATGCGGCAGATTCAGAATAATCAGGCGATCGGTCATTTGCGGGAGGTTCAGCGCAAACTGCCAGGCGACGGCTCCTCCCCAGTCATGGCCTACAATGATCGCCTTGTCGCGGCCGAGCGATTTGATCACCGCGGCGACGTCGCCGACCAGCAGGCGCATGTCGTAATTTTCGACGCCCTTCGGTTTATCGCTGAGATTGTAGCCGCGCTGATCGATGGCGACGCACTGGAATTTATCGGCCAGCGCGGACATCTGGTCGCGCCACGTGTACCAGAAATCGGGAAAGCCGTGGATCATGACGATCAGCGGGCCGGCGCCGAGGCTGGCGTAGTGGATCTTGACGCCGTTCGAATCGGCGTAGCCCTCCTGGACGCGCGCTTCGATGTCGGCGCCGAATGCCGCGCCGGTGACTAACGCGGCGGCGAGAGCGGTTCGCATATAGGCTCAGTATAGCGGCCCGGGAGTGCGGCCAATGGCGCTTCGGTTTAAGATGAGGATGGTATGAAACGGATCGCTTTCGCTGTGTTCCTTTGCGTTTCTGTTTCGGCCGCCGAGATTCCGAAGGGTACGCACTTATTGCTGCGGATGGTCAACTCCGTCAATACGCGCACCGCTTCCGACGGCGACCAGGTTTATTTTCAGACCGCGAGCCCGATCGCCGTGGATGGCCGCATTCTCGTGCCCGCCGGCTCTTACGTGCAAGGCTCGGTTTCGCTCGTCAGGCGAAGCGGCAAAATTGCCGGACGCGCCGAGCTGGGCATTCGCATCGAGACTCTGACGCTGGCGAGCGGCAAAGTGTACAAGATCACGCCTCGAATGGGTTCCGTCGATTCCGGCGAGAGCGGCCAGAAGGTGGAGCAGAAAGAAAACATCGTTAAGCAAGGCTCCGATGCCGGAAACGACGCGCAGCGCATTGCGATTTTGGCCGGCAGCGGAGCGGGCCTCGGGGGCTTGGCGGATCGAAGCTGGTCCGGCGCGGGTATCGGCGCGGGTATCGGCGGAGCGGTCGGAATTGCGACGACGATGCTGACGCGCGGCAGGGAGGTCGAGCTCCGGCAAGGCTCGACACTCGACGTGGTTTTCGATCGGCCGGTTTCCTTGGAATAGGACCGCTCGTTACTTGATGGAATAAGTCAGTCCCAGCGTGAACTGGAACGAGTTTTTTCTGAATCCCGGGGGAGGGTCGTTCAAGTAGGCTTCGATAATTCCCGTGGATCCGCTCAATTGTTTGTACATGGGCACGGTAATCAGGGCGGAAAACAGCGTCGAATAAGCGCTGGTATTGTTCCAGGCCGGCGTCACCGAAGCGGCTTGATCGAGCGCGGCGCCATGCGGCAGCTTGCGCATGTAATGCTCGGCGAAGACCGACCCGATCAGATTTTTGCTCGGACCGCTTTCGAATTCCTGGCGGATGTAGCTCATGCTGGCCCGGAGATCGAGTTGCTGCCGGGCGCTCTTTACGGCCGTCCAGCCGACGCCGCCGTTATAGGTTTGCTGGAGCAGCAGGCCTTGGGAAAAGTTGTGATCGAAATCGGCCTGGCCGAAGGCGAATACGCTCGAGGTGAAGTATTGATCCTGCTCCGCCGCGGCGTGGTAGATCGACGTCTTGATGGTGGGCGTGGCGGGCTGGGTGAGTTCGCCGTAGAACGCGGAAAAATTGATCAGCGTGCGGTAGCTCGGGTTCATCCAGTCCTCGGCCGGTTCGGCGCGAATCAAGGACACCGCTCCGTTGAAGGTGCGATTGCTCTGCGTGGCCTGCACCAGGGTCGCTCCGGCGGTGACCTGGCCGGTCCAGTCGGCAAGGAATCCCGGCGTGCGCGTCATCGCTTTTTGGAATGCCGGCTGATCGATCACGACGGCGGAATCGGCCAGCGGAACCGCCACAAGCTGCGCGCCGAGTGAAGGAGTCACCTGAAGCTGCTGGTCCCTTTCGACCAGCGTTCCCTGCGGAATGCTCGACGTATTTTGCCGCCGGCGAAGCTTGACGCCCTTGCGGATGACGGCGATTTTGGTGGAGGTGTCGAGCTCACGGACGTTTTTCCAGTCGATGGTGAGCTCGCCCAATACGTCGCTCTTGAAGGTCACCGAGGACGGCGTGGATCGAACAAAATGTCCGGCGAGCTTCTCGCCATTGGTGAAAGTGATCGTATCCGGTCCGGCTTGCGCGCAAACCAGCATCGCGCTGCAAGCGGACAGAATGAGAACGCAAAGTACGGTATTTAGGTTGCGCATTGGTTTTGGCCGGCGGCTCTTTCGAGATTATCGAACGCCGCCGAGCGCCGTATGACCGTCGATATTGATGGCACGCGAGGCAGTTGGGTAGGGAAACGCGCTATTCCGGCGTCAGGATGGTGAACGTGTTGTCCTTGAACTCGATCTCCCGCACTTTTCCGTGCGGGCCGATCGTTCCCAGCGCCTGCCCGTTTAATTTCACCGCGAGCCCGCCGGCGTTTCCGGTGCGCAGCCGCGCATCCTGTTCGAGGTCGAACGTTTTCGGCTCGCCCGGCGAAATTAATCCGACAAACAAACGGCGCCCGTCCTCACCCGTCAGCGCCACCCATGAAGGCTCCGACGCGCTGATCTCAACGTGCATCGGCTCGGCGCGCGCGACTTGCGCCGCAGTTGGCGCGGGGACGGGTTCGGCAGCCGGCGCCGGTTCAGGGACCGGCCGCTCTGCGGGAGCCGTGGTCGCCAGCACCGGCTCGACCGGATGTGCCGGCCACATTTTCCATCCCGCAAACAGAGCCCCGGCCACGATCACGCCGCCGATTCCCGCCAAGACCCATCGATGGACTCGCCGCTTGGATGGCGGCAGGGCCGCCGCCGGCGTGATCCGTTCGATCTGCTGTGCCGCCTGGTCGCAAAAACCCTCGACGGCGGAGAGGAGATTACGAAAGCTTTCTTCCGCCGCCGCCGATTGCGCCCGCAGATCGCGGATGTGGGCGGAATGCTCATCCACCTTGCGTTCGACGCGCGCCAGCCGCGCCGCCAATCCCGGATCTTCGTCGCGATTCTTTCCGAACAGGCTCGACCCCGCATCGCTCACCGCCGGAAGATGCGAGGACTGTTCCGGGTTTGCGCCGATCAGCACCTGAATTTCTTCGCTGATGCGCAGGGCGTCGCGACGTGAGAGACAGCGCCACTCGGAAGGCTCCGAATCGTGCTCGGATGGATACAGCCCGAATCCGATCAGCTCGTCTTCGCCGATCGCGTCCGTAATGCGGGCGAACTGGGCGATGGTTGCGCGGCGCAGTGCGGTGGTGCCGTCGAAGGCGGCGTAAAAAGCCTGCACCTGCTTGGGCGTCACCGCTCCGACGTACTCAGCGGTGAAATTCAGGCTCTGGTTGTCGAAATCAAATCCCAGCCATTCGCCGCGCTGGCCATCGATATGAACGTCCTCGGCGAGCATTTGGAAGAACTTGTGCGCCTCCTGCACCACGCTGGCCAGTTTGTGCAGCGGCACGCCGATGCCGCCGCGGCTTAGCTCAATGCGGACTCTCAAACGCGCCATCAGTAGCTCCGCAGCCGTTCGACCGTCTGCCGGCTCAATCGATATTCGATGGCGTCGCCGCCGTGCGCGCCCGCGGGGACGATCTGCCGGAAATATCGCGCCGCCGCCTCGTAATCGCGCCGCTCCACCGCAACCATCACCAATCCCTGAAGCGCCGCGGCGGATCGGCTGTTTAATTCGAGCAGCCGCCGCGAATACTCCTCCACCCGCCCCAGGTGGAAACGCTCCACGTTCATGGCAATCAGATTCGCCAGCGCCTCCTGGTGCTTCGGATCCACCGCGAGAAGGCGCTCATAACGCTCTTCGGCCTCTTCAAATCGCCCCAGCATCTGCCGCGCGACCGCCGAGCCGAACAGCGCCTGCAAATCCGCTTCTTCCTTCGCGGCGAAACAGGCCAGCGCCTCCTCAAACCGGCCCAGGTTGAGCATCCGCTCGCCGGTTACTATATCATCCGGCGGCATCGTTCCCAGATCCAGCGCCACAGGCGAGCTAACATCGATGTGGAGTCCGGCAGGCGGGTAAACAGATCCGGCCCCGCCGCGATCCGTGCCGGACGTACCATTCGTGGTACCACCATCTCCCAGCGCTCGCTGTCGGCCGATCGTGAAAGCGTATCCCAAGTTACTGGGAACCGGAAAATTACGGGCCCAACTATGCTAGAACTAGAGGTACTGATCAACGGCAAGGTCGATTGTAACCGAGACATGGAATAAGGTCAATGCCTGAGGATCATATACCTAGAAATAGTCGGGTATAGTTGTAGAGGAGCGCAGTGGCACCGCGCAAATCTTCGGAATCCAAGCAGGACCCCAACCTGACTGCCGCGGCCGAGAAAGCAAGCATGGTCATCCGCGGCCTTCAGGCTCGCCTGCAGCAGCGCCTGCCCGAGCAGGAGCAGGAGACGGCGGACGATCTTGAGCGCCAGTTGGCGCACTACTTCGAACACTCCGTGCCGACGTCGCGGCAGCCGCTGCTGGACGATCTTCGCGGGCGCGTGATTGACGGCGTAGCGGATCGAATTCTTCGCCAGTGGGAGCAGCATTCCTCGATTGAGAGCGCGGTTGTGGAGCGATTGATCGACCGTCTGGTCGAGCGCCTCTGCCATGGCCTTTCTTAAGAATCAGCCGAAGAGCCGGTCAAATAGGGCGCGCGTCCGCGTTCGGATTTCCGCCAGATTCTCCAGCCGCAGCGGGCTCCATCGGGCAACCAGCGCGGCGAGCGTGGAAAGCTGCGCTTCCGAGGAGGGCAGCCGCCCCTCGGCGTGTCCGGAAAGCAGGCGCAAGCCGTGATCGAGCGCCCGATAAAACGTCGCTGCCTCGCCTAAAAACTGCGCTTCTTCCCGATCCAGATGGCCCATGCTTTCAAGGACTTCAATCCGCGCCGGTGTATTTAAAACCTTGAAGAAGATTCCGGCGCTTTTCAAACGCAGGTACATGAGCAGGAAATCGATATCATAGTATCCGCCGGCGCCGGCCTTCAGCGGATGCGATGCGCCCTGCTCGCGTTCCAGGCGAAGGCGCATCTGGCGCAGATCCGCGCGCGATCGCCCGCCCTGCCCGTATCTCCGCCAATCCGCCTCCTGAAGCTGATGTAAGAAAGAGTCGGCGCGCGCGGTATCGCCGGCGACGGCGCGCGATTTCATGTAGGTAATTCCTTCCCAGGCCTCGGCCGCGCGGCCGAAATAATCGAGAAACGCCGATTCGGTCTGTACCAGCGGCCCTCCGCCGCCATTGGGGCGAAGTCGCGTATCGACCGCGAACATCACGCCGTCGCCGGTGTAGGCGGTAATTAAATTGATCAGCCGCTCCGCCGCGCGGGTCCAGAACGGCATCTCCGAAGCGGCCGAATCATCCAGCACGAACACCAGATCTGCGTCGGAGGCCAGATCAAATTCACGCATTCCCAGCCGGCCGAGCGCGATCACCCACATCGATTTGGCCGTTGCTGCGGGGGCGGATACGATCTCATAGGCGCGTGAAATCACGGAATCGGCCAGCTCCGACGTGGCGGCGAGCGTTTCAAAGATCGGGCGGCCGTTGCAGATGCTGTCGGCCTGAATGCGCAGCATCTCCCGGCGGTACCAGCGGCGCAGCTCGCCCGCTTCCCGCGACGCAGGTTCGAGGCCGGCGGAGCGGCCGATTTCATCCACCAGCTCCGGCGTGCGAATCAGTTCCTCGGCGAAGTACGGGCTGTGCTCGAACAAATCCAGGAGACAGCGCGTGCGCGCCGGATCGCGATCGAGCCGGTCCAGGCGGTCGGCCGGAAGCCGTTCGAGGAAATGCTCGAAGGGCTGCAATCCGCGATGCAGCTCGGCGCGGCCCAGCGCCGCCGCCAGGGACGGCGCGCGATGATCGAGAGCGCGCACCAGGTTGCTTGCGGCCGGCGGCTCTTCGGCGGCGCGGGAATGCACGACGCGGTCATAAATTTCGATCACGTGCGCAAAGTGCATCCGTATTTTTTCGAGCAGCGATTCGACCGTCTCGGCGCGGGGCATCCGCCGGGCCAGCAGCTCCAGTTCTTCCGGATCGCGAGGCAGAGTGTGGGTCTGCCGGTCGTCGGCGAATTGCAGGCGATGCTCCAGATGCCGCAAAAACGTATAGGCCGACGCCAGCCGGCCATATTCGGAATCGGAGAGAAAATTTTTATCGCGCAGCCGGGCCAGCGCGAGCATAGTGCCGCCATGCCGCACCCAGGGCTCCGCTCCGCCGTGCAGGCGTTGCAGGCACTGCACGACAAATTCGATATCGCGGATGCCCCCGCGCGCCAGCTTCACGTCGATCTGTCCGCCCGATTTTCCTGAAGCTTTCCTGGCCGCGAGCTTTTCATTCAGCCGCTCGCGGGTAACCGACAAAGCCTCGACCGCGGAAAAGTCGAGAGTGGTTGAATAAATCCGGGGCTCGACGAAATCGAGCAGCGCGCGCCCCGTCGAGCGGTCTCCGGCCGCCACTCGCGCCTTGATCAGCATTTGCAATTCCCAATCGCGCGCGCGCTTTTCGTAATACTGGCGCGCGCCCTCCAGCGACATACAAACTTCGCCGAGCCGGCCGTCGGGCCGCAGCCGCAGATCGACGCGATAGCACAGCCCTTCGGGCGTGTAGGTGGAAAGAAGCGCGGTCAGCTCATTGGCGGCGCGTTGAAAAAATTCCTTGTGTGTGACCGGATGTGGCGCAGCCGTTTCTCCGTTGGCCGAATAGAGAAACATCAGGTCGATATCGGAGCTGTAATTCAGCTCCATTCCGCCGAGCTTGCCGAGCGCGATCACCGAAAACGCCGCGCCGGGCCGGCCGTATCGCCGCTCCAGATCGGCCAGAATTCTTTCAAGCGCGGTTTCGACGATCGCATCGGCCAGCGCGGAAAGCTCGGCGGTAATTTCCGGGAGCGTCGCCAGGCCCAGAATGTCGCGCGCCACGATTCGCAGAAGCTGGCGCCGGCGGAACCGCGCCAGGTCGAGCGCGGCTGGAACGCCTTCCGGAAGCGAGCTTTGCAAGCGATCGCGAAACGCCTGCGCATCCAGCATGCCGCCGGCATCGCAAATGTCGCCGGCCCAGTCCGGATGCTCGATCAAATCCTCGGCCAGGAAATGGCTGTGGGTAAACACCGCGATCAGCGCCCGCAGGTTTTGCGAATTGACGCATTCGGCGGGAAACCTCGCAAAATAATGCAGCCCCTGTTCCGGCGCGGGCGAAGCCGCCAGCAGCAGATCGAAGTGCTGTTTCAGCCGGGGATCCATGCGGCGCGCCAGATCGGAGGCTTCTCGAATGGCGCGCTCGCGATCCTGAAGAGAAAGATCGAGAAGACGCTGCATGTCGCGGCGCTTTCATTTTACGACCGGCGAAAGGCCGCGGCGCGTTACTCGATCGCCGGCGGAGCCTCGACGCGGCCGCGCAGCGGGATCTCCCGCAGCGCCAGATTCAACAGCACTGCCGCGGACATGATCACCGCGCCCCAGAAAAAAATCACCTGAATGCCGTGCACCAGCGAAAACTTCACGTTCTCAAACAGGCGATTGAGCAGATCCGTTCCTCCCGGATACTGCCCGAACGCCGATTCAAGCTGCGGCCGGATCAGCGGCAGCAGCAAGGGATTGTGGAACGGCCGCAGCGCGATGTCCGGCGTGCCGCGGGGAACGGCCGCGGCGAAATCGTGCTTGTACATCGTGAGCAGCACGCTTCCGAACGCAGCCACGCCGACCGTGCTGCCGATGGAGCGAAAGAACTGCGTCGAGGCCGTCGCCGTGCCCATGTGCTCGCGCGGCGCGGCGTTCTGCACCGCGACGGTGTAAACCGGCTGCACAAATCCAAGGCCGATTCCCGAAAGCACCATGCCCGCGATCACCATCACGTGCGGCGTCGTTAATCCCATTCGCGCGAAAACGATCATTCCCGCCGCGCTGAACAGCGTTCCGGCGATGGCCAGGGTCTTGTATTTTCCAGACCGCGAGGTCACCTGGCCGCCGAAGATATTGCCGAAGACCGCGGCCAGCATCATCGGCGTCAGAAGCGATCCCGAGCGCGTCGCCGAAACCCCCAGCACGCCTTGCATGTACAGCGGAAGATAAATGATAACGCCGAACATCCCGATGCCGACGATGAAATTCGCGAAGGAGCAGATGCTGATCACCGGATCGCGAAACAGCGTCAACGGAAGCACCGGCTCCTTGGCGCGCGTTTCGACAAAAAGAAACGCGGCAAGCATCACCGCCGCAGCGGCCAGCAGCGTTTCGACGCGCGCCGAGCCCCAGCCGTAATCGGTCACCCAGGTCAGGGCGAGCAGCAGCGGAACCAGGCACGACGCCAGCGTGAGCACTCCCCACCAATCAATGATGCGCCGCATCTGCCGCGGCTTGAAATTGGGAAACTCGAAATAAATCGCCGCGATCGCGAGAACGCCCACCGGCAGGTTCACGTAGAAGCAGGCGCGCCAGGAAAAATTGTCGGTCAGCCATCCGCCCAGGGTGGGGCCGAAAATGGAGGCCGCGCCGAACATCGCCGCGAACAGTCCCTGATATTTTCCGCGTTCGATGGGCGAAAAAACATCTCCGACGATGGTGAACACCAACCCGAACATGATGCCCGCGCCGAGCCCTTGCAATCCGCGGAAAAGAATCAACTGCGACATCCCGTCGATGGGGAGCAAAGTAATTTTCCCCGCCGCTCCGCACAAGGCCGAGGATGCGACAAACATCGCCGCGCCGGCCAGAAAAAACCATTTGCGGCCGTAAATGTCGGATAATTTCGCGAATACGGGCAGACAAATGGTGGAAGTAAGCAGGTAAGTGGTCGCGACCCAGGGATAGCGGTCGAATCCGGAAAGCGAAGCGATGATGCGCGGCTCCGCGGTCCCGACGATGGTCTGATCCAGCGCGGCGAGCAGCAGACACATCATCAGGCCGGCCATGGTCCCGATGAATTGCGGTCGCGTCAGGCGAACAAAGCCGGATGTATACAACTTAGGCTCGGCAGCGGAAATCCCCATTTAGTAATTGTATCGGGTATTCGGAAACGGGAATTAGCTCACACCTGATCGGCGATTCTCTTTTGTGGTGTAATGCGTCTCGATTCGGAATTTTCCTAATAAAAACAGCCGCACCGTTGGTCTATCAACTGCTCCATCTTCGCCAAACATGGCTGCGACGTCGCACATCGCTCCCGTTTCGGCACAGCCGCCCAGCCGTCCGCATACGGCTAATCCGCCGCGCGCGAACGCGAAGGCTCTGCCGGCGGCGAATGGCGCGGCGCCGAAGATCAAAACGGCGTCCCGATTTGGCAATCTCGGCGAGCTGAGTGTTCCTCTGGCGGTGCTCGGCATCGTGATGGCGATGATCCTGCCAATCCCCTCGTTTCTGCTGGATATCCTGATCAGCGCCAATATCACGATCTCCGTCATCGTCCTGATGGTTTCGATGTACATCAGCCGGCCGGTTGAATTCAGTGTTTTTCCGACGTCGCTGCTGCTGCTTACGCTGTTTCGCCTGGCCCTGAATATTTCTTCTTCGCGCCTGATTCTGATCCACGGAAATTCCGGAACCCGCGCGGCCGGGCAGGTGATCGAGGCCTTCGGCAATTTTGTAGTCGGGGGAAACTACATCATCGGCGTCGTCATTTTTCTGGTGTTGATCGCCATTCAATACGTCGTGATCAATCACGGCGCGGTCCGCATTTCCGAAGTAACCGCGCGTTTCACCCTCGACGCGCTTCCGGGAAAACAAATGTCGATCGATTCCGATTTGAACACCGGATTAATCGATGAAGCCGAAGCCAGAACACGACGCAAAAATCTTGCCGCGGAAGCAGAGTTCTATGGCGCTATGGACGGCGCGAGCCGATTCACACAACGGGACGCCGTCGCCAGCATTTTGATCACGGCAATCAACATCATCGCCGGGTTCCTGATCGGCGTGTTCCAGCATGGCATGGATCTGCAACGCGCATTAAGCACTTATACCGTTCTGACTATCGGTGACGGACTGGTGACAGTGATTCCCGCGCTGATGGTTTCCGTTTCGGGCGGTTTGATCATTACGCGTACCAGTTCGGATGGAAAAGTCGGATCGGATGTGCGGAAACAGGTGTTCAGCAATCCTCAACCGCTCATGTTATCGGGCGCGGTGCTGGTCGCGATGGCCGCCTTCCCCGGACTGCCTACGATTCCTTTCTTAGCCCTGGGAACCGGCGTGGGGTATGCGGGATATCGGATTCGCAAGAAGCTCGATGCCGAAGCCGCCGCGCCGGATCCGAAACCGCCGGCGCCCAAAGAAAATCTTGAATCGCTGCTGAAGGTGGAGCCGCTTGCGGTCGAAGTTGGATTGGGGCTTGTGAAATTGGTTGAAGGCGCCCAGAATTCCCCGCTACTGAAGCGGATTGCCGGTATTCGCAAGCAGATGGCTTCCGATTTGGGATACATGGTGCCGCCGGTGCGCGTCACCGATAACCTGCAACTGAAAGCGAACGAGTATGTTGTTCTGCTAAAAGGCGCGGAGATCGGCCGTTTCGAACTGATGCAGGGTTGCAATCTGGCGATCCATCCCGGGACGGGCTCGAACGCCGCCCCGCCGATTGAAGGTATCCCAGCCAAGGAACCGGCGTTCGGAATTCAGGCGTTTTGGATCAAGCCCGATAAATCCGATCTTGCGCGCTCCAACGGATTCACGGTGGTGGATGCGGTGAGCGTGGTCGGAACGCATCTTGCCGAATTGGTCCGGCGGCACGCGTTTGAGCTGCTGTCGCGCCAGGACACTAAGAACATTCTGGATCGCGTCGCTCAAGAAAATCCCAAAGTCGTCGAGGATCTGGTGCCGAAATTGCTCCCGATGGCGAGCGTGCAGAAAGTTTTCCAGAATTTGTTGCGTGAGCGGGTTTCGATTCGGGACTCGGTCACCATTCTGGAAGCGCTCGGTGAGGCGGCCGCGGTGACCAAGAATCCGATCCTTCTCACCGAGTATGCACGCCAGGCGATTCGCCGCATGGTGGTAAAGCCATATTTGAATCCGTCGGGCGAGCTGCCGGCGTTTTTCCTCGATTCGCAGATCGAACAAACCATCGAGAAATCGATCGAGTATACCGAACAGACCAGCCATCTCAATCTTTCGCCACAAAAGGCGCGCGAGATTCTGGAGCGTGTGGCGCGGTCGGCCGGGCCGGCCGATTCCTCGGTGGCCATCGTCACCAGCTCCGCGGCGCGCTACTTTTTGCGGCAAATCGTCGAGGGGTCGCTGCCGAATGTCTCTATTCTTTCTCATAACGAAATTCCGGCCGGCGTTCGCGTCGTGTCGTTAGGGCTGATTCAATGAGGCTGAAAAGTTATTTCTCGGGAACCGTGGAAGCGGCCATGGAACTGGCGCGCAAGGAGCTGGGCGAGGACGCCTTGCTGGTGCATGCCCGTCCGGCGATGCCGGAGACCAGGCATCTGGGAGCTTATGAAGTCGTGTTCGGCAGCAATGCGCCGCTGAATCCGCATCCGGCCGCGCCGAAAACGGAAGGGGCTACGCCCGACCACCTGCGCCGCGATCTGGCCGAAATGAAGCGGGAAATCGAGCGCCTGTCGAAGTGCCTCTCCGGCGCGCGCATTTTCTCCGAGCCGGCCAGTGAAGAATCCGAGCGATGCGCGCATCTGATCGCGAACGAGCTGGATCCGATGATCGCGCAGGCGGTGGCGCGCGGAGCTTCGCTCGATGAATTTTTCCAAGTGGACGCCACGCTGGGGCGGCGCGGCGCAAATCGGGCCGTGGTGGCGCTGGTGGGACCTCCGGGAGCCGGCAAGACCACCACGCTGGTGAAGCTGGCCGCGCGTTACGGGCTCGCCTCACGCAAGCCGGCGCAGATTCTTTCGGCGGATGTGTTCCGCATCGCCGCGGCCGATCAGCTTCGTTCGCTCGCCGCGATTCTCGGCATCGGCTGCGATGTGGTCGAAACGCCGGTCGCGCTGGCCCAGGCGATTGAAGAGCATCGCCACAAGGATTTTGTCTTTATCGACACGCCGGGGCTGGGCCGCGACGACATGGAAGATGGAACGGACCTGGCGCGGCTGATCGCGTCGCATCCCGAGATCGACACCCATCTGGTGCTTTCCGCCTCCATGAAGCCTGCCGATATGGCGCGGGTGATCGAGCGCTATGAGATTTTCCAGCCGAAGAAGTTTTTGTTCACGCGCATCGACGAAACGGCGAGCTTCGGAGCGCTGCTCAATGAAGCCTGGCGCCGGGAGCGTCCTATTTCGTTTCTGGCAACGGGGCAACAGATTCCCGACGATCTGGAAGCGGCGACCAGGGAAAAAATAGGCGGGCTCATTACGGGTCCGGCCATCTGCACACGAACGGCGGGAGCAGCGGCATGAAAGGCGCAACAAGAATGGAACCCAGTGCGAAGCAGCAGGCGGCCGCGCTCGGCCGGATCGGCGCCTACGGTTCTCCCGCGATCAGCGCGCAGGAGCGCGAGGAGCTGATCCTCGAACATCTGCCACAGGTGAGGCTGATCGCGCGGCGAATTCACGACCGGCTGCCGGAAAGCGTCAATCTGGAGGATTTGATCTCAACCGGCATTGTCGGGCTGATCGCCGCCATCGACCGTTTCGATCCCTCGCAGAACGTGAAGCTCAAGACGTACGCGGAATATAAGATCCGCGGCGCGATTCTGGACAGCTTGCGCGGCCTGGACTGGGCGCCGCGCCAGCAGCGCAAGCGCGCCAAGCAGATCGAAGCGGCGATCTGCGCGGCCGAGCAAAAGCTGCACCGCTCGCCGACCGAAGAGGAGATCGCCGCGGAGCTGGGCCAGACGATTGAGGAATATCACGCCTGGCTGGTCGATTCGCGCGGCCTCACGCTGGGAAGTCTGGAAACCTCGGGAGGTGACGAAGAAAATCACGATTTATTGAAATATGTCGCCGACGGCGAGGAATCCTGGCCCTCGCGCATTGTGGAGCGGAGCGAGCTTCAGAAACTGCTGGCCTCGGCGATCGCCAAAATGCCGGACATCGAAAAAACGGTGCTGAGCCTGTATTACCACGAGGAGCTGACGCTGCGCGAAATTTCGAAAATCGTCCACCTGCACGAATCCCGTATCTCGCAATTGAAGACGCAGGCGATTTTGCGCCTTCGCGCGATCATGGAAAAATCCTGGCCCAGCCCGCGCGGAGTTTAATTGAACGACGCAATCCAAAACCGGCTGCTGAACGAGCTCGCCTCCAATCTTGCCTCCGCTTTCGAAGGCATGACCGGCGAACGCCCGCAAATCTCGACCGAAGCTTCCAGTGGGGAGCCGCATACCAGCGCGCTCCTGCGGCGCGAACAATTTTCCGGAGTGCCCGGCGCGATCTGGATCGCGGCGGCCGAGCCGGATTGGCTCGCCGGCGGGGCTCTTGTTCTGGAGGCGGCAGGAATCACCGAAAGCGACCCCGAAAAACACAAGGCAGAATTTCAGGAAATCGTTGAGCAGGCGGTTTCCGGCGTGGCTCGAGCCATGTCGCAATGGCTCGGACGCGAAGTCCAACGCGAGCAGCGCGAGGAAACGCCGCCCGCCGCAGCGGCCTGGAGTGCGATTGAAGTGCGCCAGGGCAAATCGCGATTCCACCTGCTGGCCGCGATCGAGCCGGAACTGGCGGCGGCATTCGCTCAACCCGAGCAAGCCCTGGAGGTGCGCGACAAGCCGCCCGCGTTCGATCTTCTGCTCGACGTGGAGCTGCCCCTCAGCGTCTCGTTCGGGCGCGCGGAGGTGCCGCTCAAGGATGTTCTCAAGCTGACCACCGGATCGATCGTGGAGCTGAATCGCGAGATCGGCGATCAGGTGGAGGTGATCGTAAATAACTGCGTCATCGCGCGTGGCGAGGTGGTGACGCTCGATGGAAATTTCGGCGTGCGAATTCAGGAAGTAATCAGCCGCCACGAGCGTTGGAAAACGCTCGGCTAAAGAAGCCGTTGGAAGAGCCTCGGTTAAGGAAGCAGGTGAGAAAATCATGGGACACGTTCTATTCCAATACGCCCTGCTGGCGGCCGGATTAATCGGCGCGCTGGCGCTGTTCCTCAGCGTAAAGCGGGAGATCCAGCGCGATGCCGCTAGCAACCGCAAGCGGCTGGAGGAGATGGCGGCGCGCGTTGGCGAATTTCAGAAGATCGCCCCCGAGCCGGTGTACATTCCGGTTCCGGCGGCGCGTTCCGGCTTGAACCTGAGCAAGCGCGTGCAGGCGATGCGCATGGTTCGGCGGAACGAGGACGTGTCCACCGTCGCCGCAGCGCTGGGCGTGACGCGCAAAGAAGTTGAGTTGCTGGTGCGTGTACAATCCCTGAGCCGCGAGTCCGTCGCGCGCGCCCGCAAGTAGCTGAATTGCGAACCCGCCTTCCCTCTTCCCGGACTCT
>Ga0209062_1001672_pt1 | contig 36131 bp, 34 predicted proteins | sample Coa_R2_2_FD_187158 | JGI IMG/M metagenome (GOLD analysis project Ga0209062, IMG submission 187158) | Surface soil microbial communities from Centralia Pennsylvania, which are recovering from an underground coalmine fire - Coalmine... | ecosystem: Environmental > Terrestrial > Soil > Unclassified...
TGACCCCCGCCGCTCCAAAGGCGGGGGGCAGATGAGCGGCTTCGAGCATTCCCTCGTGCGCGAGGATGACCGCGCGTTCCAATACGTTGCGAAGTTCACGCACGTTGCCCGGCCAGGAATGACGCATCAGCGCCGACATCGCCGCCGAATCCACTCCAGCGATGCGGCAACCATGCCGCTCATTCAACTCGCGGATAAGAGCATCGGCCAAAAGCGGCAGATCCTCCTTGCGGTGGCGCAGAGCCGGCATGGTGATGTGGAAGACGTTCAGCCGGTAATAAAGATCTTCTCTGAGCAGCTTTTCTTGTACCGCCTCCACGGGCGGGCGATTGGTCGCGGCCAGAACCCGGACATCCACGGGCGTCTCGCTGTTGGCTCCCAGACGGCGGATCTTTCCATCCTGGAGCACTCGCAGCAATTTAGCCTGCATGGCGATTGGCATTTCCGCAATCTCATCCAGAAACAGCGTGCCGCGGTGCGCCTGCTCGAAACAGCCCGGGCGGCGCGTGAGCGCTCCGGTGAAAGCCCCGCGCTCATGACCAAACAATTCGCTTTCGATGAGGCTCTCCGGCAGCGCCGCGCAATTGATGGCCACGAATGGCGCCCCGGCCCGCGGGCTGAGTTCATGAATCGCGCGGGCGGCCAGTTCCTTGCCTGCTCCGCTTTCGCCGCTAATCAGCACGGTTGCGTCGCTGGGCGCCACGCGTTGGATCAGGGCCAAGACCTGCTGCATGGCCCGGCACTGCCCTACCAGGCCCGACAGCCCGCCGCGATAGCCCGCCTGCCGCCGCAGCAGAGCGGCCTCGCGGGCCATGCTTTCGATCCGAACGGCGCGCTCTAAAAGAAGCTCCAGCACCGGCTGGTGCACCGGCTTTTCCAGGAACCAGAACGCTCTCAGGTCATGCACGATCGAGACCGCCTGGCCGATGTCGCCAAAGCCCGTCAGGACGATAACGGGCGTCAGATCGCCCCGCGCCTGAAGGGTCTTCATCAGCTCAACGCCGTCCATGCACGGCATGATGAGATCGGTGACGATGGCATGGAATGGCGCGGCGCCGATTTTTTCCAGCGCCTCCTCGCCGTGACCGGCGGTCTCCGCCAGGTAGCCCATTGAGGAGATCATGCCGGCCACAATCCGGCGCTGCTCGTCGTCGTCTTCCACCACCAGGACGCGGATGGGATCGGCGCCGGGGGAATGAGACGCCGCGTTTCGCTCAATTTCGGCTACTGCGCTCGCCTTCATAAGATCTGCGCCGCTCCCTGGAGGCGCAGTAACGCTAACTTTTCCCGATTTTACCCCACCGCTCTCTGGACCCGGCGCTGCTTGCAATGCGCGCTCTAACCGATGGGCGCCGTGGCCGCGCCGCTTGCCTGGCTTGCGCCCCGGGACGGCAAATCGCCCGCCGGCAGCGTGAAATAAAACGTCGAGCCGGCGCCGGGCTGAGACTCGGCCCAGATGCGGCCGCCGTGCGCCTCCACGATGCGCTTACAAATCGCCAGGCCGACGCCGGTCCCGGGGTACTTTCCGGTGGGATGAAGACGCTGGAACGCCAGAAAAATTTTCTCGGAGTACTTGGGATCGAATCCAATTCCCTCGTCCCGCACCCACAGGCGCCATTCGCCGTCTTGTCGCCCCGCGCCGACGCGAATCCTCGGTTTTTCCCCCGGCTTTCGGAATTTGATGGCGTTGGAAAGGAGGTTTTGAAACACCAGGCTCATCTTCACCGGATCGATCTCTAATTCCGGAAGGGGATCGGCCTCGATTTCCGCGCCGGTCTCTCGAACGCTCGCTAGCAAGCCATAACGAGCCTGTTCCAGCACTTGATCCAACGCCGCGGGAACCCGAGCGGGCTCCTGCGCGCTGGCCTGGGTGTAGGCGATCAGGTCCGCGATCAGGGCCTGCATCCTTTTCGCGCCTTCCGCTGCGAATCCCATGTATTGCTGCTGCTCGGCGTTCAGCTTTCCTTGACAGCTTTGCTCCAGCAGAGCCGTATAGGTGACGATCATGCGCAATGGCTCCCTCAAATCGTGGCTTGCGACGTAAGCGAACTGCCGCAAATCGCTGTTGGAGCGCTCCAGGTTGGCGGTCCGCGCTTTCACGCGTTCCTCCAGTTCGCGGTTCAGGCTGTCGGCGTGGGCGATCTCTTCTTGGAGTTTCCGGTTGGCCAAGGCGGCTTGGGAGGCTGCCTGATCCCGCTCCCTGGTGTATCGCTGGAGCATGCGGTACGACCACAGCAGCAGAAGTATCGTAGCGACGCTTCCAAAAACGAACAACGCGCCCAGTTGGAGATCGGCCGCTCGGGAGGCTTTCGTCCGCTCTTCTAATAGCCGGTTCTCGACGGCAATCATCCGGTTGGCGATGTCTTGAAGCTGATCCGACACGGCAAGTCCGTTGCGCCGCTCCATGGCGCGGAACTCCTCGTCGTCGGTTCGGCCAATCTGTGCGGTTTGCTCCAGGAATTTCGCCCGTTCCAGGGCCAGGCTTTCGAAAACCCTGACATTTTCCTGCTGCGCCGGATTGTCTTTCGTCAGCTCTCGCAGACGCTCGATCGCCTCGGGCGCGCGAGAGACGGCGGCTTCCACCGGAACAAGATAGCGGCGGTTGCCCGTCAGGACAAATCCGCGCCGGCCCATTTCGGCCTCCGCCAGAGTGATCTGAATTTGATAGATGGCCTGCTGTACGGCGCGAGCGTGATCCGCCAGCTCCACCTCTTCGCGGTAGCGCCAGCGCGACCACAAGGCCGAAATCATCAGCAGGATCGGGATCAATGCGATCCAGGGGTAGACGTGTTTTGTCTGCCGGTGCACGGGCCTTACTGCTGCTCTTTTAAGCTAGCAGGCTTTCGTGCGGCGCTTGGCCGCCGGGCGGCGCGGCCGCTCCATTCCGCTCCCAAATAATGCGCAATCCCTGCAGCGTCAAGTCCTCATCGTAAATCTTCACCCATCGCGAGGAGCGCGCGATCATATGCCCTTGCCCGCCGGTGGCGACTGCCTTCAGTTCCGAACCCAGTTCGCCCGCCAATCTTTCCAGCACGCCGTCAATCAACCCGACAAAGCCGTAGTACAATCCCGACGTGATGCTGCCCACCGTGTTGGAGCCGATCAGCTTTTCGGGCTCGCGAAAATCCACCATCGGCAACCGCGCGGTTTGCGCGACTAATCCCGAAATCGACATTCCGATCCCCGGGCAGATCACGCCTCCCAGAAACTCGCCGGACGCCGACACAATGTCGAAGTTGATAGTGGTGCCAAAATCCACCGCGACTACCGGACCGCCGTAGTTGCGCAGCGCCGCCACGGCATTCGCCAGCCGGTCCGCGCCCACCTCGTGAGGGTTGTCGTAGCAGATCGGCAGGCCAAGATCCAGCGTGGCATTCACAAACAGCGGGCGGCGTCCGAAGTAGCGCTGCGCCATGGCCTCCAGCGGCTGGTCGACCGCCGGCACCACGCTTGCAATGATCACCCCATCGACGGAAGAAAGCTCCAGCGAAGAAAGCGAGAACAAATTGCGCAACAAAATGCCCCATTCATCCGCCGTCTGCTCGCGAATCGTTCGCAGCCGCCACCGCCCGGCCAGTCGCTCGCCCGTGAAGGCGCCGATCGTGACGTTGGTGTTGCCCACATCCAGCGCAAGAAGCATGTTCGATTATGGTCTCACAGCTCCCTACAGCTCGATCACGCGCCGGCCTTCAATGCGATAGCGGCCCGAAAGGGCGAGCGCGATGGCTTCGCTATAAATGCGGTGCTCCTCTTTCAAGATGCGCGCCGCCAGCGTCTCCGCCGTATCGTGATCCAGAATCGGAACTACAGCTTGCTTCACGATAGGACCTGAATCCACTCCCTCGTCCACAAAATGCACGGTGCAGCCGGAGAACTTCGCCCCGTGGCGGATCGCCTGGTGTTGCGCGTCCAGCCCGGGAAAGGAGGGCAGAAGCGATGGATGGATGTTCAGGATGCGACCCGAAAAGCTCCGGATGAAATGCCCGCTCAGGATTCGCATGTAGCCAGCCAGGCAGACCAAATCCACCTGCGCGGCGCAAAGCTCGGCGATGAGCTGGCGGTCGTAGACTTCGCGGTCCAGACCCTGCGAGGGCAGCGAGACAGCGTAAATGCCGCGCTCGCGCGCCGCTCGCAATCCCTCAGCCTCCGGGCGGTTCGAGATGACCACTGCGATTTCGGCGTGGAGCCTCCCTTGGGCGATCGAATCGGCGATGGCCATGAAATTCGAGCCGCGGCCGGAAATGAGAATTCCCAGTCGCCGGCCCGCCGGTGAACAAATGGCCGCGCTCATTGATACACGACGCCGCGTCCCGGGACCACTTCGCCGATCTTGTGCCAGGGTTCTCGCAAGCTGTCCAGAACCTTCGCCGCTTCCCTGCGCCGCTGTGACGAGATCACCACCACCATGCCGATGCCCAGGTTGAACGTGCGCCGCCAATCGTCGACCGGAATGCGGCCGATGCGGCGGAGCAGATCGAAGATGGGCGGCGTTGGCCAGGAGCCGGTCTTAATGCGAGCTCCGAGCCCTTTGGGCAGAATCCGCGGAACGTTTTCCGTAATGCCTCCGCCGGTGATGTGCGCCGCGCCTTTCAGCAGCCGCGCCTCATGAAGCGCGCGTAAAGGCTTGAGATAACTGCGATGAATTTTCAGCAGCTCTTCCGCCGCCGATCCGCCCAGCTCGGCGATTCGCGCGTCCGGGGAATGACCGGCCATTTCAAACAGCAGCTTCCGCGCAAGCGAGTACCCGTTGGTGTGCAGACCCGTGGAGGGAAGGCCGAGCAAAATATCGCCCGCTTTGATGGAGGCGCCCGTAATCATCCGCTTACGCTCTACCACCCCCGCGATGAAGCCTGCCAGATCGTACTCGCCCTTGGCGTATAATCCCGGCATTTCGGCGGTCTCGCCGCCAATGAGCGCGCACCCGTTGGCGCGGCATCCGCGAGCGATGCCGGAAACCACCTCCGCGGCCACTCGCGCATCCAGCTTGCCCACGGCAAAATAGTCCAGAAAGAAAAGAGGGACCGCGCCCTGCACCGCAATATCGTTGACACAATGATTCACCAAATCTTCCCCGATGGTGGCGTGCTGGCCGGTGAGAAAGGCGACCTTGATTTTGGTCCCGACTCCATCGGCGGAGCTTACCAAAACGGGCTCGCGATAGCCCTTCAGCAAATAGCCTCCGCCAAAACTGCCAATATCGGTGAGAACGCTCGAAGTGAATGTTTTCCGGGCCATCTTTCGGATCGACCACACGGCGCGATCCGCTTCATCGATGTCCACTCCGGCCCTTTTGTAAGTGATTCGATCCTTGGAATGCTGCCGCTCAGCCATGCGGGAAATTCCCATGATAGGGCATGTCGTCCCTCGTGGAAATCAACTCAGCGTAATCGCGGACTCGCCCACAAAGCTCACCAGCACGCCCAGTTCGCGATCGTCGCCGTCTCCCGCTCGAATCGATTCGTCCAGTTCGAACTCCACCATAACCTTTCCGGGTTCGAGCGACGGAACCGCGGCGGAGTACTCGTGTTCTCCCTCTGTGGAAAAGACGGCCGTGGGGAGCGCCGTTCCGTTCACGGTGGCGGACAACGCCAGGGCGGAACGCCGCTCCAGAACTGGCTTTGGCAAGTGAAACCGGAATAGCAAAGTAGCGGGGGCGAGCCGGTCTGTAAGATTCACAACGGCGGAGAACCGCCGCGCGGTCCAGCGCCAGGATTCGTACTCCAGCTCGTGCCAGCCTCGATCGAGGCGAAAAGACCTTGCCGGACGAGCCAGCCGCGTCTCCGCGAGGATGTAGGCTCGCGTGTCGCCTTCCGGCGTCACAGGATCGGAACGGGAGGCCTGGGCCCCGGCCGTAGCGTAGCAGCGAATGTCCCAACCGGCGCGGCGTAACAGCCGTTTCAGCGCCGGCTCCGAAAATATCCAGAAGTTGGTGTTATCTCGATTGAGCTCATCGTCGTCCACGAGATACGCCAAGGGAAACGCTCCGAAATCCAGCGTGCCCCCCGGAGCAAGCGACGCGATACGAGTGCTGAGGAACAAATGGCGGCTGTTTCGCGCTAGAGTCTCCAGCACGAGAAAGGGATTTTTCAAGTGATACAGCACGCCCAGCAGCAAAGCCAGCCCGTAATCGGAGCCAGGCAGATTCGGCCGCTGATCAAGATCCACCGCATGAATCCCGACCTGAGAGTTCAAAAGCTGCTTCATCTTGCGCACGCCCGCCATCCCGTTGTAGTTGGTGGGAGCGTGATCGATGCAATCGACGCGGCTTGCGCCCAGCGACTCAAGAAAAAAAGCGACGTCGCCGTCGCCGCAGCCGACGTCGAGCACGGGCGAACTCCCCATGAGCTTGAGCAGCTTATCGGCGTCGCCGCCAAGAAAGCCGTCAAGAGTATCGATCGCGCCGAGAGACGCCCATGGATACCACATCGCCCCTTCCAGAGGGTTCCCGACCTTGATAGATCTCAGCCGTTCGTGGTACTGGTTGCCGAGCGCGCGCAGCGTTGGTTGTGACGAGCGGAAATTCCGGCTCATGCGAATTTTTCATCATAAGCCCTCGAACAAGCGAGGCCGGCCTTATCCGGTAGAAGCCGGAATGCGCCTTCTTAGGGCCGGCGCGCTTGACATCGGCTCATGGGTCGTTTGACACCGCCGATCGAACGAATTATCATTAGCTGCAATGAATCGAAGCGCGGCATTGTCTTTGTTCGCCGCAGCGCTGGTTGCGGCGATTCCGGCGTTCGGCCATCACTCCTTCACGATGTTCGACATGACCAAGCGCATTACGCTGGCGGGAACGGTCACGTCTTTTGAATGGACCAATCCGCATTGCTATATCGAAGTCGACGCTCCCGATGATGCGGGCGTGGTGAAGCACTGGAGCATCGAGCTGGGCAGTCCCAGCATTTTGCTGCAAAGCGGTTGGAAGTTCAATAGCCTCAAAAAGGGCGATAAGACGACGCTGGTCATCAATCCCTTAAAGAATGGTCAGGCCGGGGGCTTTCTCTCGCAGGCGACGCTGCCGGACGGAAGAGTGGTGACGAATGGCCCGGCGCGGCAATAACGGCGCGACGTTCGCCCTCGGCGCAGCGGCGCTGCTGGTCGCTTGCGCGGCACACGGCCAGCCCGCTTCCAAAGCGGTCGATTTGTCGGGCATTTGGGGGCCGTACCGCGGCGGCCGCGGAGCGGACGCGAAGTTCTCGCCGCCGGCGGCGAGTCCGCTGGTTTTGAAACCCGAGTACGCCAAGCCCTACGAGGCGCGGCGCGCGGCGGAAGCGGAAGCCAATCAGCGCGGCGAGCAATTGGCCAACGCCAGCGCCCAATGCATTCCGTATGGAATGCCGACCATGATGCAAGTGGCGCTGTATCCCATCGAGATCATTCAAACTCCCAAGCAGATCACCATCATTTCCGAAGCCTTCAGCGAGGTGCGCCGGGTCTATTTGGACCGGCCTCAGGCCAAGCCGGACGAGGTGCCGCCGGGCTATTACGGCCGCTCGGTGGGTCATTTCGAAGGCGACGCGCTCGTAGTGGACACGATCGGAATCAAGCCCACCGTCGGCGGTTATCGCGGCATGCCGCACAGCGAACAGATGCGCATCTCCGAGCGGATTCGGCTGCTTGCTCCCGATATTTTGCATGACCAGATCACCATTTCCGATCCTGTAACGCTCGATAAGCCCGTGACGTATACGCTAGCCTACAAACGCATGCCGCCGGAATACGAAATGGTGGAGTTTGTGTGCGACAACAACCGCGAATATGTGGATGAGAACGGCGTGGTGCGGTTGAAGCTGAAAGATAAATGACTAAGATGAAAACCAAGATCGCATTAGCGGCGCTTGCGGCTTCGGCGTGCGTGGCCGCGCAGGCACAGGGAGGCGATGCGCAACTGGGCGCGCTGGCTCCGGCCAATCTGGCGAAGCAACGCCCCAAGCCGCCCTTCGATTTGACCGGAACCTGGCAGCACAGCGGAGGGCCCGATAACAGCTTTCGGTTTTCTCCTCCGCCCGGCTTCAAACTGACCCCGTTCGCGCAGGCGCATTACGATGCGGCGCAGAAGGCCGCCAAGGAGGGCAAGGCTTACCACGACGATATCGGAGCGTGCTGGCCGGCGGGCCTGCCCATCATCATGACGCGCGTATGGCCCATCGCCATGGTTCAGCTTCCCACCGCCATATACATGATCAGCGGCTTTATGAATAGCACTCGCTTTATCTATTTGGATGGACGCAAGCACACCGATCCGGACGTAGTGGTGCGCAGCTTCAACGGCGAATCGATCGGGCATTGGGAGAACGATTCGCTGGTGATCGACACGACCAACTTCGTGGACGATCATCACTGGATCGATAACGGAATTCCGGCCACCGACGCGCTGCATATCGTGGAGCGGGTCAAGATGATCGACGGCGGCAAGACTCTCTCGATTGACTACACTCTCAGTGACCCCAAAAGCTGGGAGGGCGAATGGAAAATGACGAAGAAATTCAGGCGCATCGACGATCAGGACATCACCGAAGCCTCCTGCCTGCCGGATTTGAACGAGCATCTGCTGAGTACAAAGTCCAATCTGAATGTGCGCTAGGAAACCTATGAAATCCTTCTTTTTGATCTGCGCTTTGGCGGGCGGTTCCTTGACGGCGAATGCCCACCACTCCATGACCGGCTTTGACCGGACCAAGACGGTGACGCTCACAGGCACGGTGCGGCAATTCAAATGGGCCAATCCGCATTCTTGGATCGAGATTGAGGCGCCGAATGATAAGGGCGAACTGGTGGTATGGAACGTGGAAATGACAGCTCCGGGGATTCTGGCGCGGGCCGGGTGGAAATCGACTCTGCTCAAGCCGGGCGATAAAGTCAGCATCGCCATCCGCCCGCTGCTCACCGGCGATCCAGGCGGCCAATTCGTCTCGGTGACTCTGCCCGACGGACAAGTCTACACGGAGCGCGGCGTGCAGGCCGCCAAGCAGTAACGAGCCGCTGATGTATACTCGAAAGGCAGCAAGTTTACGAAGGAGCTTGTATGCCCGAAAAATCCGTTGATCCGAAGTTCGACGCACCCAACGAAACGCTGGAGGGTTCCGCGCGCTCTCAAGCTGCCGAAGCAGTCAGCCGCCGCAAGATGTTTGGAGCCGCCGCGATCACGGGGCTAGGCGCCGCCGCCGTTTGGACTCGCGTAGCCGCTGCCGCGCCCCCGCAGGACCAGCGTAAAGAAGACGAAAAACCGAAGATCGAGCCGATCGCCAACTTCAAATACGATCTGGAAAAGCAGACGCACTGGGTCGGCCCGGGCGGCTCCGCCAAGGAAGCCACGGTGGAGGAGTTTCCGGTTTCTGAAAGCATGGCGGGCGTTTCCATGCGCCTGGATCCGGGCGCCATTCGCGAACTGCATTGGCACACGCTGGCCGCTGAATGGGCATACATGATCGAAGGCAAGGTTCGGACGACCGTGATCATGCCGACGGGGCAAGCCGAGCAGACGGACTTTGGGGTTGGCGACACCTGGTATTTTCCGCGAGGCCACGGACACGTGCTCCAAAATATCGGCAACACGCCCGCCCACTTTCTTTTGGTCTTCGACAACGGACATTTTTCTGAATTCGGGACCTTCGACGTCAGCGATTGGCTGTCCACTACTCCGCCGCGCATTCTGGCGAGAAACCTGAACTTGCCGGAGTCCGCGTTCGCACAATTTCCGAAAAAGCAGTTGTACATCGGCCCGGGGCGGGTTCCCCCGCCAGTGGAGGACTTCCGGAATAAAGACCTTCAGTGGTTCCAGGCCACTCACAAATACCGGCTTGATTTGCAGCCTCCAAAGACGTTCGAGGGCGGACGTGAGCACATCGTGTCGGTAAAGGAGTTTCCCATCCAGACCACGATGACCGCCGTAAAAATGGTGATTCAGCCGGGCGGCTTGCGCGAGATGCATTGGCACCCTCACGCCGACGAGTGGCAGTATTATCTGAAGGGTCGCTCGCGAATCCGGGTGTTCGGCTCTCATGGCCGCTGGAGGGAAGACGAATTTGGCCCAGGCCAAGTCGCCTTCATCAAGCAAGGCTACGGGCATTACGTCGAGCAACTCGGCGACGAACCCACGGAAATACTGGTTCTGTTCAACCACCCCGAATTCCAGGAGATTTCGCTCTCCAACTGGCTGGGCGGAAATCCGGTCTCGATTCTGGAAACCAACTTCCCCGGAGTCTCCCGCGACATGATCGACAAGCTTCCGCTGGTTGAACGAGGCATCATCGGCAAAAAAGCGTAATTCACTGAATCGCGATCATTACGCCGTTTGACGCCCTGCCATCCGCGGTAACCGTTAAAGTCCAGGTTCCTGAGGGCAGGCCCGCGGGCAGACGCAGGTTTATCTGGTCTAGTCCTGGAAAGCTTCCTTGCGGACCCGCGTAAGTCACTGGAGCCGCTACTCCCCCTATCGCACAGGTAGGCATGTTCCCGAAGTGGCGAATGCCGGAGCCGTACAAAATTACGTAGATCGTGTCCCCGCTCTTGCTTGTGTCGATGGGAGCGGGCATCCACTGGTTGCTTGTTGGATCGGCCACGGCCAAATCCTGCGGCGCATCCGTTGAGCCGTCCGAATGCACTCGCACGATCTGTCCGGCCGGGGCGCCCTTGCCGTCTCCATTCGCGGTGAACAGCCCGGGGGCGACCGGATTCACTGTTACGGATTCGGAAACCGTGAAACCGGTGGAGTCGGTGAAGGAGACCGTCGCGGGACCCGAGGCAAGGTTGCTGGGCATCACAATATTGGCCTGTGTAGGCGAGGCAAAAAATATGCTTGCTTGGCGAGCCGCCCCGGCAGAGTCCGTCACGGTCACGGACCCCGCTCCCAGGCTGGTCCCGAACAACGTCACCAGTTCATCCGGCGCGAATGCGTCCGTCGCGTACGAGGCCGCGCTTCCCGCGGCCAGCGGAACGTAAAGGGCAGACTCGCTGCCCAGGAAATTCGCGTCGCCGGAATAGAGGGCGGCTACGGTGCGGCTGGACGGCCGCGCGAATATCGCCCCCCCCGCGGCCATTTGCGCGCTGGCGATGATGGCGTTGCTGGCTGAGTCCACCAGCGAAACGTTGCCTGTGGGGACGGTGGCCCCGGGCGATGTTCGCGTAATTGTCGCGATCAGCGTGTTGCCGGAAACGCTGAGGGCGGTGGCCGAGCCCAGCTTGTTTACCGTCTGCCAATAGTTCGCCGACGTGACGGAAGTGAACGTAGCATCGCCCAGATATGTGGCGGTGATCGCGTGCAATCCGGCGGAGAGCAAGCCCGTCCAAACAGCCTTTCCGCCGATCAGCGCGGCGGCGCCGAGGCTGGACGGCCCGTCGCTCCACTGCACGCTGCCGGTGGGCGTCGTCAACCCCACGCCGCCCGAAACCGAAGCTGTGAAGGTGACGCTTTGATCGGGGCTAGCGGGATTGAGGCTGCTGGAAACGGCAATTTGGGCGGACGTCCGGCCGACGCTGAAGGTGGCGGCCGCTGAAGCGGCCACGCCGTAGTTGGCGTCGCCGTTATAGGTGGCGCTGACGGTGTGCGATCCCACCGAAAACGCGGGGATCTGCGCCCCAGGGGCGGCCAGCATTGCCCGGCCGTCGTTTCCCATTGCAACAGCCGCCAGCGCCGAGCCGTCCTCAAAAAACGTGACAATTCCGGTTGGCGCGGGCGCGCCTTGCGCGCCCAGCACCAATGCGTCCAAAGTTAACGGCGCTCCGTAAACGGGCGCGGACGGCGAGATCGCAAGATAGATGGAAGCGGCCATTTTGCCCACGGCTAGCTGGATGGAGCCGCTACTAGCGTTCGCGTTGGCGTCGCCGGTGTACGCCACCGCCAGGTTCACCATTCCAACTTGCTGGAAAGTCGTGGTGCAAGCGGCAGACCCGTTTTGAAGCCTCAGACCAGTGCAGCCGGCGATAGGATTGCCTCCGGCCGAAAAATCCACTGTCCCAGTGAGCGGGACGGCGGCCCAATTGGCGGGCGTTACGGTCGCTCTCAGCGTCACCGCCTGAGAAACCTGCGGACTGGCGGAAGCAATGGTCACCAGCGCGGCCACTTTGCCGATGGTCAAGTTCATCGGTTTGGCGGAAGCGCTTTGATAATTCGCATCGCCGCTGTAGGCCCCGTTGATGGCGTACGATCCCGCTGCAAAGGGGGGCGCACCGGCCGAAGGAACGCTTACAGTGCCGTGGCCCGTATTGTCGAGCGCGATCTGAGCGCTCCCGCCGCTCCAGGAGACCGTGACCGTCCCAGTGGGCGTTGGGCCACCCTGTAGGCCGAGCACCAAAGCGCCGATCGTGAACGGGTCCCCATAAGCCGGCGCAGATGGCGTGTACGCCAGATACACGCTGGGCGTCAGTCCGGCCCCGAAGCAGCGCCATGCCGCCAGCAAGCCGACAACTACGCACACGGGCAGCGATCGCATCGCGATTCTCAAAGATAGTGGCGCAAAAGGCCAAATTCTCTCCCGGCTACTGCCGGGTGCGCAATTTCATCGGCTTACGAACGGACTCCCCGCAATATAGAAACGCAAAAGAGCATCCGGATTTTTTGTGATGCCGATGCGGCGCGACACGCCGATTTCAAAAGTCGGATCGCATCCGCCGCAAACGGCCAGCGGGCCACGCGTCAAGTCGGCTCCGTTATGCCTCCGCGTGATTCCCATGGCGAGGGTCAGTTTGCCGGGGCCGTTGGCGAGCCGTTCGAGGCGATCGATTCCGGGCCGCCGCCGGCGCATCGATTCGATGCCCTTCACAGGCTCTACCGCGCGAATCAGGACGCAGCCGGCCTGTCCCTCCGGCTCGGCTACTATGTTCAGGCATTCGTAAATGCCGTAGATCAGGTATACATACGCGTGGCCGGGAGGGCCAAAGAGCACCTCGGTTCGCGGCGTGCGGCCACCGTAGGCGTGCGCGGCGGCATCGGCTAGGCCGAGGTAAGCCTCGGTTTCGACAATCCTCGCCTGCGCTGCGCCGTGCACCAGGATTTTCCCCAGAAGCGCCCGCGCCACCTCCGCGGTCGGACGAATGTAAAAGGCTCGCTCCAGCGGTCTACAACTCAAGCTTGCCGTGGATCGCCATATTCTTCAGATTGAATTTTTGCTTGATCACGAGCCCGCCCGCCTTGGCGGCGAATTCGATCTCTTTGTCGTCGGCGGTGAACTGAACCATGCGAGGGAACAGGAAATAGGCGTCGACGTTGCGGCCATCGGGAGCAAATTGAATATCCACGGGCGTGAGCTCGTCCTTGCCTTTGGCGCTCAGAGAACTCTGCGTGATAAGCGCCTGTTTGGCATCGTTATCGCGAGGCTGAATATAGCTAGGCAGGCCGGCGACCGAGATGATGTAATACTGCTGAGGGTCTTCGATCAGTTTTTTTGCGTCCTGTGAATTCGCAGCCTCGGCGCCGTATTTAACTTTGGCTAGGGCTTGGCGGATAGGCAGGGCGGAGCGGCAGGTGATTAGCAGCGGCAGGGCGGGAGTAGCGGCCGCGGCCGGAGCATCCGCTCCTCCGCCCCCGCCAAATCCGCCCCCGCGCCCGCCCCCGCCCGCGGTTTCCGCGATTCCAGGCGCTCCGCCGCCTGCAACTCCGGGATCATAGTTTCCTCCGGCCGGACCGCCGCGTCCCCCACGTCCGCCGGCGCCCGCATTCCCGCCGCCGCCCGCAACCCCGCCGCCGCCCCGGCCGCCCATGGGCAGGGAAACCAACAGCTTCTTCGCCCAGGGAGAATCGGTGAGGATCTTGTGCACCTCCTTCTCATCCCAATCGGTGAACGATTTGGTTTGCCAGAAATCGGCAGCCCAAAGAGTGAGCGAGATGGTGAACAGGAGCAGGCTGAGCTTTTTCATATTGAGAGCCAGTTTACAATACTTCTTCAGACGTGCGTTTGTTCGTGGCCATCGATATTCCGCCGGAGGTCAAGGCGCGTCTGCGCATTTTCATCGAGGGTCTGCGGCCCATGGCGAAGCTGAGCTGGAGTCAAGTAGACAACTTGCATGTGACCACAAAATTCATTGGAGAGTGGCCTCAAGAACGGTTGGAAGAGCTGAAGGAAACGCTCGCCCAAGTGCCGAAGCCTGGCTCGGTGAACCTGGCGGTTCGGGGTCTAGGCTGGTTTCCAAATTCAAGAAATCCGAGGGTGTTTTGGGCTGGAATCGATGCCGGAGCTTCGTTAGAAACGCTGGCCGGGGATCTGGACCGGCGCCTGGCGGCCCTGGGCGTCCCGGTAGAGCGCCGTGAGTTTCACCCTCATCTCACGCTGGCCCGCCGTCGAGATCCCGTCCCACTGGAAAAACTCCGGGAGGCGCTGGAACGCCAACAGCAAGGTCCTTCGTATCCCGATTTCGGATCGTTCCAGGCCTCGTCGTTCGTCTTGTACTTGTCGGCCGGGGGTAAATACACCAAGATCGAGGAATTCCCACTCGCCGCATAAGATATGCTCGAACTCCTCTCGCTCATAATCGCCTACCTATTGGGCGCCATTCCTTTTGGTTACTTGCTAGTGAAAATCGGAGCCGGCAAGGATGTGCGCGCCTCGGGCAGCCGCAACATCGGCGCGACGAACGTGCTGCGGACCACCAACCGCTTTCTAGGCGTGGCGACGCTGATCCTCGACGCCGGAAAAGGATTCCTCGCGGTTTGGATCGCCGCCCGGCTTACTCATAATTCGGCGCTGTGGACCAGCGCCGCGGCTTTGGCGGCCATCGCCGGGCACGCCTATCCCGTGTTTCTGAGCTTCCAAGGCGGAAAGGCCGTAGCGACCTTTATTGGCGCATTTCTCTACATCGCGCCGATTCCATTGCTGGCGTCCCTACTGGTCTTCGTGCTGGTGGTGGCGGGAACGGGTTATATTTCCGCGGGTTCGATCATCGCCGTGGGGACGTTTCCTCTCGGAGTCTGGCTGATCCTGCATCCGGGGCATGAGGTCGTGTTGCACTCCATCGTCGCGGCCGCGTTTATCCTGTACCGGCACAAATCGAATCTGCAACGCCTTCGAGCCGGAACGGAATATGTCTTTCGTTGGAAGGACGCGGAGTGAGATCTTCCACTCGATGAGACTTGCGATCATTGGCGCGGGGGGATGGGGAACGGCGCTGGCGATTGTCTTGTCGCCCCGATTCGAACGCATTCGACTGTGGGTTCACGAACCGGATCTGGCGGCCCGCATCGCGGCCACGCGCGAAAACGACCTATATCTGGCGGGACTTCGCGTTCCCGGCAACGTATGTCCGGGCACGTCGATTCCCTGGGCTTTGGAAGACGCAGACATCGTAGCGGGCGTGATGCCGTCGCAGCACGCCCGCAGGCTGTACGGCGAAATCCGCCCTTATCTCAGTCCCTCGGCGCTTCTGGTAAGTGCAACGAAAGGTCTGGAGAAGACGTCGCTATTGCGGATGTCGGAAGTCATCTCCCAGACCCTGCCGGCCGGCGCGCAATTGGCGGTGCTTTCCGGTCCGACTTTTGCGCCCGAGGTGGCGCGTGGGGAGCCGGCGGCGGTCGTCATCGCCTCCAAGGACCGGACGGTGGCGCAACGAATCCAGCAAGCATTTTCCGGCCCGACATTCAGGCTGTACACCAACTCCGATCCCGTGGGCGTCGAGCTGGGAGCGGCGCTCAAAAACGTAGTGGCGATCGCGGCCGGTGTCTGCAAAGGGCTCGGCCTCGGAAATAATACGCTCGCGGCCCTAATTACGCGCGGTTTGGCCGAGATCACGCGTTTGGCGGAGGCCATGGGCGCCCAGCCTCGGACGCTGGCTGGGCTGGCGGGTCTGGGCGATCTCGTCCTCACTTGCAGCGGAGACCTGAGCCGGAACCGTATGGTCGGACTGGAGTTAGCGAAGGGAAGGAAACTGGCGGATATCGTCGGCTCCATGAAAATGGTGGCGGAAGGCGTGGAGACCTGCGACGCCGCCTTCGCGCTCGGCCACAAGTTCCGTGTAGAGCTGCCTATTGTGGAGCAGATGCACGCCGTGCTCCACGCATCCAAGAGTCCCGCCGACGCCATTCGCGACTTGATGGAGCGGTCGCTCAAGAGCGAATAAGCTTGTTATGGGCAGCGCGACGCGACTTTCGCCGATATCGAGGGTTAAAACTCACATGGAGGCAGTTGCCGCCCTGGAACGCGACGCCGAATTGATGTTGCGTGTCCGCGAGGGAGACGATACGAGCTTCGCCTTGCTGCTGAAGAAGCATCGCGGGCCGGTGGTGAACTTTATGCACAGAATGGTGCAGAATAGGGCTATCGCGGAGGAGTTGGCGCAGGAAGTCTTTCTGCGCGTTTATCGCAGCCGCGCGACCTATCAGCCGGCGGCCAAGTTTACCACTTGGCTTTTCCGGATCGCGGCGCATCTGGCGCTCAATGCGATCCGGGATCGCAAGAAATGGAATGGACAGGAGAGCCTCGACCGGGAAGTAACGGAAGGAATCGCGCGGCAGATGGCCGACCGGCAGCCGAGCATCGAGCAAAGATTGCTTCGGGAGGCCAGGGCGCGGGAGATCCGCCGGGCGATCGAGGCGCTGCCTGAGAAACAGCGCGCCGCCGTGCTGATGCACAAATACGAAGGATTGGAATACAGCCAGATCGCCGGCGCGCTGCGGTGTTCGGAGTCGGCGGTGAAGTCGCTGCTGTTCCGCGCCTATGAGGCGCTGCGGTTGCGTCTGGCCCATATGGCGTAGTGGCGAGGCGTTTGAAAACGAGGGAACCATGACTTGCTTACGATACAATCCGCGCGGCGCGGAGATCCTAATGGACTACTGCGCCGGAAAACTCGACGCGATTCGATCCGCCGAGTGGGAAGCGCACTTTCGTCAATGCGCCGCTTGCCGCGAGCGCCTGGACGCGCATCGCGCGGTTTGGGAAGCATTGGACGAATGGAAGCCTGTGGAAATCTCGCCGGATTTCGACGCCAAACTCTACGGGCGAATTGCCGCGGAGGCCACCCAACCGTGGTGGCGGCAATTTCTGGCAAAGCCTCTGGCGCCCGCCTTGGCCGCGGCCGCCGTACTAGCCTTGGTGGTGGCCCGGGCCCCGGAAATGCGCTCTACCGACGCCCGGCCCCAAATTTCGACCACAGCCCCGCCGGGCGAGAGAATCGACTTGCAGCAGGTGCAACAAGCGCTAGACGACATGGATATGTTAACCCCTGTCGGCCAAAGCTCGTCTAGCCGTTTGTAATAGCGCCCGATCGGCTCGGCCATTCTTCAGTTACATGCGCGCGGCGGCTCTCATTTGCGGAATTGCGCTCACTCTTACCGCCCCCAGTCCAGTCTGGGCGCAAGGAAAAAACAAAGCCGCGCCCAAAGTTCCGGCGAAAGTACCCCAAGCTCCTCCGAAGCCAAAGCCGAAGCAGACTCCCCAGTCCATTCCCGGCAAGCAGATCGAGCTGCTGCAGAAAATGACGCCGGAGCAGCGCGAAAAAGCGCTGGCGAAGCTGCCTCCTGACCGGCGTCAGCAAGTGGAAAAGCAGCTCGATCGCCTGGATCAACTCACTCCCGAGCAGCGCCAGGAATTGAATCGCCGCTTTGAAACGCTCCAGACGTTCCCGCCGGGGCGGCAGCGCGCGGTGAGACAGGAGTTGCAGGATCTGCGGCGCATGTCCCTGGCCGACAGGCGCGCCCGGCTGCACAGCGCCGAATTTAACGAGCAGTTTTCGCCTGAAGAGCAGGATCTGATCCGCGGCGTGTTTCCCGCGGCTGCGAAGTAGCGTCCCTGTTAGGCTAAGATAATCCAATATCTGAAGTTATTCGCCTGCATAGCGGATTTTTTGTCGCGATTCCGCTTTCGTTGTTTCGGGAGGAACGATCATGTTCAGGGCGCCGGAGGGGTTCGCAATATCTATATTGGCCGCCGGAATTTCGGTGTACGCGCCTGCAGCGAAGGCCGATTCCAGTTGCTCCATCGAGCGGTTTGCCTCGCTGCCAAGCGGTTTGACCACCGATAGTATCGCGCAGAAGGTCAGTAACGCGATGATTAGCGTGAAGGCTGTCAATGCCACGAGACTCCTGGTATGCGGCGACTCGGCGGACTCGCTGCGCGCCGCCGAGCAAGCAATCGACTTGATGATAGCCGACGCGGGCCAAGCAAAAAAAACCGAGCCGCCCAAGAAGGATCGGCCGGAATCCAATCAGATGCGTGTTTTTTTTCATCGGGACCTTACTGGCTTGGCCAGCGCCCTGGATAAGGCCGTCGCCGGAATCGGAGTATCGGCCTCTCCGCCCGATCTCCTCGTCTTTAAACCCAACACAGACGCCATAGATGAAAATAGCCTCCGGGAGTTGAAGCGCCTGGTTACGTTGATCGATTCTCCCCGGCCGGAGATCTTACTGAACGCCTGGAGCGTTCAGGTGAGCGGCGGCGAGCAAAAAGGCGTCGACGCGCGGGCTAGAGAGCTACGCGACAGGGTATATGAATACAACCAGCGGCTCCAGGAAGCGTTGCAGCGCGCCTGGACCTATCTCGGCGGCCAGCGAAAGGACCGTAACAATTGGGCTTGGCCGTTTACACACTACGTGTTGAGCGATTTCAACTACAACGCCGGAGCCTCAGGCTGCTCTTATCACGATGAAGATGCAAAGTTGAAAAGCCTGAAGTGGGATTACTGCCTGGGCTACGAACGCGCTTTCGGCAAGGTCATGCAGCCCTCCATCATGAACATGATCGGCATTCTCGCTGGGCTGAAGAACCCGGATGTATCCGGCTTGGTGGTCCAACTCGAGGGGCAGCGATTCGCCGGTGACGGGGGCTGCGACAGCCGGGATGAGACGCTGTTTAACGCGGGCGCCGTCGGTTTTGAGTGCTTTCGGGACCGGCTGAGCATGATCCTGGCCGGCGGCGACCGGATTCCTCTGGCCCGCCTGCGCGCCGCCATGGCCGACTACTTGTTCCAATACAAGTTTTCCTACGAATACTTTCACGATCTTGATTCCTACGATTACGCCAAAAGCGCGCAACGCCTGGACGCCGAGCTTGACCCTCTCCTGGAGGCGTTCAATCACGACCTGCTGCTGTATCTCCGCAAAATCCAAACCAAACTTGCATGCCCAACGGATGAATCCAAGTCCAGATGCCAAGAGCCGAAAGGCTACGCCGAAAGCGGAATCGTCACGTTGCGCACGATTGGAGGCACGGATTCGTCGGTCTCCACGCAAACGCAAAGCTCCTTCAAGACCACCCCTGCCCCTCTCGTGCAAGATTTCCTGAATCAGCTTGAAAATGTCCCGAGCGCCTTGCCGGGAGTCCTTGGCAAAAATCTCGCGGCCAATCCCGCCGACGCCCTGGTTGCCTTTCTCAACACCGGGAAGAGCTCCACCGTCACGTTGGGGCGCGATTTGAACCTCACCGTCAGCCCCTACACTCTTCCAGGCGCAAGCTCGGCGGAGCTCAAGATCACGATGGAGTCCAAGGACGAGGGCTCGCCCCAGCAAGTCGGCCCCGACGGAAAGACCAAAAACGACGACGCCGATCGCGTGGCGGTTCATTCCGTCACAACCAACGTTCGCGTTGACTCGCTCAAGCTATTCGAAATCTCGACGCTCTCGGCGAAGCTCAGCCGCTGGCGCGATCCGATCCCGCTGTTTCCGCCGCTGCCGTACGTGAAGCCGCTGATACGGATACCGCTTAAGCCGTCCGAAACCTATCATCAAAGCTTTGCGATTGTAAGCGCCACGATTCTGCCCACCGCCGCCGATCTGCTGAATACGTTGCGCTTCAGCGGCGACCAAGCCTACCCGATTAAGGACGAAGACCGGAAGAAGCTGGTTGAAAAAATAACGCTTTTCCACGTCAAAATGATCGAGTGCATCGAGGCCGTCACCGCCAACGAAACGCAGAAATGCGCGGGCATACCTTAAAGCCCGTGGCGCCCGAACCGGTCCAGTCTCACCCGCTTCAACCGCAGGCTATTCGCCACGACGCTGACGGAACTGGCCGCCATAGCCGCGGCGGCGATCACGGGATTCAGAAAACCGAACGCGGCGGCGGGAATCGCGACGACGTTGTATCCCAGGGCCCAGAACAGATTCTGCTTCATGATGCGCCACGCCGCGCGAGAAAGCGCTATGGCTTGGGGAATGGCGCGGAGATCGGAGCGCAGAATCGTAACGTCGCCGGCTTCCATGGCGACATCGGTTCCTGACCCCATGGCGAAGCCGACATCGGCTCGCGCCAGGGCGGGAGCGTCGTTGATTCCGTCGCCGGCCATCGCCACCGTTCGCCCTTCGCGCTGCAAGCGCGCGATTTCCGCTGTCTTGTCGCCGGGCAGCACTTCCGAAATCACCTGCTCAATGCCAGCCTCGCGAGCCACCCTTTCGGCGTTTTCACGGCGATCGCCGGTAAGCATGACGACGGTGATTCCCAGACGCCTCAGCTCCTGAACGGCGGCGCGCGAAGTCGGGCGAATCGCATCCGCCACTTGAATCGAGCCAGCGAATTCGCCATCGACGGCGACCAAAATTCCGGCTCCATGCGAGGCGGCTGCGCCGCGATCGGCCAGAAATTGGCGATCGCCTGCCAGGACGGTGTGTCCTTCCACCCGCGCTTCCACTCCCCGCGCCACCCACGCTTGGAACTCTTGCGCTTCTGGCAGCCTTAAGCCGCGCGATTCGGCGAACTCGACTACGGCGCGCGCCAGAGGATGCTCGGACCGGCGCTCTGCGGCCGCAACGATGCGCAGCGCTTCATCGGGGATATCTGCGCCGGTCACACGTGGCCGGCCTTCGGTTACAGTGCCCGTTTTGTCCAGGACAACGGTGTCAACCCGGCGCAATTTCTCCAGCGCTTCACCGCCTTTGATGAGCAGCCCCATGCCGGCGCCGCGGCCGGTGGCCACCATCACGGCGGTAGGAACCGCCAGTCCCATGGCGCAGGGGCAAGCGATGATAAGGACCGCGACCGCCGCGGCCGCGGCCGCGATCGCGGTCCGGCCGGCCATCATCCACCCGCCGAAGGTGAGCGCGGCCAACACAATCACCGAAGGAACAAAAACGCCGCTGATGCGGTCGGCCAGCCGCTCGATGGGCGCGCGGGACGCCTGCGCCTGGCGCATGAGCGCCACGATGCGCGCCAGGACGCTTTCGGAGCCCACCGTGGTGGCGCGGTAGCGAAAGCTTCCGGCGCCGTTGATCGTCCCTCCCGCCACGGCGTCCCCAGGCCGCTTTGGCGCCGGCAGAGGCTCGCCCGTCAGCATGGACTCGTCGACATAGCTTGCTCCGTCCACAATCTCGCCATCCACCGGAAGCTTCTCTCCCGGCCGGATGACGATAAGATCGCCCCGGCGAACCTGCGCCACCGGAATCTCGGCTTCCACGCCGTCTCGCCAAACGCGCGCGGTATGCGGCTGCAAACCGATGAGCTGGCGCACTGCCGCGGTCGTTTGGCGTTTGGCTCGAGCCTCCAGCGCGCGGCCCGCTACAACAAAGGCTAAAATCAGAATCGCGGCCTCATAGTAAACGTCAAGCGGAAGCCCGCGCGCGCGAAAGAAGCCTGGCGCGATCGTCACTGCCGCGGAATAGAGAAACGCCGCGCCCGTACCGAGAGCGATCAAAGCGTTCATGTCCGCCGAGCCATGCCGCGCTGCCTGAAACGCTCCCCCAAAAATACCCCGCCCCGCCCACGTCATCACGAACAAACTGACGGCGAAAAGAAGCCAGTTCACGGCTTCGTTCTGGATAAATCGCATCGAAAGCCACATGCTGGCGGCGCCGAGCAGCAGGCTTGCCATCGCCTTTATCGCCAGCTCGCGCGCCTCCTGAATTTGCGCTTGCTCCCGTTGTTGCTGCTGCTCGAGGTCGGTCGCAGAGGAAACAGGCAATTCCGCGTCATAGCCTGTTTCACGAATCGCATCCACCAGAGCAGGCGGGGCCACGGCGTGCGGATCGAACACCACGGTGGCCTCCGCCGCCATCAGGTTCACAGCCGCTCGAGTCACCCCCGGCGTTTTCTCTAACGCCCGCTGCACATGCGCCTGGCAGGCGGCGCAAGTCATTCCTCCGACATGAATGTGAACCGTTTCGGTCATCCAGCTTTACGCGCTTGGTAGCCCGCCTCGCGGATGGCCTCCAGAACGGCCTGCTCGCGCGAAGGGTCCGTAGATACCGAGGCCGAGCCGATCTCGACGCTTTCTACCTTGGCCGCGTCCAATGAAGCGAGCGCCTTCTCGACGCGCCGGACGCACGCCTGGCAATGCATTCCTTCTATAGAGATCTTCATGCCTTCAATTTATACGATGCCGGAGCGGCCCGAAGGGCGCGAATTGCCGGCGAGAAGGCGATTCCCAAAAAAAGCCAAAAGCGAAGAAGGTGCGCCAGCGAAAAAATCGTTGGCGCACCGATGGCGCTCCCCGAAACGGATAAGCGGAGGTTCACCCCTTGCGCGCGGGCGCGAGGTCGATCGTGATGGATTTCTTGCCAGTATTATCCGTGGTTTCCACGATCGTTACATTGCTTCCAGGCTTCACTTCGGGATTGATGTTGTACAGCGTGTCCGTCTTGGACAGGTCGAACTTGCGCGACACGCCATTAATCTCAACATCGATTGATTTCCCTGGATCAAAGCTCTTCACCATACCTGTCATCGCGCCCGGCGCGGCGCTGTGACCGGCGGGATCGGGAGCCTGCGCAACGATGAGAAGGCTGGCGGGCGCCAGCGTAAAACAGGCCAAAGCTACCATTTTGAGCATAAAGAATATCCTTTCTATCGAGATTTTTCTGTACGCCTTACGTTTGGCGTACTGCCCGGCCGCTGCATCTCGCCTGCCAGCGCTACTTCAGCGGCCGATTTCTTGGCGTGTCAATGCAGCGCTCGAGCCGTCATTTTCTCCACGCGGCCCGGGAGCAAAAATCCGGTAGAATCGTCGCGTCAAGGATTACAGGCTCGGCAAGAATTTCCGTGCAAGCGTGTCCATTCCAAAAATAGCTGGCAGAATCAAAGAACTCCGAAAAAAATACGCCCGTATGTGAATCGGCGCATCTACAGCAACACGCTGCCAGCCTCCAAGGGTCGGCATTTCGTCTCTGTGAAGTGGAGCGATTTGAACCATTGCCGCATGCATCGGCCGATCCGCAAGGTCAACGCCAGCAACGGCGGCGCGCCGCCGTTCATCGGGCGGCGGTCTTATTTCCCGCCAATTGTCGCAGCACAAAAGGCAGAATTCCTCCGTGGCGATAGTAATCTGCCTCCACGGGAGTGTCGATGCGGGCTCGCGCCTGGAATGTTTTGCCATCGGCGGCGACCCGCACCAGCGATTGGCCGCACGACTCGACAGCCGCGCGAACGCCTTGTATGGAGAACGATTCGAAGCCGGTAAGGCCCAGAGATTCGCGGTTCTGCCCCTCTAGCAGTTCGAGAGGCAGCACGCCCATGCCGACCAGATTCGATCGGTGGATGCGCTCGAAGCTCTCCGCAATCACGGCGCGCACGCCCAGCAGCAGAACGCCCTTGGCGGCCCAATCGCGCGAAGAGCCGGTGCCGTATTCTTTCCCGGCCAGGATCAACAAAGGCGTCCCTTCCTCTTTGTACTTCACCGATGCGTCGTAGATAAACATGCGCTCGCCCGAGGGCACATGCGTCGTCCAGCCCCCTTCGGTTCCGGGGGCCATCTGATTGCGTAAACGGATATTGGCGAGTGTGCCCCGCGTCATGACTTCATGATTTCCCCGTCTGGCGCCGTAGGAATTGAAATCCGAGGGCTTCACCCCAAGCGAGATTAGATACTGCCCGGCGGGACTTTCCTTGGCGATATTTCCAGCCGGCGAAATGTGATCGGTGGTGACGGAATCCCCGAGTACGGCTAGGCAGCGGAGATGGTGAATATCCTGGACAAACGTCGCCGGATCGGCCATCTGATCGAAATAGGGGGGACGTTTGATGTAGGTGGAAGAATCGCTCCAAGCGTAGCTTTCCCCCTTCGGCGCGGGAATCGAATTCCATTGCGCATCGCCCGCGAATACTTGCGAATATTCCTTAGCGAACATTTCGCGCCTCACCGACGTTTTCACCACCCGTTGCACCTCGTCGTCGCTAGGCCATATGTCGCGCAGGAAGATCTCCTTTCCCTCGCTGTCCTTCCCGATGGGGTCCTGGGAGAGATCGATATCGATACGGCCCGCTAGCGCGTAGGCGACCACTAATGGCGGCGAAGCCAGATAGTTCGCTCGAACCAGCGGATTCACGCGGCCTTCGAAGTTGCGGTTGCCCGAGAGCACGCTCGCCACGACCAGCTTATTGGCGGTCACCGCGGCGGCGACCGCCTCCGGCAGCGGTCCGCTATTGCCGATGCAGGTGGTGCATCCGTAGCCGACTAGGTGAAATTTCAGCGCTTCGAGCGCCGGCAGCAGTCCCGCGTCGCTCAAATAGTCGATCACCACCTTCGAGCCCGGCGCCAGGCTGGTCTTCACCCACGGCTTGGAGGTGAGGCCGCGATCCACCGCCTTCTTGGCCAGCAGCCCCGCGGCGACCAGGACGCTCGGATTCGACGTGTTGGTGCAGCTTGTGATCGCGGCGATCACCACGCTGCCGTCCTGAATCGTTGCGCGAGTTCCATTGGTGCCGATCTCCACGCTTTTGGGCGGAGCCTCTAGGCTGGCCAGGAAGTTCCGTTTCACATCGGGCAAATCGATGCGGTCCTGCGGCCGCTTCGGACCGGCCAGCGACGCCGTGACGGTGGAAAGGTCGAGCGAGAGCGTGTCGGAGAAGACCGGCTCCGGAGCGCCATCCACGCGGAACATGCCTTGCTCCTTGGCGTATGCCTCCACCAGAGCAATCTGCTCGGGAGCGCGGTTGGTCATGCGCAGATATTCAAGCGACGACTCGTCGATGGGAAATACGCCGATCGTAGCGCCGTATTCGGGCGCCATGTTGGAAATGGTGGCGCGGTCCGCCAGGCTCAGCGCTCCTACGCCGTCGCCGTAAAACTCCACGAACTTACCGACAACGCCCTTCTTCCGCAACATCTGGGTGACGGTGAGAACTAAATCCGTTGCGGTCGCGCCTTCCCGCAGCCGGCCCGTCAATTTGAATCCCACCACGGCCGGCAGCAGCATGGTTGCGGGTTGGCCCAGCATGCACGCCTCCGCCTCAATGCCGCCGACTCCCCAGCCGACCACGCCCAAGCCGTTGATCATCGTGGTGTGAGAATCGGTGCCCACCACCGTGTCTGGGTAGGCAACCCCATCGCAATGAAACACAACCGGGGCTAAATATTCGAGATTCACCTGGTGTACGATCCCCGTATCGGGAGGAACAACGCGGAAATTCTGAAAAGCCGATTGCCCCCATCGAAGGAAGCCATAGCGCTCCCGGTTGCGCTGAAATTCCAGCAAGGCGTTGGCTTGAAACGCGCTGGGGGTTCCGAACTCGTCCACCTGGACGGAATGATCGATGACCAAATCGGCGGGAATTAAGGGGTTGGCCCTCTTGGGGTCCGCGCCCATTTTGGTCAGCGCATCGCGCATGGCGGCAAGGTCGACGACGCAAGGGACTCCGGTGAAATCTTGCAATAACACGCGGGCGGGGCGAAAATTGATCTCCCGTGGCGCGGCCGATGGATCCCAAGCGGCCACGTATTCAATGTCCGAACGTTTCACCGTGGCGCCGTCCTCGAAACGCAGCAGATTTTCCAGCAGCACCTTGATCGAATATGGAATGCGGTCGAGTTTGGCTAAACCCGCTTTTTCAAGTGCGGCGAGACGGAAAATTCTGTACATCTGGCCGCCGGCCGCTAGGATTCCCGCGGCTCCGAAGGAGTCTTGGCTGGGCATCGGTATTTTCATTCTAACGTGCGGCGGCATTCCGAGCGCCCAGGACAGCGCAAAAATGAAAAAAACACTCGTGTGTCTAGCGATTCCATTCTGTTTTTAAGTGCGAGGGATAGCTAGACTTACGGGTCGCTTGTCTCAGCGCAGTCCCGCCGCCATGCATGCTGCTGCCGGCCTGCGTGCGGGTTGGGCGCGGCGGGGTGCTCCCGCCGGTCTACGAGCCGCGCGGAACGCTGGCCGCTCCTAGTCTGGGCTGGGCCGCTGTTACTGTGGAGGCGGCGGTTTAGCCAAGGGGGCATCTATTATCCGACTAGAAGCATATCCGGAAGCACCCTCGCCAACGGCGTTGGGGAAATCCTAGGTGACCGCCCGGTGGCGTGTGAACAGATTGTAGATTCCGAGCAGAACCAGTGCGCCGACGATCGACATGATGAAGCCGGCGCGGGCCCCTTCCCGGTAGAGTCCAACCAATCGCCCTAGCCATGTCGCCAGAAGTCCTCCCGCGATGCCGAGTAACATCGTGACGAGGACGCCGCCTGGCTGCCTGCCGGGCATGATAAGCTTCGCGATGGCCCCGACGATGAGACCGATCAGACAGATCCATAAAAACCACATAATGTGCATAAAAGCCTCCTAGGATTAGCCCAAAATCGCCGAAATATACGAATGCCTTGAGCGCTCCTTTGTTAACATCGATGCTTTCGCGCAAGCAGCGGCTCAGAACTCGCCCATCAGCGGGGTTAGCGATAAAGCCGCCCGCTCTCACACGCGGCTGGCCTGGCGGCAACCGAACGGGTTCCCACGTGTTTCCGCAAGCCGCAGGCCGGGGGACCGGAGCTATCTTCGGCGTCCTCCTCCTCCATGGAAACCGCCGCCGCCTCTGCTCATGCCGCCCCGCATACCATTCATGCCGTTGCCGCCGAAATTTCTGCCTCCAGGGGCGCGATTCGGCATGCCTCCGCCGATTGCCCGATTGCCAATTCGATCGCCGGCATTTGGAGTAGAAACCCCTCCTGGCCGCGTCCCGAAGTTGCCTTGGCCGGGCCGGGCTATCGCCCCGGCACCCTGCCCCAAGCCCGGCCGAAGCCCTGCCGCGCCCCCTGGGACTCCTTGGCCGGGGCGCATGCCTTGGCCAGCTTGTCCAAGGCGCTGCTGAACCTGGGGAGCCGTCGGGCGCGCGCCCATTCCGGGCTTCTGCGCATTGAAGCGATTCGCTACGGCCGGATTTTTATAGGGCACTCCGCCACGATGAGCTGGGTTGTGCACCCACTGGTTCCCGGCCCCGACTGGCCCGCGATTGAAGTTGTTGCGCGAGATGAAATTGTTGTTAATGATGACGTTGCCGCCGCGCCATCCAGCACGCCATCCCCAGCCGCCCCAGCCGCCCCATCCGCCGTACCAAAGCGAGCCGATCGCAATGCCGGCGGCAAATCCGACCACGCCCGCCGCGATGGCGGCGCCGCCGCCATAGTAGATCGGCGGATAAGGATACACCGGCGGCCCCCAAACCGCGTAGGGATCGTACACCGGCAGGTACACGTAGTTAGGATCGGCGGGCTGCACTGTAATGATATTTTGGCCAGCTTCCGTCGTAGCCGCCACCGTCTGCTGAGCAGTGCTCTTCAATGCGCCGCTCGCATACGCCTTCTGTCGCATGCGCTGGATCGCCGACATCACGTCTTGCTGTTGCGCCAGAAAGGCGTTGCCCAGATCCGACGTCCAACCTACGTCCTGACTCAATTTTTTGAGAAGATCGGGCATGGCCACCAATGCCTGTACGCTGGCGTCCCAGGGCTGCTTGGCGGCCGCGGCCGTCAATTGCTGTCCTTTCAGCCCTGGATTCTGAGCGACCCATCGCTCTGCCTCCACGATCTCCAGCGGATATGTCGAGGCCACCAGCACCTGGCTGAGGATCGGATCCGGAAACAGCGCGATCGGCGCTACCAGGCTATCGAGTTGTTGTGGATTCATCGGCCCCGCCCCTTGCGCCGGCGCCCCCGTAGTAGTGGGTGCGCCGGAAGGCGCGGGTTGCTGCGCATAGCTATAGGGTTGCGCGGCCAGAAGTGCGCTGCACAAAATAGCCAGCGCTCGACTCAATATTGGTTTCATATACGGACCTCATGGCTTGCCTGTTATTCAGGATCGACAAGCAACCAGCCTGGGTCCAAAAAATGCCTCGGCCGACGGCGACTACGATCCAAGCAGGCGAGCTCTGCGCAAAAACTCCTCAAAGCGCGCCAGTTGCCGCCGAATCGCGCGGATCGCCTTGGGCGCAAGCCACAACAGCGCCACAACAAAGATCAGAACGACGATGAGAATAGCCACCGGGTGAAAGGCGGCCAACGCCGCCAATGCGACCGTGAAAAGATCCTCGGCCACGCTGAGGACAAGGTTGGAAAACGGCTCCGGACTGGCGTTTGCCGTCGCCCGGACCGTCGCCTTTGTCCCGTGCGAGCCCAGCGCAAGCGTCCCGCCGGCAAGCAAAGCCACGGCGCGAACCGCCGGATCGAAGTGCGCGAATGCCGAAGCCGCTAGCACCGCGCCGGCGGGGACGCGAATAAAGGTGTGGATCGCGTCCCATGCCGAATCTACCATCGGGATCTTGTCTGCTACAAATTCTATGATGTAAAGCGCGGCTGCGACGCCAAGCACCCAACCGCGGCTGAGAAAATCCAGCCCTCCCGGCAATTCCACCAAGTGGAAGCGTTGTAACAGTCCTAGAGTCAGCACGGTAGCGTACAAGTTGAAGCCCGACAACCATGCCGATCCCATCCCCAACCCGAGCGTCGCTAGTGGGTCCATCGTTTCCGTGAGTCTCTGCAAATTAGATCGTTGAGCGGTTGCTCGAGCCGGTTTATTTCATTTCAAATGAAACCAGTTTAATGCGAGCTCCGTCTTTTGGGTTTAGTCGCAAAATTTTTTCTTAAGGAGAATGAGTATTTTACGGCGGTACCGGGGACTTTTTGTCCTCAGAGCAGTCCTTACTTTTACAATTCCGGCGTTCGCCGGCGACCTTCCGGCGGTCGCCATTCCCAATTTCCACCAGGTCGACCAACACGTCTTTCGAGGAGGCCAACCCTCCGCGGAAGCTTGGCTCGGCCTCGCAAAACTAGGCGTGAAAACGGTCATCGACCTTCGCCGCGCCGATGAGCACTCGACGGTGGAGGAAGCCCGCGCGGTGGCGGCTGCGGGCATGCGTTATGTCAACGTCCCCATGAAGGGCGTCGTTGCTCCGAGCAATGAACAGATCTCCAAGATCTTAAATTTGCTCAATTCCGATGAACCTGTCTTTGTGCATTGCAGGCGGGGCTCGGACCGCACCGGGACCGTCATCGCCTGCTATCGGATTCAACACGACGGTTGGCGGGCCAAACAAGCTCTCAGCGAGGCCAAATCCTTGGGCATGTCCTGGACGCAGATAGGCCTGAAGAGCTACATCAACGCCTTCCAACCGCGTGTCTTGGCGCTGCAAGCTCCCGCGCCATAAAAATTCCGCAGTAAGTCTATGCAGTAAGTCTCTGAAGCAAGTCTATCGAGGTGAAAAAAGTGAGAGTGAACTCAATTACTAGAGGTGTGCTTGTCGCAGCCGCTTTAAGCGCTGCGGCGTTAGCGCTCGCGGATACCCAGGAAGTGGGACATCCTTCCGTGTGGGTTGCGCCAAGCCTTCATCGGGTCGGCATGACCGAATCCGCCGGAAGCGCGACGCAAGCCAATCTCTGGGCGGCGCGGGGAGAGTACGAATCTTTTCAGATTGTCGTCAGCGGAGCCGCCGCGGGCCTGAGCGGCGTGAACGTGAGAGTTTCCGACCTGACCGGTCCGGACGGAGAAACGATTCCGAAATCGGCTTTCAGCCTGTACCGCGAAAAATACGTGCAGGTAAAGGGCTCCAGCCCGAACTGGAAGGGAAGCAATCAACCCCTTCCTCCGGGATGGTATCCGGATCCGCTCATCCCCTTCAACGATCCCAATACCGGCAAGCCGCTTTCCGGAGCGCCGCTGACCGCCGTGCCATTCGATTTGAAAGCCGGCGTGAACCAGCCGATTTGGGTGGATCTTTTGGTGCCCAGGACCGCCAAGGCCGGCGCCTACGCGGGCACTTATACCGTCGCAAGCAAGCAAGGCGAATTTACTGGCCAAATCGCGCTGAAAGTTTGGAACTTCGCCCTGCCAGCCGTTCCCGCGATGAAGAGCGCCTTCCTGTTTTTCCGATCTGGAGATTTGGCTTCGCAAAAGGAGCTGTTGCGGAATAGAATTTCGCCCTTGTCCACCAACCCGGCCAATCAAGCCGAATTGATGAAGGACTTTGGACTGGGCGCCACCCAGGCCGGTCCTTTCGGCGGAGCCGACATCGGCCACTGCGCCATGTCGGCGGCTCCATCCGTGGAGCAATTCAAAGCCATCGCCAAGGCGCAGCAGCCCGGACTGGCTCTCTACGACTACAGCGCGGATGAAGTCGGACACTGCACCAACATTTACCCCGTCATTCAACAGTGGGGACGCAATATGCACGAGGCCGGCATCAAAAATCTGGTCACCATTTCGCCCATCCCCGCTCTCGAAAACGACGGCACGGGCCGCCGCTCCGCGGTCGATATCTGGGTTCTTTTGCCAGTCATGTACGACCACTCCAAGGCCGAGGTGGAAAAGGTGCTGAAGAAGGGTGATGAAGTGTGGTCTTACAATACGCTGGTGCAGGACGCCTATTCGCCCAAATGGGAGATCGACTTCCCTCCGGTCGACTTCCGCATCCAGCCTGGTTTCATCAACCAGAGCCTGGGTCTGAGCGGCCTGCTGTATTGGCGCGTAGACGACTGGACCGGAGACCCATGGAACAACGTCTACGCCTTTAGCGGCTCTTATCCGGGCGAAGGCGCTCTGGTCTATCCGGGCAAGCAGGTCGGCGTACCGGGCGTGGTGGCCTCCATGCGCCTGAAATGGTTGCGTGACGGCGTCGACGACTTCGACTATATCCAGATTCTGAAAAATATGGGCAATGGAGATCTGGCGCTGGAAATTTCGCGCTCCATCGCGCGCGACTGGAGTTCATGGACGCGCGATCCGGATACGATCGAAACCGCCCGCAAGAAGCTGGGCGAGACGATCGACTATCTTTCTACCCATCCCGTTGCGGCCGGCGGCTCCGCCGCGGCTGGCTCCGCTCCCGCAACCCGTTAAAGCCTTTCTCTCGCCGCGTTTCAACTCGGCGCTTACCCGGCAGCCGCTTACCGGAAACACTCCGGCGCTCCTTGGGGAGTCCGGAGTGTTCCCGTTCGTCAGGCCGTCCAGTTGACCTCCGGCGCCGGCGAAAATGCGCGGGCGCGCGCTCGGCGCCGGCAACGAAACCAGCGCCACAACTCCGAGCAATCCGCAACGCCCATTAATAGGAAGGGCACAGGATCGTCCACAGCGAAGCAGGCAAGCTCCTGAACGCCGCGGAGCGAGCGAATCCAATCTCGAACGCTAAGCGCGCCCCTCCGCCAGGACCGCCACGCCGAGAACAGATCGAAGTCTTCCACCAGCCATTTCCGGCCTTCCACAGCTTGCGCCGGCGCCACAGGCTGCCCCGTCATATCCAAATAAAGGACGCGAGCGACGTCCATGTCGTTTTCTGCTGCGAAGAGACGGAAAGTGCACCCGATACGCGGGTTTACGTCCAAAACCTTATATTGCCCGGTGCGGCTATCGCGCCGGTAGCCAATATCGAGGATGCCCTGGTAGCCGATAGCTCGCATGAAGTCCCGCGTGATCTTGTGGACTGCTTCGTTGTCCAGGCAAATCCCCAGGCTGGTGACTCCGGTATTCACTGGAAATCGGCGGATTTTTTTACCGGTAACGCCGAACAGGCACCGCGAATTCTGGTCGAAATACCCATCGAACATCCAGTCTTCGCCCGGAATGAATTCCTGTAACAGGAAGCACGGCTCTTGACGATCCTCGGCCCGCGAATAAAGCTGAAAAAGCTCCGAACGCGAGTGCGCTAAAAATTTCGTTCCTCCGGTGCGCTGACGAAACCGTCCGGCGTCGGTGGCCTTCACCACAATGGGAAACGCCGCCGTTTCAAGAAACCGTTCCACGTCGCTCTTGGATCGTGGAACCAACGACAAAGCAGTCGGTACTCCGCTGCGGGCGGCAAGCTCTTGCATCCGGCTCTTGTCGCACAACGTGCGAACCAGGTGGGCGTCCGGCGCCGCAAAACGGTAGGCTCGCCGGAGATCTTCGGCGTGCTCGGCGACCCAAATTGCGCCGGCATCCGTGGCCGGAATCAGAACGGGCCGGCCCAATCGTTCCCCCAGATCGAGCAGATGGCGCAGCGATTCGCCGTCTGGTCCGCCTTCGATATCGATTTTGAAACGGCCGCGGCAATAACGCGAGCTTAGCGCCGGTTCCCAGCGAGCGCCGTCCACGCCATAGACGGGAACGCCCATCCGGCCAAGGCTCCGCGCGATGGCCAGGCCGCCATGATGGCCCGAACGAAGAATTGCGGCGGGAACCGGCTCGGTCATGCGTGGGGTCTCCGCGCTGCGGTCCACCCCGCTTGCGGCGCCTGCGATAAGCCCCGGGGCGGGAGGGCCTGCGCTTCCGCTTCGGCAACCATTTTCACTTCGCCTTCCTCCACCCGGAATACGGCTTGAAGGTCATCGACATGGTTCAGAATGAACTCCAAATCTCCATGCCTGCCGGTGCGCTTCAGAAAGCCGACGCTATTGCTCGTTAGGCAGGCCTGCGCCGGCGCGGCGCGCCAGCGATTGACGATCTCCACCGTGTCCAGGCTCTCGGGCGAGTAACCCCTGCTCAGCAATCCCGCTGCGATCCAGGCGCAACAAATCTGGTCCTCCTCGCGGAATTCGCCTTTCGTTCCCGCGCCGATCACCGCCACGCGAGGATGACGTCCCGCAAGATAGGCCGTCAGAACGGAATGGTTCCGGAAGCAGCCTAAATAGGTAGCCTCGCATCCGGCCGCTTCGTGAATCACGCGTGTGCCGGAGGAGGAAACTAGAACCAAAGGGCGGTGAATATCGGTCCGCCCCATCAGCTGGGACGGACTGTTGTCCATTTCGAAGCTGGGCGGCACTTCGCCCGCGAACTCTCCGGCCAGCACCGGATTCTCGAATTTCTTGGCGAGATCGAGAGCCGCCTCCACCGAAGGCGCCGGATAGCAGCGCCGCCCTGTGGCGACCGCCGTCACTGCGGTTGTGGTGGCGCGAATGACGTCCACCGCCACCACCGCCCAGCCCCGCTTATAACGCCAGACGCTGTCCGGCAAGTAATCGATAATCACCGAAGTTTTCATATCAGCTCCCTATTACGCGGCCCGGGACGACGGTGGCGGAACACGCGGCCGCAAGTTCTCTTTGCCGAAGGCGTCGGAATGCAGGCCGCGCCGATAGATTTCGACGCGCAGCAACTCTTCCAGCCTTATGTTGCACAGGCGCACTTGCGGTCCGAAATGGTCAAGCAACGCAAATTGGCTGGGCTTGTTGGGCGCCTCGAAGGTGACCGTCTTTAGATCGAACGCCCGGGCGAAGCGATCCGCCAGGCCGCGGTCGAAATTGCCGTTTTCATCGAATAGGCCGACTCCCTTGGCGCTCTCGCGAGCCTCCACCACCAACTCCCTCGCTCCCGCGTCCAGCCAGCGCCGGCCCTGTGCGATAAGCGCATCCGCGGTCTTGGAGTCGAAGGCTCCCGTGTGCTTCTTGCCGAGCTCGAATTGCACTTCCAGCCCGCGCTCGCCCGCCATCTTCAGCACTTCGCGCGCGCTGAGCTGCATGTCGGTAAAACCCTCGCCGCACTCGATGCGCGTGAAGCCGATATCGGCGCACAGGTCCAGATAGGCGGGAAAGCGGTCCTGCGCGACGGCGATCTCGAAAGGGCCGCCTCCGGTGACCGTAGGCACTCGATGTTTCGCGGCCGCCGCTACCTTACGCCGCGTTGCGTTTTCCTTGGCCACCATCCAGCACGCCATGGACACCTTTAGAATCGCCATCAAATGCGAGCTCTGCTCCAGGTGGCTTTCGAGCGTCGCGGGATCGTAGCCCGGGTCGAACGGACTGGTCAGGGCGGGCATTTCCGGCACGCCGATGAGTCTCAGGTAGTCGAGGGTATGAACGTTATTGGTGTGAAACATAGCTTTTTGATCCTTGCGAATGCGTTGTGAAGGGAGAGCCGAAGGCGGACATCCGCGCGGCGACTTCTCTCATCGTGAGAACCTCGACGTCGCCGCGGGCCCGGGCGCGAAGCAATTTCTCCAATAATTCTTCGAACATCGAAAAGCCGGAAGGCGATTCGGCCAAGTTTTCCGGATGCAGGCAGAAGTGGAACACGCCGCGGCGCCGCACGGCCGCCTCGATGCCCCGGGCGAACCGCTCCACGCGCGTTCTTAGCCCGACGATTCTGCTTCGCGCCGGTCCGATGGGGTAGAGGAACATCGACGATGGTATGTTCCACAGGCCGGGAAATGTCTCCTGCGGCCACACCGGCGTAGGAGCGGCGCGCCGGATTTCGGCGAGCGCGCGCCAGACGGCTCCCGCCAGCGTCCGCCCAAGCCGCGAAGCCACGCCAGGCGTCGGCCCGCGGTACGCGCAAATGCCATAATCCGTCAGCAGCGCGTGGTGCGCTTCCTCATCGCGAGGAAAGGAAAAGGAGCGCGGCCGCAGCTCGACCTCCGCAAGCGCCCTAAGGCCTTCCGACAGCTCCCATCGGATTACGTCCTCGATATTTTCCTCCCGATCGGTCCACGCGAAATGCGTCAGTCCGCCATGCAGTCCAATTTCCTGAAGCGGGCCGGCGGCGCGCAGGCGCTCCAAAAACGACCGCCGGTACCACAGCGGCGCGGATTTTTCGTCGCCACGCGGGATTCTCATCTTCCAGCGAGACGGTAACCCCGCCAGGCGGCCGTCGCAAGCGCCAGCGCTTCCCGGCAGCGCCAAGCCGCCCACCACAAACCAAGTCGCGCCGATCCCCGCTGCTTGCAGGCACGCCAGAAGTTTGTCATGGGCTTCCGGGGCCCCCGGGTACCGGTTTTCGAACTGAGACTCGTCCAAGGGGTCGAACAGAGGGTCTCGATAGCCCCAAATCTGTTCGGTGTCGAGAGACACCATGGCTACCCCGCGCTCGAAACGAGGATTGCGCCATCCGCCGCGGTGTTTTGATGGGGCTAGGTTCATGAGGCGCGTTCCGAGAGTTCGCCGGCCGGCGCCGCCGCAAGCGGAGCGCGGGAGCTCCGTTCGAGGCGCGCGGCCGGGTTGTATTCGGGAGCCAGCTTTTGAATATGGGCGATCACTTCGTTGTCCCGCCGGAACGGCAGCAACGCTTCCAGCTCTTCAATCCACTCCGCCACGCGATCCCACGCCAGAGGGTGTTCGTGAATGATCTGCATTTTGTCCTGCGAGCTGGCCAGCATCGTTTCGCTCGCCCGGTTAAGCTCTTCGATGAGCTTTTCTCCGGGCCGCAGCCCGGTGAACTGAATGTCGATGTCCTCGTACGGAACCATCCCGGCTAGGCGAATCATATTCTCGGCGAGATCCACGATGCGGATGGGCTCGCCCATGTCCAGCACGAAGATCTCCGACCCCCGGCTCTTCGCGGAAGCTTGCAGAACCAGCGAGACCGCCTCGGAGATCGTCATAAAGAACCGGCGCGCCTCCGGATGCGTGACTCTCACCGGTCCTCCTGCGGCAATCTGTTCCTGAAAAATGGGGACCACGCTGCCGTTGCTGCCGAGAACGTTCCCAAAGCGGACCGAAGAGCTCCGGGGGAGCTCGGCGCCAGGCCGCCGGGCGGAAACGATGCGCTCGCACACCCGCTTGGTCGCGCCCATGACGCATATGGGATTGACCGCTTTGTCCGAAGAAATCATCAGGAAATTGCTGACGTTGTGCCGCCGCGCGGCGCACACCAGGTTCCAGACGCCCAGAATGTTGTTGCCCACCGCCTCAAAAACGTGCGACTCCATCATGGGTACGTGCTTGTACGCCGCCGCATGAAAGACCGATTCGACCTTGTGCCGATCCAGCACTTCCGCGATGCGCTCCATCTGGCGGACGTCGCCAAGGGCCGCGACCAGCGGCACGTCGGGAAATTTGGCGCGCAGTTCGTTTTCGATCTTGAAAAGATGGCTCTCGGCGTTATCGAAGGCCACGAGGCAGGAGGGGCGGAAACGAGCGAGCTGGCGGCAAAGCTCGGAGCCGATCGAGCCGGCCGCGCCCGTGACCATCACGCAGCGTCCCGCCACGCTCGCCCGCACCGGCGTCTCGTCCAGTTGCACCGGCTGCCGGCCCAGCAGGTCGTGAACCGAAAGGTTGCGCACTTGGGCGGAAAGAAATTTTCCGCTCAGCAGTTCGTCGATGCCGGGAATGGTCTTGCGAGAAGCTCTGGC
>Ga0209062_1001675_pt1 | contig 36075 bp, 33 predicted proteins | sample Coa_R2_2_FD_187158 | JGI IMG/M metagenome (GOLD analysis project Ga0209062, IMG submission 187158) | Surface soil microbial communities from Centralia Pennsylvania, which are recovering from an underground coalmine fire - Coalmine... | ecosystem: Environmental > Terrestrial > Soil > Unclassified...
ACGACTATCCCGATGGCCAACTCGCCATCTTCGACGGACCGCGGCGCCTGGCCTCCTTCGATCCCGACGGGAACCTGATCGATGCATCACGCGCCGCTTAACTCCGCTCGGCGGCGCCCGCCCGTGGATCTGTGGACAACGCTCCCGCGTTGCCCACAGCCCCACAGGCGCAACAGCAACAGCAGCGGACATTTGATGTGCTATGAAAGGCGGACATCTTCACGCGCTACCGACACGTTTCTGCGGCGGCAAAGATACTTGCCCGGCGCCGCGCCCGGCATAAGATCGCGGGCGCCGTGACGATGATGATGATGCGCGTTCCGCTCTTGGCCGTGATCCTCGCTCTCTCGGCTTGCAGCGCGCTGCTGCCTGCGAAGGAGGATCAAAAGCAGCTGTCGCTCGCTTGCGAGGTGGCGCGCTGCGAATGCCGCGCCGCGCGCAGCGGCTTCGCCTTCACGGCGGCGCCGGCGCCGGCGCCCATCGAATGGCGCACCGACGGCTCCGCCTCCTGCCCTGCCGGCTATCAGCTGAGCCGCGTCGAATAGCGGCGGCGCGCCGTCTCGCCTCAGATCACGACTTCGATGAGGAACGGTCCGCGGCGCGCGAGGCCGCCGCGGAAGGCCTTGGCGAAATCTTCCATCGTCTCGACGCGGACGCCCTCGACGCCCATGCCCTTGGCGAGGCTCACCCAGTCGAGCGCCGGGTTGTCGAGGCTCAGCATGTCGAGCGCCTTGCGGCCGGGATTGCGGACGCCGACATTGGCGAGTTCGAGGCAGAGAATGGCGTAGCTGCGGTTCGCCCAGACGATGGTGAGGATGTCGAGCTGCTCGCGCGCCTGCGTCCACAGCGCCTGCAGCGTGTACATGCCGCTGCCATCGGCTTCGAGGTTGATGACCTTGCGATCGGGGCAGGCAACAGCGGCGCCGGTCGCGAGCGGCATGCCGCCGCCGATGGCGCCGCCCGTCACCTGCAGCCAATCATGCGGCGGCGCGCCGCGCGTCGCCGGGAAGAAGGCGCGCCCGGTCGTCACCGATTCATCGCAGATGATGGCGCCCTCGGGCAGGAGCGCGCCGAGCGCGGCGCCCAAGGCTTCGCGGGTGACGGCGCCGCTCGGCAGCGGCGGCCGCGACAGCGGCTCCCGCCGCGTCTCGGCCCGGCGCGCGCCCACCGCCGCCGCCAGCGCTTCGAGCGCGCCCGCGAGATCGTCGCCCGGCGCGGCGAGAGTGAAGATCTCGCAGCCTTCGGGCGTGAGGCTGCTGGGCTTGCCGGGATAGCCGAAGAAGGCGACGGGCGCCTTGGCGCCGACGAGAATGAGGCGGCGCACGTCCTTCAGGACGGCGAGGGCCTGGTCGACCGGATAGGGCACGCGGTCGACATCGACCCGCCCGGCGCCGCGTTGGAGGCGGGCATTCGAGCCCTGCGCCATGATGCGCGCGCCGGTCCTGGCGGCGATGGCGCCGGCGTCTTCGAGCGCGTGCTCACGGAGGGCCACATCGCCGAGCAGCAGCATCGCCTCGCCGGCGCGCAGCAGCCGCGCCGCCTCGGCGACCGCCGCTTCGGAGACGGCGGGGCGCGCCGGCACGGCCGGCACGGCGGCGACCGCGCCGCCCTCGGTCCAGGCGGTGTCGGCCGGCAGGATGAGCGTCGCGATGGCGCCCGGCGCCCGCCGCGCCGCGGCGATCGCCTCGGCGGCGTCGGCGCCGACCACGGCGGCGTTCGGACTCGTCCGCACCCAGGCGGAGACCGTGCGCGCCAACCCCTCGATATCCGAGGTCAGCGGCGCGTCGTATTTGATGTGATGCGTCGCATGCTCGCCGACGATGTTGACGATGGGCGAGCGGGCGCGGCGCGCATTGTGCAAATTGGCAATGCCGTTGCCGAGGCCGGGGCCGAGATGGAGCAGGGTCGCCGCCGGCTTCTCCGCCATCCGCGCGTAGCCGTCGGCGGCACCGGTGGCGCCGCCCTCGAAGAGGCAGAGGACGCAGCGGATGCCGGGCACGCTGTCGAGCGCCGCCACGAAATGCATCTCCGAGGTCCCGGGATTGGTGAAGCACAGCTCGACGCCGCCGGCGACGAGGGTTTTGACGAGACTTTCCGCGCCGTTCATGTCCTGCGAGATCCGCGATGGAAACGATCGCGCGCACTCTCGCAACTTGCCGGCGCGCCGTCCAGTCTCGCGGGGCGAACAGCCGCGGCTACGAAACCTCTTCCTCGCTCGGAATGCCGAGCGGCGCCGCGTCGGACACCTGCGTGCCGATCGCGCTCTTCACCTGATGGAGCGCCCGGTCGAAATGGCGCGAGAGCGAGGCGACGGCTTCGCTCGCCGTCTTGACCGTGCCGTCGGCGCTGCGGAAGAGGCCGGGATTGCTGCGCACCGCCGAAGGGACGAGGCGGTCCGCCGGCATGTCCGGGGTCTCGGCGGCGGCCTTGATGAGCTTCGTTGCGCCATGCGCGCCGAGGAGATAGGCCATCCGCACTTCATTCTCGCTCGGCCGGTGGCCGAGGCTGCGCCCGAGCGCCGCCCGGTTCTCGTCGGAATAGAGCGCCGCCATCTTCGCCGCCAGCCTCGTATCGGAGCGCAGGTCCAGAATCGCCTGGCGCGCCGCGGGGTCGGCGACCACGGGCTTGCCGTTCTCGACCGTGATCCGCGCCGCCGCCTCGCCCTCGCCGAGGGCCGCGCCATGTCGGCGCATGAGGTCGAGCCAGGTGCGCTCGGTGAATTGGTAGGCGCCGGCCGCGCTCGAACGCGTGTTGCGGGCGTGCGGATTGTGCCGGCTTTCGCTGAGGCTGCTCGCCAGCAGCGAACGGAAGTCCGTCTTCGTGCCGGCCGCCGCCGCTTTCGCCGAGCGGATCGCCTCCTGCGGCAGGGGCGTGCGCGCCGTGTGCGCGTGCACGATCGGTTTCGCCATGACCCGCAAGCTATAGGCCGAAAAGGGTTAAGACATTCTCAATTGGCGCGCGATTTGCGAGGCGTTGCCGCCGATTAGCGGTCTAAACGGCAGGAGGCGCCGGGCCCAGCTCGGCGGAGACCGGCTCTTCGGCAGGCATCCGGGAAACCCGCGGTCGAGACGCGTGTTGATCGAGATGGACCCGAACCCCGCCGGTGATCATGGCCCCTCCGCCCCTCCTTCCGAGACTGCCGGCGACCGCTGGAGCCGGGCAGCCGATGCCGGACGCTAGCGAATGACCGTCGCCTGTCCCGATTGCGGCACTGCCGAGGAGCTGCCGCAATCGCCGCACGGGCTGATCCTCTGCCGAAGCTGCGGCAACGTCCTCGAACGGACGGCCGGCCGCAGCCTCGATGCGGCGCTCGCCTTCGCGGCGAGCACTTTCATCCTCCTCGCCGCCGCCAATTTCCTGCCGCTGCTCAGCGTCAGCATGGCCGGGGCCCCTCGCGACAGCGTGCTCTTCTCCGGCACCGCGACGCTGTGGCGGCAGGGCTGGGTCCTGCTCGCCATCGGCATCGCCGCCTGCGGGATCGTCCTGCCGCTCCTGCGCTTTGCATTGCTGACGGCGACGCTCGGCGCCATCCGCCTCGGACAGCGGCCGGCCTGGCTCGGCCCCGCCTTCGCCTGGGCGGTCGCGCTCGAGCTCTGGGCGATGCCCGACGTCTTGCTCATCGGCTTCGCCATCGGCTACACGCGGGTCATCGCCTTCCTGCCGACCGAGATCGGCGCCGGCGGCTGGTGCTTCATCATCGCGGCGCTGCTGTCGATGGTGGCGGGCGCCGTTCTCGACCGGCAGCGGGTCTGGCGCGCCATCGGCGCCGCCCCCGTCCTGCCGGCGACCGGCGCCTTTCTCTCCTGCACCGTTTGCGGGCTCGCCTTGCCGCTCGCGCAGGAACGCGCGCGCTGCCCGCGCTGCCGCACCCGCCTTGCCGCGCGCAAGCCCGACGCGCTGACGCGGACCGCGGCTCTCGCCATTGCCGGCTACATTCTCTATGTCCCCGCGAATCTCTATCCGATGACGATTCTCCTGCGCCTCGGGGATCCGCAGAGCCACACCATTCTCGATGGCATCGACGAGCTGATCGACGCGCGGCTCTGGCCGCTGGCCATTGTCGTTTTCACCACCAGCATCTCGATTCCGCTCCTCAAGCTCGTCGGGCTGACCTGGCTCCTCTTCTCGGTCCGCCACGCCGCCCCCGGCTCGCTTGTCATCCGCACCAAGCTGCATCGATTCATCGATGCGATCGGGCGCTGGTCGATGATCGACGTGTTCACCATCTCGATCTTCGCGCCGCTGATGCAGTTCGGCCAACTCGCAACGGTGCAGGCAGGAGCGGGAGCCGTCGCCTTCCTCGCCGTCGTCGTGCTCACCATGTTCGCCTCGCGCGCCTTCGAGCCGCGCCTCATGTGGGATGCCGCGGCGGAGGCCAAGGGATGAGCGACACCAGCGAGCGGCGGAGCGCGGCGCTGCCGCGGCGCAGCCGCTGGCCGGGCTGGATCTGGGCCGTGCCGCTGGCGGCCCTCGGCATCGTCGTCTGGCTCGGCGTCCGCTCCTTCATCGCCCGCGGGCCCGAGATCGATGTCAGCTTCGAGAGCTCGGCCGGAATCCGCGCCGGCATCACCGAGGTGCGCTACAAAGGCATCGCCGTCGGCAAGGTCGAGGATGTCGAGCTCAGTCCCGATCTCGGCCATGTCACCGCCACCTTGCGGATGGACAGCAGCGTCGAGAAGCATCTCAACCGCGGGACGCGCTTCTGGATCGTCGGCGCCAGCTTCAGCCCGGCCGATTTCGCCGCGCTCAAGACGATCATCGCCGGCCCCTATATCGAGATGGATCCCGGAAGCGGGCCGCCGACGCGGCATTTCGCCGGGCTCATGCATCCGCCGGCGGTGCCGAATTCCGCGGCCGGGACGCGCTTCACTCTCGAGGCCGAGGGCTCCGCCACGGCCGAGGCCGGGAGCCCCATCTCCTATCTCGGCCTGCGCGTCGGCACTGTCGAGGCGCGGCGATTGCTGAAGGACGGCAAGGGGTTCGAGCTCGACGCCTTCATCGCGGCGCCCTATGACAAGCTCGTCCATGCGGGCACGCGGTTCTGGAATGCGGGCGGTGTCGCGCTGCAGGTGACCGGCCAGGGCTTCGAGGCGAAGCTGCCCTCGCTGGGAGCGCTGCTCTCGGGCGCCATCGCCTTCGCGACGCCGGAGGCCGCGGCGGCAACGCCGCTCGGCCGCGCCGGCGAGCGCTTCCCGCTCTATCCCGACAAGCGCGCCGCCGAGGATGCGCCTTCGGGGCCGCGTCTGCCCTATCTCGTCGCCTTCGGGGGCGCCGTCGGCGACCTCGCCCTCGGTGCTCCCGTCAAGCTGCGCGGCTTCCGCATCGGCGAGGTGAGCGCCGTGAGCCTCGTCTTCGACAGCAAGAGCGGCGCGCTCGAAACACCGGCGGTCATCGAGATCGAGCCCGATCGCCTCGGCCTCGCCGGCACGGCGCCGCCTTCCGACGGGAGTTGGCGGCCCGTCCTCGACCGCGCTCTCTCCGAGATGATCGCCAATGGGCTGCGCGCCCGGCTCGATCGCGACCCGCCGCTCATCGGCGGCCGTATCGTCACTCTCGCCTTCGTGCCCGATGCGCCGCCGGCGGCTCTCGCGACGGGCGGCCGCTATCCCGAGATCCCGGCGGTTCCCTCAGGCGATATCGGCGCGCTCACCGCCTCGGCCGGCGAGATCGCGCGGCGCATCGCCGGCCTGCCGCTGCCCGAGATCGCGCAAGGGCTGCACGACATCGTGGGCCGTCTCGACCGCCTCGCCGCGTCGCCGGCGGTGACAGCGAGCCTCCAGCACCTCGACCGCACCCTCGCCAGCCTCGACCATGTGACGCACGAGGCGAACGGCAAGATTGGCCCGCTGATCGCCAGCCTCCGCCGCACCGCCGATGCCGCGCAATCGGCGGCGGCGGCGGCGAACAATCTCATGGGTGGCGGCTTCGCCGAGCAGAACCGCGATCTTCCGGCGGCGCTGCACGAGCTCGCCACGGCGGCGCGCTCGGTGCGCTCGCTGGCCAACTACCTCGACCGCCATCCGGAGGCGCTGCTGCAGGGCAAGCCCGATTCATCGCAATGAAGCGGCGCGCCCTCCTCTTCCTGCTGGCGCTCGCCCTCGGCGCCTGCGGATCGAGCCCGCCGACGCGCTTCTTCGAGCTGGAGCCGGTGCCGACGGCGCGGCGGATCGACGCCACCATCCGCCCGCCGATCGCCCTCGATGCGCTGCATCTGCCCGAGCTGCTCGACCGCCTCGAAATCGTCCGCGCGGGCGAGGGCAACCGGGTCGAGATCAGCGACCGCGACCGCTGGGCGGCGCCGCTCGACGAGATGGCCCGGCGGGTCCTGGCGCAGGATCTGGCCGCGCGCCTGCCGGAGAATGCGCTCATTCCGGCGGAAGCCCGAAGCGGCGCGCCCGTCCGGCATCTCGTCGTCAATCTCGACGAGTTCGCGGCCGACGCGGCAGGCCACGTCGTCCTCGACGGGAACTGGGCCCTGCTCGCCGGCACGGCACGGGAACCCGCCTTGCGGCGCCATGAGCGCATCGTCATCGACCGGCCGGCGCGGGATGCGGCCGAAGAGGCGGCGGCGATGAGCCTTGCGCTCGACGAGCTTGCCGACCGCATCGCCGCCGCCATCGCCACGGCGGGACCGGCGCGGAGCGACGCCGCTCCCCCATCCCGCCACCGCCTCAGCGGCGCTGCAGGCGCGGATTGATCTCGTCGCGCAGCCAGTCGGCGAGGATGTTGAGGCTGAAGACGATGCCCATCAGCACGCCCGCCGGGAAGGCGATGAGCCACCACATGCCGGCATAGATGAAATCCTTGCCCTGCGAGATCATCATGCCGAGCGAGGGCTGGGTCACCGGGACGCCGACGCCGAGGAAGCTCAGCGTCGCTTCGAGCATGACGGCGACGCCAAAATCGACGGCGGCGATGACGAGGAGCGGCGCCACGGCATTGGGGAGGACGTGCTTCAGGATGAGCCGCAGCGCGCCGCCGCCGATCGCCCGCGCGGCGAGGACGTAGTCCTCTTCCTTCACCGCGAGGACGCTGCCGCGCATGGTGCGCGCATACTGCACCCAGCCGGAGACGACGATCGCGAGGATGACGAGGCCGACGCTGCCGTTCTTGATGATGCCGAGGAGCAGCAGCGCGATGAGCGTCGTCGAGAAGGAGAGCAGCGAATCGGCGATCCGCATTGTCACGGTGTCGATCCAGCCGCCGAAATAGCCGGCGACGAGGCCGATGAAGCCGCCGAGGCTGCCGGCGATGAGGACGACGCCGGTGCCGACGATGAGCGAGGTCTGGCTGCCGAAGAGGATGGTGCTGAAAATGTCGCGGCCCTGCACGTCGGTCCCGAGCAGGTAGGGCATCTTGCCGCCCGCCATCCAGGCCGGCGGCAGCAGCGAATCGGCAAGGTTCAGCGCCTGGAGATTATAGGGGTTCTGCGGCGCGATGAGCGGCGCGCCGGCGGCGCCGATGATGAGGATGACGAGGAACGCGGCCGCCGCGACGGCGAGCGGCCGGGCGAGGAAATGGCGGAGGAGCCGGGCGCGCGCCGACGGGCGCCGGGCGAGGATGCCGCTCGCCGCGCCCGTCGCGACGATGTCGCCTCGCGCCTCAGCCATAGCGGATCCGCGGGTCGAGGAAGGCATAGGCGATGTCGACGAGGAGATTGAGGCCGACAACGAGAAGGGCGACGATGATGATGTAGGAGGCGACGACAGGGAAATCGCTCTCGAAGATCGATTGCAGCAGCAGATTGCCGGCCCCCGGCCACTGGAAGATCGTCTCGGTGACGAGCGAGAAGCCGATGAGCTGGCCGAATTGCAGGCCGATCATGGTAACGACCGGGATGAGCACGTTGCGCAGCGCGTGCTTGACGATGACGCGAACCGGCCCCAGCCCCTTGGCCCGCGCGGTGCGCACGTAGTCGGTCTGCAGCGCTTCGATGACGCCGCCCCGCGTCAGGCGGAAGAGAAGGGCGAGCTGGAACATGCCGAGCGTCAAGGCCGGCAGAATGAGATGCTGCAGCCCGCTCGCGGTGACGAAGCCGGTGCGCCAGCTCCCGAAGACTGGCACGACCTCGCCTCTCCCGAAGGGCGGCAGCCAGCCGAGCCCGACGGCGAAGACGAGGATGAGCGCGATGCCGACGATGAAGGTCGGCACCGACACGCCGAGGAGCGACCCCGTCAGCGTCGCCTTGCTGAAGGCCGAGCGCGGATAGGCGGCGGCGAGCGAGCCCAGCGACACGCCGAGCCCGACGGCGAGGAGCTCCGCCGCCACGGCGAGCTCGATACTGGCCGGCAGGCGCTCGAGAATGAGGCCGAGCGCCGGCACGCGCGCGACGTAGGAGACGCCGAGATTGCCGCGCAGCGCGTTGCCGACGAACTCGGCATATTGCACGTAAAAGGGCCGGTCGAGGCCGAGCGCCTCCCGGATCTGCGCCTGCTCGGCCTGGGTTGCGAACTGCCCGGCCATGGTGAGGACCGGATCGCCGATATATTGGAAGATGAGAAAGCTGATGAAGGAGACGATCGCGAGCACAACGATGCTCTGCAGCGCCCGCCTTCCGACGAAGGCGATCATGGTGCGCGGGGACCATGCTTGCACCGGCAAAGCATTGCCGAGCGGTAAAGCGAATTTGCGCGGCGATCGTGCGTCCTTCGAGACGCCCGCTTCGTGGGCTCCTCAGGATGAGGGAACATCGTCAATGGCATCCAGAATGCCCCTCATCCTGAGGGCGTCCGAAGGACGCGTCTCGAAGGACGCAATCCCGCCACCCCGAGATTTTCACGAGCTCTTCCGCGAGATGTCCTTGAAGACGATCCAGGTGTCCGAGCGCGGCGTGAAGACGATGCCGTGGTCCTTGCGCACGGCGTAGTCGTCCTGCTGGTAATGGAGCGGAATGACGGCGAGCTGCGCCATCGCCGCCTCGTTCAGCTTCGCTAGCGCCGCCGCGCGCTTCTCCGGATCGATGATCTTCTCGGTCTCGGCAAACATCTTGTCGAGCTCGGGATTGCTGTAGCCGGAGCCGTTGGTCGCGCCGAAGCCCGCCTTCTCGTCGACCGTATGCAGGAGCTGGCGGAAGGTGCGGCCGTAGTCGTAGGAGCCGTCGAACCAGCCGATCAGGTAGAAATTGTCCTTGTGCTGGTTGATCTCGGGAAAGAAAACCGCCTTTGGCTTCGAATCGACCTTGACGCGGATGCCGATGCGCGAGAGCTGCGCCGCCACCGTCGCCTCGATCTGCGCGTCCTGGACGTAGCGGTCGTTGGGGCCGCTCAAGGTGATGTCGAAGCCGTTGCCGTAGCCGGCCTCGGTCAGCAGCTTCTTCGCCTCGGCGGGATCATAGGGGAGGCGCTTGATATCGGCGCTGTAGCCGATCGTCGGCGGGTCCGGGATCTGGGCGCAGAGGCTCGCATGGCCGAACATCACCTTCTGGATGATCTCCGGCTCGTCGATCGCCATGGCCATCGCCTTGCGCACCCGCAGATCGGCGGTCGGCGTCCCCGGCTTGTTGCCGAGGCCGAGGAAGATCGAGCGCCGGGCCGGCCGGCTGATCATCTCGATCTGCGGATTCCTCTCGATCGCCTTGGCGAGCGAGACGGGCACGTCCTGGAGGATGTCGATCTCGCCGCTGGCGATCGCGGCGAGCCGGGTCGAGGCCTCGGCGATCGGCCGGAACTCGGCGTTCTTCACCGGCGGCGCCTTGTCCCAGTAATGCTCGTTCGCCGTCATCTTGAGGTAGGAGCCCTTGACCCATTCGACGAATTTGTAGGGTCCGGTGCCGATCGGCGTCTGCCCGACCTCGCCCGGCGAGCGCTGCTCGGTCGATTTCTGGTCCATGATGAAGATCTGATGCAGCATCTGGACGAAGAAGGGCACGGGCTGCGTCGTCTTCACGTCGATGACCCAGGGATCGCCATTGACTGGCGCCACCGAGGCGATGAGCGCGCCGATATTGGAGAAGGGCGAGACCTGCGGATTCTTGATGCGGTCGAAGGAGAACTTCACGTCCTGCCAGGTGAAGTCGTTGCCGTTGTGGAACTTGACGCCCTGGCGCAGATGGAAGCGCCAGGTCAGCTCGTCGACCCGCTCCCAGGACGTGGCGAGCGCCGGCTTCAGCGTGCCGGCGGTGTCGCGCTGCACCAGCCCCTCGAACATGTTGGCCATCGCCGAGAGGTTGGAATCGACGTCGGCCGATTGCGGATCCATGCTCTGCGGCGCCGCGCCGACGCCGACGATGATCGGCTTCTCGTCGGCGGCCGCGGCCGACGGGACGGCCCCGCCGGCGGCAAGAGCCGACAGCGCGAAAATCAGCGGAACGGCGATGGCAAGCGGCTTCATGCGATGTCCTCCCGGGAATGGCAGCGCTGTGCGGGCGGCATTAAAGACGAAGCCCGGCAGCGTTCCAAGCCGCGCCGGGCGCGGGTGTGCCATGCGCGGCGAACGGCCGGTGACTGCCGCCTCTTGCCTTTTATCGAGAGAACGCTTCAGCCGCGCAAATGGCAGGCGACGCGGTGGCCGTCGGGGCCTTCCTTCAGCTCCGGCCGCTCTGTCGCGCAGAGCGGCAGCTGGCGGATGGGACAGCGCGGATGAAAGTGACAGCCCGAAGGCGGGGCGATCGGGTTCGGCACCTCGCCTTCGAGAGTGATCCGCCGGCGCTTCACCTTGGGGTCGGGAATCGGCACCGCCGAGAGGAGCGCCTCGGTATAGGGGTGGAGCGGGTTGGTGTAGAGCGTCCGCGACGGCGCGATCTCGACGATGCGGCCCAGATACATGACGGCGACGCGGGTGCTGATATGCTCGACGATCGAGAGGTCATGGGCGATGAAGATGTAGGTCAGACGGAACTGCTGCTGCAAATCCTCGAGGAGGTTGACGACCTGCGCCTGGATCGAGACGTCGAGCGCCGAGACCGGTTCGTCGCAGACGATGAGTTTCGGCTCGACGGCGAGCGCCCGGGCGATGCCGATGCGCTGGCGCTGCCCGCCCGAGAATTCATGCGGATAGCGCCGCATGTGATCCGGTTTGAGGCCGACGGTTTCGAGGAGCTGGGCCACGCGGTCGCGGTGCTCGCGCGCCGATTTCGCGAGCCGGTGGATGGTGAGCGCCTCGCCGATGATGGCGCCCACCGTCATGCGCGGGTCGAGCGAGGCGTAAGGGTCCTGAAAGATGATCTGCATGTCCCGGCTGAGGGCGCGCAGCGCCTTCGCCTCGAGCGCCGTCACGTCCTTCCCCTCGAACCAGACCGCGCCCGATGTCGGCTCGATGAGGCGGAGAATGCAGCGCCCGGTCGTCGATTTGCCGCAGCCGCTCTCGCCGACGATGCCGAGCGTCTCGCCGGCTTCGACCTCGAAGCTGACGCGGTCGACGGCATGCACCGCCTCCACCGTCCGCCTGAACAGGCCGCCCTTCACCGGGAAGTTCTTCACCAGATCCTTGACGCTGAGCAAGGGTTGGGTCACGGCGCGATGGTCCTACTGGAGGGCAGGGTGAGGGTGCGCCGGTTCAAGCTCATCTCTCCCGAGCGATCAATAAAGCACGCAGGCGACGCGGTGGCCGGGGGCTACCTCGCGCAGCGGCGGGGAAGCCTCGCGGCAGGCTGATGTGGCGAAGCGGCAGCGCGGCGCGAAGCGGCAGCCGGGCGCGGGGTTCAGGAGGCTCGGCACGACGCCGGCTATGGCTTCGAGGCGGGTCTTGCGCGCTCCCGCCGTGTCGATGCGCGGGATCGAGCGGATGAGGCCCTGGGTATAGGGATGGCGCGGCGCCTCGAAGAGCTGCTCCACCTCGGCTTCCTCGACCACCTTCCCGGCATACATGACGACGACGCGCTGCGCCGTCTCGGCGACGACGCCCATCGCGTGCGTGATCAGCATGATGGCCATGCCGAAGCGCGACTTCATCTCGTGCAGCAGATCGAGGATCTGCGCCTGGATGGTGACGTCGAGCGCCGTGGTCGGCTCGTCGGCGATGAGGAGCTTCGGATTGCAGGAGAGCGCCATCGCGATCATGACGCGCTGGCGCATGCCGCCGGAGAATTGGTGCGGATAGTCCTTGGCGCGCTTGCGCGGATTGGAAATGTGCACGAGCTTCAACATCTCGATCGCCTTGTCCATCGCCTCGCGCCGCCCGAGCCCGTAGTGAAGGCGGATCGCCTCGGCGATCTGCTCGCCGACCGAGTAGACCGGGTTGAGCGAGGTCATCGGCTCCTGGAAGACGATGGCGATTTCCTTGCTGCGGATGGCGCTCATCGCGGCGGCGTCGAGCGGCACCAGGTCGCGCCCCTGCCAGAGAATCTGCCCTGCGACGATGCGGCCGGGCGGCATGGCGATGAGCTTCAGCACCGAATGCGCCGTGACCGTCTTGCCGCAGCCCGATTCGCCGACGACGCAGACGGTCTCGCCGCGATCGATGCGGATGTCGACGCCGTCGACCGCCTGCACGATGCCGTCATCGGTGGCGAAATGCGTCTTGAGGCCGCGAATCTCGAGAAGCGCGCCGTTGGCGGAAGGTTGCGCCGCCATCATCGCGGTCACATGACCCGGCGCGGATCGAGCACGTCGCGGAGCCCGTCGCCGATGAAGTTGATGGCGAGCACCGCGAGAAAGATGGCGGCGCCGGCGATGAGGGCCCAGTGCGGCGCGATGTCGAGGTAATCCTTGGCGTCGAAGAGGAGGCGCCCCCAGGTCGGAATGTCGGGCGGGAAGCCGAGCCCCAGGAAGGACAGCGTCGATTCCGCGATGATGGCGTCGGCGACGTTGATGGTCCCGGCGACGATGACGGGGCCGAGCGCATTCGGCAGGATGTGGCGCAGCACCAGCCGCGTGGTGGTGGCGCCGAGAGCGCGCGCCGCCTCGACGAACTCCTTCTCGCGCAGCGACAGGAACTGTGCCCGCACGAGCCGCGCCACGGGCATCCACCGGAAGCCGCCGATGACGGCGACGACGAGGATGAAGACGCCGCCTTCCGGTCCGACGAGGCCTTTGAGCGCGTCGCGGAAGAGATAGATGATGAGGAGAAGGAGCGGCAGCTGCGGCAGCGACAGGAAGAGGTCGGTGAGCCACATGAGCCCGGCATCGATGCTGCCGCGCGCCGTGCCCGCGATGGCCCCGATCAGCGTGCCGACGACGAGCGAGACTACCATGGCGGCAAGGCCGACAGCGAGCGAGATGCGCCCGCCATAGAGCATGCGCGCCAGCAAATCCTGACCCAGGTCGTCGGTGCCGAAGGGATGCGCCGCCGACGGGCCCTGCAGGCGGGCGCCGAAATCGATGTCGTTGATGGAGACCGGCCACAGCGTCGGCCCCAGCACCACGGCGAGCGCCATGACGAGGAGGACGATGGCGCTGGCGACGGCGAGGCGGTGGCGGCGGAAGCGCCGCCAGGCATCGAGCGCCGGCGAGATCTGCGGGGCGAGGCCCTCGCGCGCCCCCCCGGCGTCAGCGGTAAGCGATGCGGGGGTCGAGCCAGCCATAGAGAATATCGGCGATGAGGTTGAAGAGGATGACGAGGCAGGCGAAGACGAAGGTGACGGCCATGATGACGGGCGTGTCATTGGCCAGAATCGAGCTGATGAGCAGCGAGCCGATGCCGGGCACGCGGAAGATCTGCTCGGTGATGATGGCGCCGCCGAAGACGGCGGGCATTTGCAGCGCGACCAGCGTCACCACCGGGATGAGCGCGTTGCGCAGCACGTGCTTCACCACGACCTTGCCCTCGCGCAGCCCTTTCGCCCGCGCCGTCGAGACATAGTCGAGGCGGATGACATCGAGCACCGCCGAGCGCACATAGCGCGTCCAGGACGCGCCCTGGAACATGCCGAGCACGGCGATCGGCATGATTGCCTGGCGGAACTCCTCCCAATACCAGCGCCAGCCGGTGGCGGCGAGATCGGAACGGTAGACGAAGGGCAGCCAGTCGAGCTCTATGCTGAAGAGCAGGATGAAGAGGAGGCCGGTGAAGAAGGTCGGCAAGGAGAAGCCGATGAAGGCGAAGGTATTGGCGATCTGGTCGAAGAGCGAATAGGGCCGCGTCGCCGACATCACGCCGACAGGCAAGGCGATGAGCAGCGCCAGGATCTGCGAGGTGCCGACGACGAAGAGCGTCGCCGGCAGGCGCTGCCAGATGAGCGTATCGACATCGACGCGGCTGACGAAGGAAAATCCCCAGTCGCCATGCAGCATGGCGACGAGCCAGTGGAAATAGCGCACCAGCACGGGATCATCCATGCCGAATTTGGCACGCAGCGCAAGGCGCACCTCGGGCGGCACGGCGGGATTGCTGGCGAGATCGCCGAAGGGATCGCCCGGCGCCAGCGCCAGCACCGTGAAGAGCACGACGCTGATGCCGAGCAGGCTCGGCACAGCAATCAGCAGACGCCGCAGCAGATAGCGTCCCATCAGCGTGCGGGCGCGGGCGATCCCGATCGGGCGGGCGAGGCCATCAAGCCTCGCGGTGCCAATCCGCGATCTGGTACATGTCGCTGTCCCAGCCGCTGAGATACACCTTCAGCTTCTTCTCGATGCCGCGGACATTCGGCCGGTAGACGACCGGGATGACGACCACGTTTTCGATGACGAGGTCGTTCATCTTGATGAACAGCGCGGCCCGCTTCACCGGATCGAGCTCGCCCTCGGCGGCCTTGTAGGTCTTGTCGTACTCGTCGTTGCGCCAGCGCGTGATGTTGCGCCCCGACCATTTGTTGGCCTTGCTCGCCGCTTCCCATGACGCGAACTGGATCATGAAGATCGCCGGGTCCGGCTCGGTCATGGTCGTCGTGTACATCTGAAGATCGGTATAGAAATGCGGATAGGTGTCGGGATTGCCGGCGTCGGAAGAGAAGAAGACCGAGGCGGTGATGGATTTGATCTCGATGTCTATGCCGGCCTTCTGGCACGCCTGCTTGACGATCGCCTGCGTCTTCTGGCGCGGCTCGTTGATTGAGGTCTGATAGACGTATTTCAGCTTCTTGCCGTCCTTGGCGCGGATGCCGTCGGAGCCGCGCTTCCAGCCGGCGGCGTCGAGGATCTGGTTGGCCTTCTCGATATTGAGCTCCCAATGCGTGTTCTTCGAGCGGAAGCGCGCGGGATTGTTGAGGAAATTCGCTGTCGCGACGCCGGTGCGGCCATAGATGTATTTCTGCACCGAGCCGCGGTCGACGAGGAGGTTGAGCGCGTCGCGCACCGCCTTGTCGCTCAATGTGGGGTGTTTGGTCTTGAGGCTCGACCGCTCGCCATCGACCTCGGTCCAGGGATCGGTGGTGTTGAGCTGGATGTGCTCGATATTGCCGGTCTCGATGATGGTGACGCGACCCTTGCCGCCATTCTCCATCCGCTTCAGGATCTCGTCCTCGACCTGAAGGTTCCAGGCGAAGTCGTATTCGCCGGTCTGCAGCACGGCGCGGGCCGCGGAGATGGCATCGCCGCCGCCCTTCATCTCGACGCTGTCGAAATAGGGCCGGTTCGGTATGTGATAGTCTTTGTTGATCTCGCCGCGGACGAGGTCCCCCGGCTTGAAATCGACGAATTTATAGGGGCCGGTGCCCACCGGCTTCAGATTGGTCGGCGCCTCGCGCGACTTCCCGCCCTTGTAGGGCTCGAAGAGGTGCTTCGGGATGATCATGCCGCGCACCCCGACGAAGGCGTCGGGCCAGAAGGGCGTCGGCTTGCTGAAGACGACCTTGATCGTGTGGTCGTCGATCTTCTCGACCTTCACATCCTTGTAGGTGGCGATATCGTAGGCCGCGGTCGCCGGGTCGGCGGCGTATTCCCAATTGAAGATGCAATCATCGGCGGTGAAGGGCGTGCCGTCATGCCACTTGACGCCCTGCTTCAACTTCCATGTCACCGAGGTGCCGTCCGCCGCGACGCTGCCGTTTTCGGGGCTCGGGATCTCGGCGGCGAGGAAGGGCACGAGGTTGCCGTCGGCGTCCCAGCCGGCGAGCGGCTCGTAGAAGAGGCGCGAAGCGTCCTGATCCTTGGTGCCGACCGCGAAATGCGGGTTGAGGAGAGTCGGCGCCTGCCACCACAGCATTTTGAGCGGGCCGCCGCCGCCGGCTTTGGTCGGCTTCCAATCGGGGGCGGGCTGCGCCCAGGCGACCCCGGAATAGTTCAGCATCAGCCCGGCCATGGGCGCCGTCAGCCCCAGCGCCACCATCCTCCGCACGAAATCGCGGCGCGACAGCGCGCCTTCCTTGACCTGCGCGATCAGCGCGCGGAGTTCTTTCTCGTCCATGATGCCGCCCTCCCTAGGTGTTCTTATCGCTTGCTGTCCGCATTATTCGGCGCGATTGCCGGAAAGGTCAACACGGCAAGCGGAACGCGCTCCGGGGCCGGCGCAGCGCAGCGCTCGCGCGCCCGCGAACGCTCCTCGACCGGCCCTACTGCGCCGCCTCGGCCGGCGCGTTACGGCCGACGAAGCGGCGCTCCATCTCGCGGCGAATCCCCACCGCCTCAGCCGTCTCGTCGATGGCGACATCCGACCAGCACAGCGTCTCGCCGGCGGCGATGGCGCGACGGAGCTTCACTCGATGCGCAAGGCCGATCGGCAGCGCGCCGCGCTCGAGCGAGAGCGCTGCCGGCATGAGCTTGCCCCAGACGGTGTAGCCGCCTTCGCCGTCCAGCATCTCGCCCGCCGCGAGATCGCGCTTGGCCGTCGCCACGACATCGCCGCGGAAGCCGGTCGGCGCCCCCGTCGCCTCGCCGCGCAGCGCCGCCGAGGCGACGGAGATGCCGAGTTCGAGGCCGATGAGGTGGTAGGGGCGATAGAGCGCGGCATAGCGTCCGGACGGGTCGGTCACCATGCCGTATTCGGCAAAGCAGCGCCGCACATAGTCCGATGGCGCCTCGAAGACGACATAGACTCCCCAGCGCAAGTCGCGGAAGACCGGCCGGCCGTCGCGCTCCAGCGACGAGACCACCTCGACCTGGCCTTTGTGGTCGAGGAGGCCGCCTTCGGATCGGGGCTTCAAGAGGCGCGGCAGATCGTCGACCCCGCAGGGCGGAAAGCCCACCCCTTTGGCGCTCGGCAGCAGCCCCGTGCCGTTCGCCACCGCCGCCATCTCGATCGCCGATTTGGTGCCATCGAGGAAGGAGTTGAACATCTGCGGGTTCATCCCGCCGCGCCGCGCCTCCTCGGCGGTGAGGCCGTAATGGCCCCAAACCGTATCGGGCGTCGAGGCGTGAAAGGCGGGGAGGTATTTGGTGCCCTTGCCGGCCGCGACGACGTCGAAGCCGGAGGCGCGCGCCCAATCGACGAGCTCGGCGATGAGAGCGGGCTGATCGCCATAGGCCATGGAATAGACGATGCCTGCCGCCGCCGCCTTCTCGGCGAGCAGCGGCCCCGCCAGCACATCGGCCTCGACATTGACCATGACGATGTGCCGGCCCTCGCGGATTGCCGCCAGGGCATGACGGATGCCGGCCGCCGGCACGCCCGTCGCCTCGACGACGACCTCGAGGCCGGGCGTCGCGATGAGCGCCGCCGCGTCCTCGCCGATATGCGTCGTGCCGGTGTCGAGCGCGGCGCGCCAGCTCGGCGCCGAAATCCGCTCTTCCGGCCAACCGACGCGCCGCAGCGCCGCGCGCGCCCGCTCCGGCGCGAGATCGGCGACGCCGACGAGATGCAGCCCCGGCGTCCGCAGCGCCTGCGAGAGGAACATGGCGCCGAACTTGCCGGCGCCGATGACGCCGACGCGGACCGGCTTTCCGGCCTCGGCCCGTGACGCGAGGAGGCGGTGGAGGTTCATGGCCGGGCTTCCTTCGTCAGCGCCGCCGCACGGGGCGGTGGCCGCATTCTCCGCCTTCTCGGCGCCAAAGCAAGGGCAGGCTGAAACCGCAGGAACCACGGCTTCGTTTGCGCCAATGTGCCGATCTTTTCGAAACTGCGGCGCGCTGGCGCGCCGGCCGCCCTCGCCTGCGCCATCGCCGGGGCGGCTGCGGCCGGGCCGGAAGGAGAGGCTGCGGCGCCGCGCAGGGCCGTGCGCACGACCGTGCCCTCGCCCGATGCGCTGTCGCATCCGAAGCCGGTCGCGCTCGGCGACCTCATCCGCCTCGCAGCGCCGCCCGGCATCGCCGACGACGACCCTCGCTACCGCGCCGCGCGGATCCCGGAATTCCCCAACCCGCTCGGCCTCAAGGAGGGCGACATCGTCGCGACGAGCGGCTGGCTCCGCCGCGTTGCCGCCGCGCATGGCGCCTATCTTCTGGAGCTGGCACAGGACAAGGCCGGCGCCGCGCATGGCTGCCTCGTCGCCGGCGTGCCCGACCCGGACCGCATCGGCGGCAGCCCGGTCGATCCGTTCCTTCTCGGCAACGCCCGTGCCGCCGCCGCGGCGATGAGCCTCGTGCCGCTCTACAAGGATGTGCGCGAAGCCGTCCGCAACGTCGTCCTCCTCGGCGCCGACCCGAAAGAGAGCGGCAAGCCCGTGCCGCCGATGCGGATCAGCATCGTGGGACAGCTCTTTTTCGCCGGCAGCGCCGTCGCGCCCGGCATCCGCGATCCCGACTGCGCCGAGCCGGCGCCCTGGGAGCTCTATCCGGTGACGCGCGCCCAGCTCGGCAAGATCGCGAAATAGGGTTGGCTTCCTGCGCGCGAGCCGACTTTACGGCAGCTTTCGCCTTCGCCATGTTATAACCGATGTTAGATCACCAGCGGTCGTGGCGATCGCTACAAGGAGCCTTCATGGTCGCGTTGAAGATCACCCGGATCGGCAATTCGGCAGGACTGGTCCTCCCGAAGGAAGCTCTCGCGAAGCTGCGCGTCGGCCAGGGCGACACCGTCTACCTGACCGAGGCTCCGGACGGCTATCGGATCACGCCATATGACCCGGAATTCGCGCGCCAGATGGCGCTCGGACGCAAGATCATGCGCACGCATCGGAACGCGCTTCGCGAACTCGCGAAGTGACCTGGCGCTGGATCGGCGCGGCCGTGCTCCTCGCCATCCATGACGAGCAACTGGCCGAGCATGGCGGCAGGCGGGGCGTGCGCGATATGCGCCTGCTGCAGTCCGCGCTCGCCCGCCCCCGGAACGGCGCCGGATATGGCGAGGCCGGCGTGCATGACCTCGCTGCCGCTTATGCCTTCGGGATCGCCCGCGACCATCCGTTCGTCGACGGCAACAAGCGCGTCGCCTTCATCGCGGCCGCGCTCTTCCTCCTCGACCATGGCTTCGCCATCACGGCGACAGAGGCGGCGATTGTGGAGGCAATGCTCCGCTTCCCCGAAGGCGGCATCAGCGAAGAGCCCTTCGCCGCCTGGCTGCGGGAGAATTCGGCGCCCGCGGACTGACCGCCCTCACTCGATCCTGTCGAGCGGGTAAATGGGTCGCCGCACCTTGCGGAAGAGTTCGGGCGTGTAGGTCTCGGAGCAGAGAGCGCCGGTATCGACCAGCACGACCTGCCGCGCGATCGGCTCGAAGGCGGCGCGGAAATGATGCATCGATTTGACGGCGACGGTCTGATAGCGCGCGGGATCGAGGCCGAGCGAGGTGAACTGCCCCAGATCGTTCGCCTGGCCGTTATTGGTGATGAGCACGATATCGATGCCGCCGACGCGGAAGACGGCGGACGGGCCGTAATCGCGCTTGACGCCGCCGCCCATCGGCCCCCAGGCGATGAACTGGCCGTTGGTGATGGCGACGATCTCGCCCTCGAGGGTGAGTGGACCGCCGCCGAGGCTGGGGTCGACCTTGCCGCCGATCGTCAGCCGCTGCTTGCCGATGCCGTTGCGCAGCACCGTCTCCATCGCCTCGGGATCGCAGATGGCGTGCAGGGCGACGCCGGTCAGCCCGGCCTCGACCATGCCGGCGAGCAGCGCCGTCGCATCGCCGTAGCCGCCGCCGCCGGGATTGTCGGTATAGTCGGCGATGACGAGCGGCTTGTCGCCGGGCTTTCCTTGGCGCGCCAGCGCCACCGCCTCGGCGACCGTGAGAAACTTCGCGCTGTTGTAGTCGCGCGTCGCCCAGGCATAGTCCATGAAGGATTCGGCGATCGCCTGGAGATTGGGATCGCCGGCATCGCCCGTCACCGTCACGCTCGGCCCGACATCGCGGATGTCGGCTCTGGTGAAGCCGGCACAGATGCTGACGACGAGCGCCTCGCCCGCCGCTTCGATCTTGTCGGCGCGTTTCAGGAGCTCGACCATCGGCCCTTCCTGCGTCCGCCCGTGGTTGAGGCCGTAGATGGTGGGGCGTCGCGCGATCACCGTCTTCGGCCGGACCTCGCCGCGCATTGCTCGCTCGAGGAGGCGCGCTCCCTGCCAGGCGCGCTCATACATGTCGATGTGCGGGTAGGTGCGGAAGGCGATGAGGACGGCATTGTCGGCCATCGCCTCTGTCACATTGGCGTGCAGGTCGAGCGTCGCGACGATCGGCGTCTCCGGCCCCAGCACGCGGCGCAGGCGGAGGAGGAGCTCGCCTTCGGCGTCCTCGAAATCGTCGGTCACCATGGCGCCGTGGAGATGGAGGAGCGCGCCGTTGATCGGCCCCTGCTCCTTGGCGGCGCCGAGGGTGAGCCGGCACAGCTCCTCGAAAGCCTCGCGCGTCACGAGCCCCGAGGGGTTGGCGCTCGCCGAGACCGGATGGACGAGCGTCCAGCCATACTCGTCGGCCGCCTCGAAGGTCGCGCCCATGGCCGAGCGCGTGCCGCGATAGGCCGCAGGAATCTCGTTGCCGAGATGAAAGTCGCGGCGGCGGAACGCCGCGATATCGGTCTTGACGCGGCTGAAGGTGTTCGTCTCGTGCATGATGCGGGCGGCGAGGACGCGATGCGGCATGGTGCGGACTTCTCCTCGGGGTGAACTTTCAGTCTTGCCCAATATTCCCGCGCCGTCGACCGCCTTGACGGCGCTGATACGTACTTGCCCCTCCTCTCCGTTCCGGAGGGCAGAGAGTGCCTCTATTGTGGCGAGGTGATTATCGGCCGAGTGCGGGGGGCGGATTCGGCGCCCGCTATTTTGCCGCCTGCTGGATGCGGGCGCCCGCCTTGGGATCGTAGTCGCAGACCGCCTGGCGGTCGCCATTGTCGTCGACGACGTCGAGCACGACCCTGTAGCGGCCCTCGCCCGTCGGCGCGACGGTGAGCTGGTCGGCGCCGCCGAGCCCCTGCTCGCGCGCCGCGCGCTGGCAGGCTTCGACCGCGGCGTTGGTCGCGCGTGGCGCGCCGGAGCAGGCAGCGACAAGAATCGCCCCCAGGACCGCTGTCGTGACGCCTCTCCTCATCCGCCCTCCCCGCCTGCCTCGCAGCAAGCGAATTGTCCCCTCGCCGGGGCGGCGGCGTCAACCCGGCGCGGCGGCGCGGCTTGACCCCCGGCCGGTGCCGCCGATATCAAGTCGGATCATGGCCGCAGCTCCCTCGCCCGCGACCATCGCGCGCCGGCTCCTGCGCAGCCTCGACCGGGCGAGCCTCGCGACCGCGCTCGAGGGCTGGCCCTATGCCTCGCTCGTCCTCGTCGCGACGGCGCCCGACGGCGCGCCGCTCCTCCTTCTCTCCACTCTGGCGCGGCACACCCAGAACATCGCGGCCGAGCCGCGCGTCTCGCTCCTCTTCGACGGGACGGCCGGGCTCGCGGACCCGTTGACGGGCGCGCGCGTGACGGTGCTGGGCCGCGCCGAAAAAGTCGAGGACGCGGCGCTCTTCGCCCGCTTTCGCGCTCGTCACCCCGCCGCCGAAACCTATGCCGGCTTCGCCGATTTCGGCCTCTACCGGATTGCCGTCGCGCGCGCCCACCTCGTCGCCGGTTTCGGGCAAATCCACTGGATCGAGGGAGCGGCGCTGCTGCCGCCGGGGCTCGATGCCCTTGCCGGCTTCGAGGCCGACATTCTGCGCCACATGAATGATGATCATGCCGAGGCCGTGCAGCTCTATGCCGAACGGATCTGCGGCCGGGCTGGACGGGGCTGGCGAATGACCGGGATCGATGCGGAAGGGCTCGACCTCCGGCGCGGCGGCGAGGTGGCGCGGCTCGATTTCACCGAGAGGCTCGCCGACGCCGGAGCGGTGCGCAGCACCTTGGCGCGGCTCGCCCGCGAGGCTCGCCAGCGCCAGGGTTGAGGGGCGGTCGGAACAAACCCCGCGGCTCGATGTTCGCCTTTCGCAGTTGCGTTGCCGACCCGTTGCGCCGGCGCTGGCCGGCGTGTTTAGCTGCGCGCCGGCCGCGTAACGCAAGCCAAATGCCGAACATGGTTAATTCCAAATAAAGTGCGCCGAGGAGGAGTACGCTGTGGAAGAGGCCACCTCAAACGCCACCGGTTTGCCCAGTTCGTTCGGCATTGACCAGCAGGGGCTCCGCAACCTCGCCAAGGTGCATTGGAATCTCTCGGTGCCGGTGCTTTACGAGCATGCGATTCGGCGCGGCGAGGGCCAGCTCGGCGAAGGCGGCAGCTTCGTGGCGCGCACCGGCGCCCATACCGGCCGCTCCGTTCGCGACAAGTTCATCGTCGAGGAGGAGAGCAGCAAATCCGACATCTGGTGGGGCAACATCAATCGGCCGGTCTCGCCGGCCGTCTTCGAATCGATGCACCAGCGGATGCTGGCCTATTTGCAGGGCCGCGAGGTCTTCGTCCAGGACGTCCATTGCGGCGCCGATCCGGAGTTCCGCCTCCCCGTCCGCCTCGTCAGCGAGAGCGCCTGGCACACGCTCTTCGCGCACAATATGTTCATCCGGCCGAGTCGGTCCGAGCTCGCCGAGTTCCGGCCCGGCTTCACCATCCTGCACGCTCCCGGCATGCATGCTACGCCGGAGCGCGACGGGCTCAATTCGACAACCTTCATCCTCGTCAACTTCGCCGAGCGGATCGCCTTGATCGGCGGCACCTCCTATGCCGGCGAAGTCAAGAAGTCGGTCTTCGGGCTTCTCAACTTCCTGCTGCCGCCGCAAGGCGTCCTGCCGATGCATTGCTCGGCCAATATCGGGCCACGCGGCGACTGCGCCATCTTCTTCGGCCTTTCCGGCACCGGCAAGACGACGCTCTCGGCCGATGGCAGCCGCACCCTCGTCGGCGACGACGAGCATGGCTGGAGCCCCAACGGCGTCTTCAATTTCGAGGGCGGCTGCTATGCCAAGGTGATCCGCCTGTCGCCGACGGCCGAGCCCGAGATCTACGCGACGATTCGCCGTTTCGGCACGATCCTCGAGAACGTCGTCCTCTCGGCGGACGAGCGCATCCCCGATGTCGACGACGCGAGCCTCACCGAGAACACCCGGGCCTCCTACCCGCTCGACTTCATCCCGAATGCGAGCCGCAGCGGCATGGCGCCGCATCCCGAGACGGTGATCATGCTGACGGCGGACGCCTTCGGCGTGCTGCCGCCGATCTCGCGCCTCACCCCCGAGCAGGCCATGTACCACTTCCTCTCGGGCTACACCTCGCGCGTCGCCGGAACCGAGAAGGGGCTCGGCAACGCGCCGCAGGCGACCTTCTCGACCTGCTTCGGCGCACCTTTCATGCCGCGCCACCCCTCGGTCTACGCCAAGATGCTGGGCGAGCGCATCGCCCGCCACAAATCGCAATGCTGGCTGGTCAATACCGGGTGGTCGGGCGGCGCCTACGGTGTCGGGCGGCGCATGGAGATCGCCCATACGCGCGCCCTCGTCCGCGCCGCCCTCGCAGGACATCTCGGCGCGGCGCCGGTCCGCCGCGAGGGCCATTTCGGCCTTTATGTCCCGGAAAGCTGTCCCGAAGTGCCGCCCAGCGTCCTCGACCCGCGCAGCACCTGGTCCGACAAGGCCGCCTATGACAGCACCGCGCGCGAGGTCGCCAAGCGCTTCGAAGGCAATTTCAAGCAGTTCGAATCCTATGTCGGCAACGACGTGAAGGGTGCCGCTATCCGCGCAGCGGCGTGATCACCCGCGCGGCGCGGGCTGTGCCGGCGCCGTCGCGCCCGTCTTCGGCGCGAGGCTCTTCAGATAGGCGATGATGTCGCGCCGGGCCGCAGCGTCGGTCACCTTGATCGGCATGCGCGCGCCGGGGAGGAAGGCGCGGGGATCGGCGAGCCATTTGTCGAGGCTCTCTGCCGACCAGGCGATGCCCGCCTCGCGCAGCGCCGCCGAATAATGATAGCCGGCGACGGCGCCCGCGCGGCGCCCGACGACGCCGCCGAGGAGCGGCCCAGCCTTGTTGCGGTCGAGGTCGTGGCAGGCGGCGCAGCGCGTCGCGAAGAGCTGCTGGCCGCGCTCGATTCCGGGCGGCGCGAAGCGGTCGAGGGGCTTTCCCTCGCCGGGCGCGCGCGAGGGAAAGAAGGTGTAGGCCAAGGTGATGGTGTCGACATCCCCGGTCTCGTCGTCCTTGGCGAGATCGGGGCTGACGAAGAAATCGACCGGCATCTCGACCTTCTCGCCGGCGCCGAGCTTTTCCTCATCGAAGCAGAAGCATTGGATCTTGTCGAAATACCGGCCGGCCTTGGCCGGCGTCACATTGTAGGTGGCGTGCCCGACGAGCGGCTTGTCCGACAGGTTCTCGGCGCGGAAGAAGACGAGCGTGTCCTCGCCGAGATGAACCTTCACCTCCCGCCGCACCGGCTCGAAGCGCCAGGGCAGGTCGGGCGCGACGTCGGTGCTGAAGCGGACGGTGACGATTCGGTCGGAGAGGCGCGCGTCATCGGCGGCGACGCGCTGCGTCGTGCCGCCGAACCCCGTTGCCTGGCAGAAGAGCCGGTAGAGCGTCACCGAATAGGAGACGAGCCCGGTCATCACGCCGATGACGAGAAGGAGCCCGGCGAGGACTCCGAGATTCCTGACGCGGCTCGGCGCCATGCCGCGCCTGCCTCTAATCCATCTTCATGCCGGGCATGGAATGCCCCGGCATTCCGGCATCCGGCGCCGACATCGCCCCCGCCTTCTCCACGGGGACGGCGACGGTGACGGCGCCCGCCTTCTCGAATTCGAGGGTCAGCGGGAAGCTCTCGCCCGGCTGCAGCGGCTTCTTCAACCCCATGAGCATGATGTGGTCGCCGCCCGGCTTCAGCGCCACCGACTGACCCGGCGCGATCGTGACCGGACCCCGCGGCCGCATCGTCATGACGCCGTTCACCATCTTGCTCTCATGCACCGCCGCCTCCTTGGCGACGGGCGTGCTTGCCGCGAGCAGGCGGTCGGGCACCGTGCCGGTGTTGGTGATGGTGAGATAGGCACCGCCGGTGCGCGGCGCCGCGCGCGCGAAAGCATGCTCGATGTGGATCGCCGGCTTCGCGTCGGTTTGCGCGAGCGCCGCCTGGGACAGAACTGCGAGAGCCGCCGCGAGGAGATAAGACCGAAAGCGCTGCATCGCACTCCCAATTTCTCCCTCTCCCGCACGCGGGAGAGGGTCGGGGTGAGGGGGTGGGAGCACTTGGTCCGCCGGGACAGAAACGACGTTTGCCCTCACCCTGCCCTCTCCCGCAAGCGGCAGAGGGGTTTCTGAAATCCCTCCCGAGAGCGCCAGAGGCGGGCTCGAGGTGCGTGACCTTATTCCGCCCGGGCGCGGCTCACAAGGCGGCGTCTGCCGCGTAACGATGTCGCATCGCCGCGGCCGCCGCCTCGTTCGGCGCGCCGAGCCAGAGATCGAGAAACCGGTCGAGCCAACGCGACATCGGCGGATCGAGCGTCGCGGCGAGGCCGAGCTGCTCGGCCAGGGACTGCGCCCCCGGGCGCGCGAGGGTTTCGGGCGAGAGCGCGCACCACCTCGCCATCAGGTCCGGGCGGCAATCTGGGTGGAATTGCAGCCCATAGGCGTGCCGGCCGATGCGGAAGGCATGGTTCGGGTAGAGCGGCGAGCGCGCGAGCGCTGCGGCCCCCGCCGGCAGCTCGACGCCCTCGTAATGGAAGCTGTAGGCGTGATCGAGGCCGGCGAAGAGCGCCGCGCCCGCCGGCAGCGCCTCGATCGGGTGATAGCCGCATTCGGCGCGGCGATCCGGCCGCGGTCCGACGCTCGCTCCGAAGGCGGCGCCCAGAAGCTGCGCCCCGAGGCAGATGCCGAGATAGGGCGTTCCCGCCTCGACGACGCGCCGCACCCAGGCGAGCTCGCGCGCCAGGTAAGCGTAGCGCGCCGCCTCGTTCACCGAATGCGCCCCGCCGCCGACCACGACCGCATCGAACTCTGTCAGCGCGTCGGGCAGCGGGTCGCCGTCGCGGTGGCTGCACCAGAGGATTTCGGCGCCGCGCTCCTGAAGGCGGTCGGCGACGCGGCTCTCCTGAAGCTCGCGGCCGTGGATGAGATAGAAGATGCGGGTCGGCATGGGCGGCAGTTCCGTGCGCTCAGGGGACGATCATGAATTCCGGAATCCGGCTGGCGCGGCGGTCGAAAGTCGCCGTGGCCGAGCAGCCGCGGCGCTGGTTCTTGAGACCGATAAGCGCATCGGCAAAATCGCAGGTGCCATTTCTGTATAGCCGCAATGCCCCCATCGCACCGTCGAAATCCTCGATTTCGAAAGCCGGAATACGCAGCATCCGATCGAGAATGCTGGTGACCTCATCGCGCGTGAGCTCATAAACACTTTCCAGAACCCAGACGAGCTCGCAGAGCACGATGCCATTGATGAAGGCTGGCTCCTCGGCCGTGCAGCGATCCTCGATAAATCGCGCGGCCCGTGCCGCTTGCTCCGGGTCGTCCTGGACGACATAGCGCACCAGGACATTGGTATCGAGCGCGATCACCGCCGGTCGAGGCTACGTGCTGCGCCGGCGCGAATCGCGGCTTCCATCTCTTCGAGGGACGCCGCCGGGCCGGCACGCCGGGCGATGCCGCGCAACGCTGTGACCGGCAGCGTTGCCGGAACAAGAGTGACTGTGCCGTCCGGTTCGATGCCGAAACGGACGCGGTCGCCCGGTCCGATCCCGAGATGCTCGCGCACCCTTTTCGGGATGGTCGTCTGCCCTTTCGATGTCACCGTTGCATCCATAGGATCATCACATGGTCATGATGTGTAATACCTAAGGAGAAAGGTAAGGCGTTTCAACTAAATTTCTACGACTGGGCCGAATTCCTTCCTAGCCCGATCGTCGCCTTCCCGTCATATTGCGCGCTTGCCGGTATTCAAATCAGGCCATGCTCGATCACGTCTCGATCACCGTCTCCGACCTCGCCCGCTCCGCTCCGTTCTGGGACGCGGTGATGGCGGCGCTCGGCGTGCCCTGCGTCGTGCGGCGCGAGCGCCAACTCGGCTACGGCACGCGCAACCGAGCCGGGGATGACAGGCATAGCTACATCTCGGTCTATGAGAGCGGCGCGCCCGTGGTCGCCGACAACCGGCATTGGTGCTTCCGCGCGCCGAGCCGCGCCGCCGTCGACGCCTTCCACGCGGCGGGGCTGTCGGCGGGCGGCCGCTGCGATGGGCCGCCCGGCCTCCGCGCCGATTACCACCCGACCTATTACGCCGCCTTCCTGCGCGATCCCGACGGCAACCGCGTCGAGGCCGTCTGCCACCGGCCGGCGGAAGCGGGCTGAGCGGGTCGCGGGCGAGGCGCCTAATGCGCCTCGTCCCAATTGGTCGCCCAGCCAGTCTCGACGACGAGCGGCACCGAAAGCGCGGGGCGCGGCGCGATGGCGCCTTCCATCACCGATTTGACCAGCGCCGCGGTCGCCTCCGCCTCGGCCTCGGGCACCTCGAAGAGGAGCTCGTCATGGACCTGGAGGAGCATGCGCGCCGTGAGGCCGGCCGCGGCGAGCGCCGCCGGAATCCGCGCCATGGCGCGCTTGATGATGTCGGCCGCGGTTCCTTGCAGCGGCGCATTGATCGCCTGGCGCTCGGCGAATTGCCGCCGCGCCATATTGGCGTCGCGAATGCCGGGGATGAAGCATTTGCGGCCGAAGAGCGTCTCGACATAGCCCTTCTCGCGGCATTCGAGCTTGGTGCGGTCCATATAGGCGCGGATGCCGGGAAAGCGCTCGAAATATGCCTTGATATAGGCGGCGGCCTCCGCCTGCGGCACCTGGAGCTGGTTCGCGAGACCAAAGGCGCTGATGCCGTAGATGATGCCGAAGTTGATCGCCTTGGCCCGGCGGCGCGTCGCCGGATCCATGCCTTCGATGGGCACGCCGAAGACCTGGCTCGCCGTCATCGCATGGATGTCGAGTCCCTGGCGGAACGCTTCCTTCAGGGCGTCGATCTCGGCGATATGCGCGGCGAGGCGGAGCTCGATCTGGCTGTAATCGGCCGAGAGCAGAACATGGCCGGGCTCGGCGATGAAGGCGCGGCGGATCTTGCGTCCTTCCTCGGTGCGGATCGGGATGTTCTGGACATTGGGCTCGGTCGAGGAGAGGCGTCCGGTCGAGGCGGCGGCAAGCTGGAAGCAGGTATGGACGCGCCCCGTCTCCTCCTTGATCTCGCCGATGAGGGCGTCGGCATAGGTGCTCTTCAGCTTCGCGAGCTGTCGCCAATCGAGGACGCGGCGCGGCAGATCATGGGTGAGCGCGAGCTGCTCGAGGATCGCGGCGTCCGTCGTATAGGCGCCGGTCTTGCCCTTCTTGCCGCCGGGCAGGCCAAGCTCGCCGAAGAGCACGTCGCCCAATTGCTTCGGCGAGCCGATATTGAATTCGTGCCCGGCGAGGATGTGGGCCTCGCGCTCCAGCTCCGCCATGCGGAGGGCGAAATCCTCGGAGAGGCGCGCCAGCGCCGCACGGTCGACCTTGATGCCGGCGCGCTCCATCTCGGCGACGACGAGCGGCAGCGGCCGCTCCACCGTCTCGTAGAAGGCGGTCATCTTCTCGCGGACGAGGCGGCGCTTGAAGAGCGGGTGCAGGCGGAGCGCGACATCGGCGCATTCGGCGGCGTAGTCGCGGGCCTTTTCGAGCGCCGCCTCGGCGAAGCCGATCAGCGTCTTGCCACTGCCGCACACCTCGCGATACTTCAGCATCTCGTGGCCGAGATGGCGGCTCGACAGCTCATCCAGCATGTGGCCGTGCTGCGCCCCGTCGAGCGCGAAAGACATCAGCATCGTGCAGTCGACGGGGCCGAGCGCGATGCCGTAGCGCGCCAGCACATGGGCCGGATATTTGACGTTGTGGCCGATCTTGAGGACGGAAGGGTCCTCGAGAAGCGGCTTCAGCCGCGCCAGCGCCGCCTCGAACGGAATCTGCCGCGGCGTCTCGGTCGCCGCCATGAGATCGCCCGCGGCACCTGGAGCCGCATGGGCGAGCGGCACATAGGCCGCAAGGCCGGCCCCCACCGCGAGCGCGACGCCGACGAGCTGCGCCAGCGTCTCCTCGGGCGCGCGCGTCATCGTCTCGATCGCGACTTGCCCCGCCGCATGGGCCGCCGCGATCCAGCGATCGAGATCCTCGAGCGTCTGCACGAGATCGTAGCTGCGGCTCGCGAAATCCTTCGCCACCGGAATCTCGATGGGCGCCGCGCTCGCCGCCTCGGCCGTCTCGCCGGCCATGCGGACGCGCCGGCTCTGGACGCGCTCGACGATCTTGCGGAACTCCATCTTTTTCGCGAAATCGACGAGCTTCTGCGGATCGGGCGGCTTCAGCGCCAGCGCCTCGGGCGGGCAGGGCAGCGGCGCGTTGGCCTCGAGCGTCACCAGCGCCTTCGAGAGGCGCGCCTGCTCCGCGAAGTCGATGAGCGACTGCCGGCGCTTCGGCTGCTTGATTTCGGCGGCACGTTCGAGCAGCGCCTCGAGGCTGCCATACTGATTGATGAGCTCGGCGGCCGTCTTGACGCCGATCCCCGGCACGCCCGGCACGTTGTCGACGCTGTCGCCGCAGAGCGCCTGGACGTCGATCACCTTCTCCGGCCCGACGCCGAATTTCTCGCGCACCTCGGCGGGACCGATCGGCTTCGATTTCAGGGGATCGAGCATGCCGACGCGGTCGTCGATGAGCTGCATCAGATCCTTGTCGGAGGAGACGATGGTGACGCGGGCGCCGCGCTCCTTAAAGATGCGCGCGTATGTCGCGATGAGGTCGTCGGCCTCGTAATCGGGCGCCTCGATCCGGCAGAGGTTGAAGGCCTCCGTCGCCTCGCGCACCAGCTTGAATTGCGGCACGAGATCGGAGGGCGCCTCCGGCCGGTGCGCCTTGTATCCTTCGTAGAGGCGGTTGCGGAAGGTCCGCTCGGCCGCGTCGAAGACGACGGCCATGCCGTCGGCATCGCTCTCCTGCACCAGCTTCAGCAGCATGTTAGTGAAGCCGTAGACGGCGTTGGTCGGCGTGCCGTCGGAGCGGCTGAGCCAGGGCAGCGCGTGGAAGGCGCGGAAGATGAAGCCGGAGCCGTCGATCAGATAGACATGCGTCAGCGCTGGCGCCGCCTGCGAGGCGGCCGCGGCGGCCGGCTGCGGCAAGTCGTTCAAGGCTTCGCCGGAGCGGCGGGAGGCGCCTGCTCGCCGCCGCGCGCCTCGCGCGGCGCATGCGCCGAGGGCGTCTCGACGACATGTCCCTCGACCTGTCCCAGCGCCTTCTCGCCCGCCCGCTTCGACTGGTGGATGAAGAGCCGGGAGCAGTAGGGGCACTCGACCTTGCCGTCGGCCGCAAGGTTCAGATAGACCTTGGGATGGCCGAGCGGCCCGCCGCCGCCGTTGCAGGCGGCGATCATGCTGTCGATGTAGATCGTCTCGAAGGGCTGCATCGATCGTATTCCCGGAAGCTTCGCGGCCGCCGGCGCGGCGCGGCGGCGCTTCGGCGATTGTCGCACGCGCCCGGCGCCGTCGGAAGCAGCTTCATTTGACCGCTTCGCCGCGCGGATGATACGCATGCAGGCGACACAATCAATGACCAGCTTGTCGACGGATAGCGCGGAGGGAAGCGGCGCCGGAGCCGGCGAGGCGGCGCCGCGGGCCGAACCGGCGCTCCCGGCTGCGGCGCCCTTCTCGCTGCCGGCGCCGCCGCATGCCGTCGTCGTCAAGGGCCTCACCAAGGTTTATGCCGGAGCGCCTTCCGCCGCGCGGCCGGCGCTCGACGGCATCGATCTCGTCATCCCGCGCGGCGCGCTCTTCGGCCTTCTCGGCCCCAACGGCGCCGGCAAGTCGACGCTCATCAACATTCTCGCCGGGCTCGTGCTGAAGAGCGCCGGCACGGCCGCGATCTGGGGCATCGACATCGACGCCCATCCGCGCCAGGCGCGCGCCGCCATCGGCGTCGTGCCGCAGGAGCTCAACATCGACCCGTTCTTCACGCCGCGCGAGCTCCTCGAGCTGCATGCCGGGCTCTATGGCGTGCCGCGCCGAGAGCGCCGCACCGACGAGCTGTTGGCAGCGCTCCGCCTCTCCGACAAGGCGGATTCCTACGCCCGCACTCTCTCGGGCGGCATGCGGCGGCGTCTCATGGTGGCGAAGGCGATGGTGCATGCGCCGCCCGTCCTCGTCCTCGACGAGCCGACGGCCGGCGTCGATGTCGAGCTGCGCCGGCAGCTCTGGGCCTATGTGCGCGAGCTCAACGCCCGCGGCACGACGGTGCTGCTGACGACGCACTATCTCGAAGAGGCGGAGGAGCTCTGCGACCACATCGCCATCATCGACCGCGGCCGCCTCGTCGTCGCCGAGCGCACCGAGACGCTGCTGCGCCGCCTCGACGACAAGACGCTGACGATCACGATCTCCGAGCGCGTGACGACGGTTCCGGACGCGCTCCGCGGCTTCCACCTCGACGTGACGGCGGCGGGCAAGCTGATCTTCCGCTACCGCCCGAGCCGCACGCGCCTCGCCGATCTGCTGGCCGCGCTGCAAGCGGCGGGCCTCACCGTCCTCGACATCTCGAGCGAGGAAGCGACGCTGCAGGACGTCTTCCTGCAGCTCACCGGAAGCGCGGGAGGCGGGCGGTGAGACGCGCCCGCCAGGACGTCGAAGATCTCCCTCTCCCGTTTACGGGAGAGGGTCGGGGTGAGGGCAAGTCGTCGCTTTGCGACGATTTGGGTGCTCCGGCGATACCCCCTCACCCTGCCCTCTCCCCGGAGGGGAGAGGGATCGATAAAGCGGGGGAAAGCCGGCTCTTTACTCTCGGCCCCCTTATCGCCGCCCTTCTCCTCCTCGCCGCCTGCGCCGCACCGGGCCGCGGCGACTACGCGGCGCTCGTCGCGGCGACGGCGGCGCCGCAGCCGGTGACGCCGCACCTCACGCAGAGCGCCATCGTCATGCCGGACGGCGCGCGGCTGCCCTTGCGCATCTGGCTGCCGAAAGGCCGCGTCAAGGCGGTGGTGCTGGCGCTCCACGGCTTCAACGATTACTCGAACGCCTTCGCCATCCCCGGCGAGGCGCTCGCCTGGCGCGGCATCGCGACCTACGCCTATGACCAGCGCGGCTTCGGCGAGGCGCCGCTGCGCGGGCGCTGGCCCGGCCGCTGGCAGCTCGCCAAGGATCTGGTGACGGCGAGCCGGCTCGTGCGCGCGGCCCATCCCGGCGTCCCGCTCTACCTTCTCGGCGAGAGCATGGGCGGCGCCGTCGTCACCGTCGCCATGACGGGCGAAGCCGGGACGCCGCGCCCCGCGGCCGACGGCGTCATCCTCGTCGCCCCCGCCGTCTGGGGCTGGGAGACGATGGGCCTCATCGAGCGCTCCGCCCTCTGGGCCGGCATCCATTTCCTGCCGGCGATGGAGGTGACGGGCGCCGGCATCATCAAGCTGCGCCCCTCCGACAACATCGCGATGCTGCGCGCCTATGCGAAGGACCCGCTCGTCATCAAGGCGACGCGCATCGACGCTATCTACGGCCTCGTCCAGCTGATGGAAGCGGCGCTCCGCTCCGGGCCGCGCCTCGATGTGCCGCTCCTCTACCTCTATGGCGAGCGCGACGAGATCGTGCCGAAGGAGCCGACGCGGATGATGATCGAGAGCCTGCCCGCCGCCGCCCGCGACCGCCAGTGCATCGCCTGGTACGCCAATGGCTATCACATGCTGCTGCGCGACCTCGACAGCGCCGTCGTCATCGGCGACATCGCGAGCTGGATCGAGGCGCACGGCGCGCCGCTTCCCTCGGGCGCCGACCGCTACGCCGCCGACCTCCTCGGCGGCCCGCGCTTTGCCCGCGCCGCCCCCGCCACCGCGAGAAGCCGTTTGCCAACCGCCCCGCCCCTGCGCTAGCTTCGCCCGGCGCCGCGCCCGCGGCCCCGCAAACGGGCACCCGTAGCTCAGCTGGATAGAGCGCTGCCCTCCGAAGGCAGAGGTCGTGAGTTCGAATCTCGCCGGGTGCGCCATTTCAGTACAGAACTCTGAACGCCGAACGTCGCCGAGTTCCCCCTTGAAGCGGCGACGAGCGTTCGCAGCAATTCCGACTTCGATCCCATAATACGGACTTCCTTGTCGGCGACCTCGACACGCTGAGCCAGCGCGCGCCTCGGCCATGCGTGCCGAGGCCCCGCACATCGCGCCAAGAGGCGGAATTCATTGAGAAAGTGCCGAAGCCGCAGGATGCGCCGGGTGAGCGCACCTCGCGGTTTCGACATGTAACCTATTGAAAACCACGACCGCCCTGGCGCGCACATCGCGCCCCTTTATCCTGCCATCAACCGAGGGGACTGGCCCGAGACACTGGTAGTCCCGACCGGCTTCGGCAAGACAGCGGCGGTGCTTGGCGCCTGGCTATGGAAGCTGAAGGCGGGCGATCCCGGCATGCCGCGGCGTCTCGTCTATTGTTTGCCGATGCGCACGCTCGTGGAGCAGACGGCGGCAGCGGCAGAGGCGTGGATCGAGGCCGCCAAGCGCCAACTCGACCTCGAAGCGCGCCTTGATGTCCTGATCGGCGGTCGGGCGAAGGAAAGGAGAATCCCCTGCTGGATCATGCGCCCTGATGATCCCGCCATTCTGATCGGCACACAGGATTTGCTCAACTCGGCGGCGCTGATGCGCGGCTATGCCGTTAGCCGCTATCGCTGGCCGGTCGATTTTGCACTGCTGCACAACGATGCGCTTTGGGTGTTCGACGAAGTGCAACTGACCGGCGCGACGCTGCTCACCTCGGTGCAGCTCAATGCGTTTCGGGGTAAGTTCGGGACGGCGAAGAGCAGCCGGACCTTGTGGATGTCCGCGACGCTCGACCCAGCCTGGCTGCGAACGGTCGATTTCACGCCGGCAGACGCCTATCGCGCCAATGATCTATCGAAGGAAGATATCGAGCGCGCACAATTGCTTTGGTCCGCCAAGAAGAGGCTGGCGCCGCTTGATGTCGGCCAACATGACTTTGCCAAGAAGGATGGACTCGCCCGCTGCGCGGAATCTGTCGCCGATGCCGCCTTCAAGTGGCGGCGCGGAGATTTTCTGGATCGACCTGCCGAACGAAGCCGCGCCGCCCTACGACGAGAATGACCTTCGCGAGGCGCGCGAGAAACTCGCAGGCCTTTCAGCATGCGGCCCTGCTGATCTGGCGGAAATCCATCCGTCCGCGCCGGAACGTGGGCAGGTCGTCCGCAAGCGCGATCTGCTTGACCTTTTCGACACCGACCCAGACCTTTCTGGCTTCGATGTGGATGTCTCGGTCTATGTCCGCGATACACAGGATACCGACGTGCGTCTGTTTTGGCGGTCAGTCGAAGACGGCGCAGCGCCTCCCTCCGACGCGCCGGACCCGCAGCGCGACGAACTCTGCCCGGCGCCGCCGGATTGAGCTGAAGGTCGAACGCCGTCGTCTTCACGGCCTTCTGCTCCTGCGCTGTCAGGCGCGAGAGCGAATCCGTGAAGGTATCGGCGATCCGGAATTCCATTAGAGCTCGATCCGTGGCTTGCGGCGTCGATATTCTCGCATCTCCTCAATTTCTTTGATCGCCGAAAGAAACTCATGTTCTCGCTTCGACGCGCGTCCGCGAGCAGCGTGGTCCGAACAAGACCGTTCAACCAGGTACTTTATGCCGCGCTGTGCGGCATGCACCGTGGCGTGCTCCACAGTGTCCCACTCGGGATCATCTCGAAACTCTTCAAGAGCTTTCAGAAACATATGGCGGAAACCGAACTTCTCTTCGCATCGCGACAGAAGGTCCGCAACAAAATCCATCTTTTTCGCTGCCCGATAGGCACCATCGGTAGGATCATCGGAACTCACGGCTCGCATAAGGTCACGTAGGACGTCGGCAAACTGCGAACCAATGAAGTCAAGATTGGCGTTTGCCTTCAAAAATTCGTCGCGAAAATTCGACTTCGAATTGCTTTCCTCATCGGGCATCTGTTCACCCCACCGAAAACACCTTCATCACCTCGTCGCCGAGGTGATTGATGACTTTCACCGCGATGCGGCCGGAGGCCGGCTTTGGGAACGGCCGCGACGTGTCGCTGTTCAGGCTCGCCCACGCCTCCTCGTCGATTTCGGCCTTGAGCGTCGTCTTGAGCGCCTTGTAGGGATCGTTCGCGCCGAGGAAATACGCGTGGCGGACGAAGAAGCTTTCTTCGTTGTAGTCCGTGTCGATCATCCAGAGCGCGATCGATTCCGGCCCGCCGCTTTCGATCTCCCCGGTCTGAGGCTTGAACACGTCGATGCCGTTGATCCTGACGCGGATCATCCCGTCCTTGAGCGTCTCGATGTCGATGTCAGGCTCGCCGAAGACGACGAACAGATTGCCTGAGGCCGTCGCCTTCAGATCGTCGCCCATATGCAGATCGGGATTCATGCGCGCCTTGAGCACGGGCACGCGGCCAAGCTTGTCGAACTCCGCCGAATGGGCGTCGTAGTTGAAGGCGCAGGCGATCAGCACATCGAATCCCGCATCGCCCGCCTCGCGCGCCGCTGCGACAAGATCCGGACGCGAGACGGTGCCGAACTCGGGGCCGATCAGGATGCCGGCCCGCCTCTCCGTGTCGCCCTCCATGAATTTGCCCTCGGCGCAGATATATCTGCCGGGCCAGCGGTTGAGCGAGGTGAACGTGATCCTGTCTTCCTTCTGCGCCTGCTGCACGCCCGCGGCCTTGAGGTTCTCGAGGATCATGTCGGCGAAGTCTTCCGGCGTGGCGGAGCCGTTATGGCGATACCGGCGCCCAGGCTCGGCCACGCCTTCCATCAGCCGATCGTCGGCATCGACCGCGACGACACGATGCGGCGACAAGCTCTCGACCGTGAACGGTCCGGCCACGCGCACGCGCGAACTGTCAGTGTAAGGCTTGTCGTAGAGATACTCGAACTCCGCCTTGGCGGCGATCGAGGCGTCGATTTCCTTCTGCCGGGCGATCCGCGCCTGCCACCATTTGCCGTGCGCGTCCTTCGC